>Ga0172377_10006418_pt1 | contig 12113 bp, 7 predicted proteins | sample Pumphouse3metaG_FD_119749 | JGI IMG/M metagenome (GOLD analysis project Ga0172377, IMG submission 119749) | Leachate microbial communities from a municipal landfill in Southern Ontario, Canada - Pumphouse #3 metaG | ecosystem: Engineered > Solid waste > Landfill > Unclassified | place: Canada... | reverse complement strand
TCCGCACGGCCATTGAGGCGGATACTCTCTCTTCGGTGATTCTCTCCGGCCCTCCCGGTACGGGTAAGACGACGCTCGCGCGGATCATCGCTGAGCGGACGCAGGCGCACTTTGTTCAAATCAATGCGGTCTTGAGCGGGGTCAAAGAACTCCGGGAAGTCTGCGCGCAGGCGGAACAGCTCTTCACGAGCCTGAAGCAGCGCACGGTCCTCTTCATCGATGAGATCCACCGATTCAACAAGGCGCAACAGGACGCGCTGCTCCCGTATGTGGAGAGCGGCACGGTCATCCTCATCGGCGCGACGACCGAGAATCCGTACTTCGAGGTGAATTCCGCATTAGTCTCGCGCTCACAGGTGACTCTGCTCCGTCCCCTTGCTGAGAAAGACCTGATGACGATTCTGAAGCGCGCACTCATCGAGGAGCGGGGATTCAACAGCAAGGTGCAGGTGGAGGAGAAAGCACTGGAACGGATCGCCCTGCTCGCCAACGGTGATGCGCGCATTGCCTTGAACCTGCTCGAGATGGCCGTACTCACGGCTGGCAAAAAACTATCCATGAAGGAAATCGACGCGCTGTTTCGCGAGAGGGGTCAGCGATACGACGCCACGGGTGAAGAGCACTACAATTCGGTGTCTGCCTTCATCAAGAGCATGCGCGGCAGCGACTGTGATGCCGCTTTGCTCTGGATGTTCAAGATGCTGGCGGGCGGGGAGCAGCCGCGGTTCCTCTTCCGGCGCATGGCGATCTTCGCGAGCGAAGACATCGGCAATGCCGATCCGCGCGCGCTGCAGATGGTGGTGGCGGCATGGCAGGCTTTCGAGTTCGTCGGACTGCCCGAAGGGGAGTTCTTCCTCGCGCACGCCTGCATCTACCTGAGCCAGGCTCCCAAATCGAATGCGATCACACGTGCGATGGCCGGCGCGCGGGAGGTCATCCGCTCATCCGCCACGCTCGAAGTCCCTCTGCACCTGCGCAATGCCCCCATCAAGGGCATGAGTGACCAGGGATACCACAAGGGCTACCAGTATCCGCATGATGATGCGCAGGGGATTGTGCGGGAGCAGTATTTTCCCATTGGCCTCACACCGCGATCATTCTACGAACCGACGGATCGCGGGTTCGAGCGGGAGGTGAGAGAACGACTCCAGTCGATACGTCAGATCATCGGTCGATAAAACCGCAACATTGCATATTCATGAATGAAGCATACTATTTGATGTAATATTTCATTCATTATTCTACCATGGCACGTGCTCCCATCCGACCGAAGAGGATGAACCTTCCCTTCCTCCTCTTATTACTGCTGTGCGTTGTTGCTGTGCTCTTCGTGCTTTCGCGCCTGACGCAGAACTTCTCGGCACAGGTCATCGAGGCTCGGCCGGGAGTGAAACTCACCGTCGCCCAGCAGCCCCTCCCCAGTACCGAGACAATTGTAGAGTCTCAGAAGAATGTTAATTTGCTGCGTTTCGAGGCGCGTGCGGAGCAGCCTTCGGGTGCCCGTCTCGTCACGACGAGCTTCATTGCATCCAAGGGAACGCTGGCGAATGCCCAGAACTACACGCTCTGGGTGGATACGAATGGCGATCGCGTCGTGGATACGCCGCTCAAGAGTGCGGCTGCGGAGAATGGTGTCGTCACTTTTGATACGGACTATCTCCTTCCCGGTGCCGAGGAGTGTGAAACAGACGCGAACTGTCAGGATGGACAGACGTGCGTCGGGTGCCGGTGCGCCACGCCGCCTCTCCCCCTGCAAGGACAGCTGATCCAAACTTCGCCATTATTCATCAATCGCAGGTGCCAGGACAACGATGGAGGGAAGAATACGTTCGTGAGGGGGGTGACGACCAACGTCCGCCTGGGCCAGCAGACGAATCTGACATGGAGCGATACGTGTCTCAAGGACTGGGCAGGCCGCCCGTCCACTATGCCTGCGGATCCCATGAAACTCCTCGAAGGATTCTGCGCGCCCTACTCCATCTACGGTCAGGTGACCTATCCGAGTATGCTCACCTGTCGCTTTGGCTGCGCGGAGGGGGCGTGTCTCGAGACGCTGCTGCGCTCTGTTACCATGGAGGAAGGTACCCGCGTGCGCTTCTCGTACGCGAAGATGTATGAGGGATGCGCGACGCTTCGGGATGAGACCAACCGGGTCCTGCAGAAGGGATCATTCTTCTGCAACAAGGATGAAACTGCGGTGTACGATGCCGGCTTCACTCTGTCCGAAGGACTCAAGGTGAAACTCTGTCGTCCCAATGGAACAGGGTGCAGCGCACTCGTGACCGTGAAGCGCAGTGCGCAAGGTGCCCTTCAATCATCCCGTCCCTCTTCTGTGAGCTCACTTTCTTCCAGTGCCGGTCCGACGTATCAAGAATGCAAGGGACCCGGTGGAACGATTATTCGTGTTTCCATTGGAAAACCCTGTCCCATCTTCTCATTGGGTTCTTCCTCTCAATCATCCAGTTCCTCTTCTGTGAGCTCACGGTCTTCCAGTCTCGGTTTCACGCATAAGGATTGCATGGGACCCGATGGAAGGATCATCTCTGTTTCCATTGGAATGCCTTGTCCCATCTTCTCATCGAGTTCCTCTTCATCTTCTGTTTCCTCTCCGTCCTCCGCATCCAGCAGATCCAATCAGTGCGATTCCACCCAACCCACGCAACCGTGTCCTGCCAGCTATAACTGTCTTGCCACGTGTTCAAACGGTAACTGTATCAATGCCCACTTGGATTGTCTTTTCCTCGGTCCCGGATCTACTGTCGAGTATAGTAATGCTTCCTGCGGGACTGCGACATGCAGAGGCAGGTGCGCGCGATGCGTCGGATCGAGTTCCTCGTATTCATCGCAGGGAACATGCGGTGACGGTATCGTACAGCCAAGCGAACAGTGCGATGTTGGCACCCCCTGCCCGGAGGGGAGGATTTGTGAAATTGGCACCTGCCTCTGCCAGGCCGCCCTGTGTCTGGCAACATCCTCCTCTTCCTCATCGGTGGGCTGTACCGATACGGACGGCGGAAAGAATTATTACCTCTTCGGCCGCTTCACGAATTTCGCCTTCGGCAACACCGTGCTCCCCAACTTCAGCGACGTTTGCTTCAAGGATAACAACCACAATCCTGCCATTGATCCGAATATTCTCCTCGAAGGGTACTGCGGTGACGATGGCCTCGGCCACCAGGAACAGTACCGGTGCCCATTCGGGTGTGAAAATGCCGTGTGTCTCCCTCTCCCCGCCAGCTCTTCCGCCTCTTCGGCTTCTACTTCTTCGTTCATGGAAAACTGTGCACAGGAGGGACAAAAAGTGTACAGATCCTCTGCATTCGGTCCGACGAACTGCTGCAGCAAGAATGCGGGCATCAAACCCATTGCCATTTCGGTAGATGATATGTGCATTGCTCCGACCGATGGCTCGCTTGGTACCTGCATTGAAAATTGGTGGTTGACCTGTGGCAATGGGGCCTGTGATGCAGGTGAAGATCGCTGTAACTGTCAGAATGATTGTGCGATCACTGCCGGTCCTGTGTGTGGCAACGGCAGAGTGGAAAGTGGTGAAGAGTGCGATAAGTCAGAATGTGCGACCGGCAAAACCTGCGTGAATTGCCGCTGCCTCGAGACCGGCAGTTGTGGCAACGGCTTCGTCGACACCGCACGGACCGTCGTGTTTGAGATCCACGCAGACATGGCCAGCTCCTTCTCAGCACCGCAGTTGCAGCTCGCGTTCAATTCTCTGGCAGCCAGGGACGCCCTGACAGGCAGAGATCTCTCGGGCCTGAACAGGAATGGTGCCTGCGACATTTCGTCGGGTCAGACGTGCGAAATGGTGCTCATGACGGCGAATGCGACACTCTTCAATCTGCACGCGCAGGGTGACTTGTATGTCTCTCTCGATTCACAGACGATCTTCCCGCGTCAGATGCTTGCCGGGAAGCTGAACGATCCGATTCTGCGCCTTACGCTCAGAGCAGAGCTAGAGGATATCGACGTCACTGACTTGGTTCTCAACTCTTCCGGAAGCATGGCGACATCCGTTGACGCTCTTGAACTCTGGACGGACGGGGCCACCCAGCCCCTTGCAGTCAGCGGCGATTGCGGGAGCGCGGACGTCCTCACCGTCAATGCGGGAGCTCTCCCCTCGGTGACGCGCGCATTCTGCTTCTCGACCGAAAGCCAGCAACTGATGGTGCCAAAAGGTGGGCAGGTGAAGATTTTGGTTCGGCCAAGACTGAAAGCTGATACGACTGGGGCCATCAGCGGCGATACGTTCGCGCTCTTCGTCGATCATACGGCGGCAGCCAACGACTCGACCGGTACAGGGTCCGTGCGCGCACGCGGTCGTGCTTCGAGTAATAACCTGATGCCGAACGACGGCGACACGACTGCGGAGGGCGAGATCTTCATCGGCCGTACGATGGCCGCCCCTGAGAACATGCGCATTGTCGGTAATGCGAACACGACGGTTCTCTCAAAGATCATCAACATTGCCAATGGCGGCCCGCTAACAGGCACCGTCCCCAGCGGCGCTGATCGCGAGATTGGATCTTTCAGGTTTGATGCATCGGAGAATGTCAATTCCAGAAACGGCACCAACAAATCTGAGCTGATTGATCTCATCTTCAAGGTGAATACGAGCAATGTCTCTCTGGCATCCAATGGTTTCAAACTCTATAACAAGTCGGCTTCAGTAAGTCAGAGCCAGTCCTGCTCGACGTTCTCCACCGAAGGTGCACCGCTCACAGATACGGTATCCGGCGAATTTCAGGTGCACTGTTCCATGCCCTCTTCGAGCATCGTGAATTCAATGATCGGTTCCGGTGAATCGCTCACGCTGGTTCTACTCGGCAACGTGACGAACACCAACACGGCCGCATCGTACGGAGGATCAAGCTTCTTGCAGGTTTCCCTGAATAATTTCTCGAATCCACAGTTGAAAGACTTTGGACTCCTTCCGACCATGAGCAAGCTCCGTTGGAGAGATCTCGATTTTGCCAATGCCACCACGTGGACATGGGTGGAGTATCCCGATTCTGTCATTCGATCAACGATCTACAGTGGTTAAGGAATGAAGTCATTCACCAAGCCCCTTCTGAGCATTCAGGAGGGGCTTTTCGAGTATTTTACATTCTTCGAGTAATATTATATAATGTTAAAAATGCACACACAACCCCACTCGCTCATTCTCACGCTCCGCCACTTCGCGCGTGAGCACGACGAACTGCCTGCGTTCTATGCGGGATACCTGGTGTTGACGGTCATCGCCGCCGCCATGCTGAATCTGGGGACATTCGCACTCCTCATTGTGGCGCATATCGCTCTCGACATTGTGAAGTATCGCGACGTCCACCACATGTCCTGGAGGCACACGTGGGAAGGAACCATCCGGGAGAGCCTGCTGGACCTACTGCTGTTCTTTACCGCACTTACGCTCTCCGTCTACCTCCACCATAGCATCGGTATCATTGCCATGAGCGGCGTCGTGCGTGCTGATCTGACCGTCGCGCGGTTCATCGGTGTCTTTCTGCCCAAATTCGAAATCCTGCACCGCTTCCTCTCGATCCTCCTCAATATCGGTGAACACATGCGTTCGCTCCATGAGCAATTGGGGAAAGCGCTGGTAGCCGGAGAGCGCCTGATCATCTTTCTTCTGGTCGCCACACTGGTGCTGCTGTGTACGGCACCGGCCGTTCTGGGAATCTCAGCATCTACCTTTTCCGAAACGCTCGCGCGTGAACTGATCCCCTGGCGGATCTGAGCAACAGGGCCTCGTATGCCGTCATTCCAGAAGTGTCAGCAGCTGCATCACGCCGATACCACAGAGGATGACGAGTAACTGCAAGACAGCACGGGAGGGGCGCGTTTCTTTATGGAGCTCCGGCATCAGGTCCGCTCCGGCGATGTACAGGAAATTCCCCGCCGCAATCGGTAGCAGAAAGCTTGCCAGAGCAGGAACAGTCGTCGCCGCGGCGAAGATCGCGATCGCTCCGGTAAACGCGACGAACGCCGAGAGGAGATTGAAGAACATGGCTCTTCGTACAGAGAACCCACTGAAGAGCAGAATCGCAAAATCACCAATTTCCTGCGGGATCTCGTGAAGGATGACGGCGACGGTCGTGGCGACACCAATCTGTGCGTCGATGAGGTAGCTCCCGGCAATCAGAGCTCCATCAATGAAGTTATGCATCCCATCACCGATCAGGTTCATGATGCCCACGGGATGCACGTGCATGGAGTCTCTGGGGAGGGCGGAGCAATGGCAGTGCCGCCAGTGCACGACCTTTTCGATGACGAAGGAGAGCAGAATACCCGCGAGCACCAGAAGCAGAGGGGGAAACAAGGAGGAGGGTTCCGCGAGTATTTCCGGAAAAATGTGTATGAACACATCGCCCAGCAGCGCCCCTGCAGAGAAGCCCACGAGCAGCAGGAGGGATTGGCGGATCAGCCGCTCATGCAACGCAAACAAGGTGATCCCTGCAAGCGACACGAGGCTCACGAAGAGCACGCTCAGCATACTGAGGAGAAAAGGGGAGATGGTGGTCATGGGGGCAGTATCTCAGAAAGGCACTCCGGTAGGGAAGAGATCGCGCTCGGTCTTGCGCGCTTCCTGATACCAGGCGTCGGATTCCGCCAGGCGCCCGTTCCGACTGTAGCGTTCCGTGAAGTCGCGCAGACGCTCCTCGAGGCTCACCACTTCGTCGATCTTCACGCGCTTGTCGGCGTAGTAGAGGAGCTTCTGCTCGATCGTCGCGCGCCGGCTCCCCGCGAGGGTCAGTCCGTGCACGCGCACGATCTCGGCCAGATGCGGGAACCCGCGTCCGGCGAGGAATTGCGCTGCGGCGGCCTCGTGCCTGAGGCCCGGATACTGCGCCTTCACCTCCGCCCACATGCGCTCGTGAAGCGGGTTGCTCTCCCCCGCAATGTGTCCCGCGCCCCGGTGGAAATCGACGAAACGCAGCAAATCGTGCACCCACCCCGCCGCGCGCAGCGCTCCCAGCCGGACGATGCAGCCGCGCTGCTGGTACGCATCCGCGAGCCGCACCGCTGTCTGTGCCACCTGGTCGCAGTGACGCCCGATCAGGTGGGGGAGATGGAATTCCTCCCGCCATGCACTCACCTGATCCATGGACGGCAGGGCGATATCATCAAACGTGACCTGCAGCATCCGGCCTTCTCCGTTCGGTCCGTCTTCGAGCGCGACTACGATGCTCCCGTCCTCCCTGCCATCGGGCGGGAGGCGGTCCGCCCATTCGATGCAGCGAATGCCGCGATGCTGCTCTGATGCACTCACCAGACGCAGAGCTTCTTTCGGCGTCAGACGGTAGAGATCGATATGCAGCAGCTCCCCGTAGTGCTGTGTCTTGTAGCGCTGTTCCAGAGCGTAGGTCGGACTCGTGAGCTGCTGGGTGATGCCGAGTGCCTCACCGAATCCCTGCAGGAATGTGGTCTTGCCGCTGCCCAGACTTCCCGTGAGCAGAATCGTCACCGGGAAACGATAGAGTGTGTCAACGAGTGAAGCACCGGCCGACCGCGTAGTCTTGGCGTCTGGAAGCCAAAGATGTGTGGAATCGACCATTGACGAAATTATAGCAAAATGCTATTATAGATGCAGACAAAAACAGACACCTTATGACCCCGCTCGTCTCGAGAAAAACGCTCGGCTTTCGTGCCACTCCGCTGCATCGAACCGTGGAGCCGCACGCATTCCACTACCTTGCACAGCGCACCTCTTTCTGGGTGGCCGTGCTCTCCGTTTTGGCATTTGTGACCGGAAACATGATCGGACAGCATGGGTGGCAGGTATTCTGGAAATCAGTGATGGGACGTGACGATGATAGCCTGATCGTCTACACGGGCACAGTCACGCCGATCGCGCTCGTCCCCGATTACGTGCGCTGGAGCCGCTACGGAGGCAATCCGCAGGAGCACACCTTCCGCGCAGTGCCCGCCGACCTGCTCATTCCGCTCCCCGCGTACACTTCACGGCTCGGTACGGATGAAGCGAAGACCATCTACTCCGTCAGTTACATGGGGTCGTACACGACCGGAGAGGAACTTTCCGGTAGTCACCCCGCCGTGGATATCCGCGTGCCCATCGGTACGCCCATCCGTGCCATTGCGAGCGGCATCGTGAGTGAAGTGAAGTCGGCGACCGGATTCGGCAATACCATCGTCATCCGCCATCCGAATATCCCCGATCCCGCGAATCCCACTCAGACCACCGTACTCTTCAGCAACTACGCGCACTTGAGCACTATGTTCGTGCAGCCGGGTGACATCGTTGAGAAAGGGGAACAGATCGCCCTCTCGGGCATGACGGGCGACGCCACCGGTCCGCACCTGCACTTCCAGATCGACCGTAGTGACGCGCCGTGGCATCCGTACTGGCCATTCACGTCCGAGGAACTGCGCTCAGCCGGATACTCCACGACCGAAGCGATCAACCGGGGATTCCATGTGGACCGTGGTACAGCGTTCACAGTGAATCCGCTCCTGTACGTGCAAGCCAGCTACGCGCCGGTAACCACCATCGTGGATGCTGCACCGCAGAAGAGCGCAAGATCCTCCTCCTCGTCCAGCGTCTCCAGTCAGACATGGATGGCGCGCGTGCAATCGCGCATTGCCCAGCGCAAGGCGACGCGTTTGGCTGCACGGGCAACCGTTGTAGCGACGAACGAGGCGTCCAGCGCTTCCTCCCGGGCAGTCTCGTCCGCCTCCACGCAACCTGTAATCAACGAGGAAGTGGTGCAGCGTCGCGAGATCGTGGTGAGTACCGAGAAGGCACTCCCATCGTCTGCGGGAACCCCTGTGGCTTCCGTGACCATCACGCATGACGGCTCCTACTCCGATCGCGGCTGGGAGCGCGTGCGCATTTCACTGCTGGATGCCAATGGCAATATTGTCACCTCGCCGCTCCTCAAGCGCGACATCGTGCTCCGGGCTTCCTTCGGGAGCGCGGACTTCCAGCCGGATACGCTCTCGGTTCTCGATTTTTCCAACGGCCGTGGCGAAGTGAGCGTGCTGCCGCACGGCAGACGCACGCTGGTCATTGAGGCGATTCCGTTCGGCGTACTGAGCCAGCCGATGCGGTACGTAAAGTGAGCTTCTTAGGTTGTAGCTTCTTAGCTTCTTAGGAAAATGCCCGTAAGCTCACCATCTATCTCCCTGAGTAGATCGAGAGCCAGAGCATGATGAGGAAGAGTGCGAGGGCCGCGAGGAATTTTTCGACGGTGGAGAGGAAGAGCGCCGTGATGCCGAAGGCCGCGCCGAGGCCGGATGTGAGCAGAATGATCTGCCATTCGGTCCAGCCTTTGCGGAGGAGTCGGTGGTGGAGGTGCTCGTTCTGCGCATCGCCCTGAAAGACGGATTTCCCCTTGAGGATGCGGCGCGCAATCACGAGAAATGAATCGATGAGCGGCACGCCGAGAACGAGAAAACCCGTGGCCACCTTGCCGCCCGTGAAAATGGGCAGCACGCCGAGCAGGAGACCGAAGAACATGGCCCCCGTGTCGCCAATGAGCGCAAGGGGACCCGGGCGATCGAAGAGCAGGCAGGCGAACGCGATACCCGCGAGTGCGAAAGAAATGAGCCCCAGTGAAAAGTCGCCCACGCGGTCACTCAGCGAGAGCAAGCCGATCGTGGCGAACCCCAGCACGGAGACAACGCTCGTCTGCCCGCGGATGCCGTCGAACCAGTTGAGTGCGTTCATGGTGAGGCCGAGCCAGACGACAGTGAAGAGCATGCCCAGCAGCGACGGATTGTCGAGCGCCGCCAGTGGAATCTGCAGACGGTGCAGCGGCAGCACGTCGACGCCCGTGATGGAGGCGAGGGGATTGGTCAGGGTATAGATGCGCGTACCCGTGAGGAAGATGATGATGGCCACGACGATCTGCGTCAGCAGCCGCACGGAGGAGGGGAGGGGACGGCGATCATCGCGCACAGTGACGAGGGCGAGCAGAGCCGTTCCCGCCATCAGGCCCATGGCCTGCAGTGACCAGGGTTTGAGCGCGAGCGTGGATTCAAACACCGCGAAGAATACAAGGAAGACGATCACGGCGAGGATGCCGGTGGGGTAGGGGATGCGCGGACGCGCAAGCCCGTAGCGTTCGGGAAAATCCATGAGTCCCCAGCGCGGGAAGTATTGCAGGGCAAGCGCGTGCAGGATCACCGTGCCCGTAAACGTGGCAAGTGTGTACCAGAAGATCAGTTGTACAGATGAGTCCATAGGCAGTGTCATGGTGAGCGTAGTCGAACCATGGCACGGATCACAATGCCATCCCTCGACTACCCGTCCGTACCGGACAACGTCCGGGCGGACGCTCGGGATGACAGCATTGTACCGAACAATCTCAGTGATTCTGGCATACTAGCAGAGTGACGAAACCAAGGATGTCCCCTCATCGCGAGCTCTACGGCATCATCGGTCACGTGCCCGGCGCCTCAGCGATCCTGAAAGAATGGAATGCCGCGTTCCGCGAGAAGGGCGTGGATGCCTCCATGGATCTCTATCCCACCACCGCGCAGAATCTGCCGGAGCGCTTAAGTGAAATGTTCCACTTCGACCGCCGCGGCTATCTGGTGGGGGAGGATCTGGCGGAGGCCATCATCCCGCTCCTCGATCGCGTGGAACCGCAAGCGCGGGGCAGGGGAGTGAAGTTCGTATGGAATGACGGAGGAGTGCTGGTCGGTACGCATTACCCACGAGACCCGAAATGGGGTAAAGGAAAGCGATGCCTTCAATAAAAGAGGGGCTTGCAGGGCAAGGCCTGTAAGTCCCTCTCGTTCGCTGTTGCGAGTCCAAGCATCCGGCTTGTTCCTCTGAGACCCGATTGATCCCATGATTTCGGCGTTCAGAGGACGGAGCTTTCTCACAACGACCCAAGAGCTGCTGGGCTTACGCGAACTGTAGGACCGCGATTCCTCGCATGATTGATGTCTCCTTTTGAAGACATGGCCATGGATAATTAAACCCACTTGACCGGTGGGACGCGGTGTATCAATAGCTTTCCCTGCTGTTTAAGCACTGTCAACCTCACTCGACTCGAAATTGCCTTCGGAATCAGTACACTTTTGCCATGCAGTACCACCTCCTCAAAGAAGCGAAACTGAAAGGGAAGCGCGTGCTCGTCCGCGTGGACCACAACATCGAAACGGACGACAGCGGGAAACTGAAGAGCGACAAGAAGATCCGTGCGTCGCTGCCCACGATAGAGCTCCTCCTCAAGCAGGGTGCGCGGCTGATCCTCATGACCCATGTGGGCAGGCCCAAAGGGAAGACAGATCCCAAGCTCTCGACCAAGATGGCTGCCGAGCACTTGAAGACGCTCCTGCCCGGTGTCACGATCACCCACACGACGGACATCGTCGGCCCCAACGTGGAAGCACTCGCAAAGAGCCTCAAGGACGGGGAGATCCTCTACATCGAGAACGTCCGGTTCTCGCCGGGCGAAGAGGGGAAGCCGGCCGAGCAGGCCGCATTCGGGAAGGAGCTGGCGAAATTGGGCGAGGCGTACGTCAACGAGGCCTTCGCGTCGTGCCACACCTACGAGGAGGCCAGCACGTGCGCCGTCGCACGACTGCTCCCGGCCTACGCGGGCTTAAACCTCCTCCATGAATTGCAGACGCTGCAATCCGTGCTCGATGATCCGCGCCGCCCCGTCACGCTCATCATCAGCGGAGCGAAGATGGAGACGAAGATCCCGGTCATCCAGTCCTTTCTCGACAAAGGCGACGATATCCTGCTCGGCGGCTGCATCGCCAATACCTTCATCGCCGCACGCGGATTCGAGGTGGGGACATCCAAATACGAGGAAGATCAGCTGGAGCGGGCACAGGAACTGATGCTCGAAGGGGAGAAAGTCGAACTCGCCGATATCCACGTGCCCCGGGACGTGGTGGTGGCCACGAAGGCGAGTGAGACGGCCGAAAAACTGGATCTTCCGCTGGAGAACATCATGGGGGACATGATGATTCTGGACGTCGGCAAGGTGACCGTGGAGCGGTACAGCAAGATCATCGGGAAATCCGGCACCATCATCTGGAACGGACCACTGGGCATGTATGAACTCAACCACTTCTCCCACGGCACGAAGCGCATTGCGGAGGCCATCCGCGATGCGACG
>Ga0172377_10006414_pt1 | contig 12115 bp, 10 predicted proteins | sample Pumphouse3metaG_FD_119749 | JGI IMG/M metagenome (GOLD analysis project Ga0172377, IMG submission 119749) | Leachate microbial communities from a municipal landfill in Southern Ontario, Canada - Pumphouse #3 metaG | ecosystem: Engineered > Solid waste > Landfill > Unclassified | place: Canada... | reverse complement strand
TTGGGCCCAGTTGGTTCCGTCAAAACTGACCACAGCTCCGTTGCTGATGTAATCGTCCCTGAACCACATGGTCCCCTCCGGGCTGAAGGCCAGGTCCTTGGGGTTGCGGATATTGGGATGGTCCGTGCTGAACATGAAGTTCCAGTCATCCCCGCTTTTTTCCGCCAGGGCGGAGATGCCTCCCTGAAAGTTGTGTAGGCTCATCCAAAGGTCGCCCTGGGGGTCGGTCGCCAGACAGCGTATGTTGTTGGTGGGCAGAGGTGAGTTCGAGCAGTCGAAAGCGCTCCAGGAGTTTCCGTCATGGATGGCCAGCCCGCCATTGGTTCCCAGCCAGATCCTGCCCCCGGCGTCCTCCATCAGGGCCCCGGCCAGTTCCAGATGCGGCACCTGGGGGTTGGGGTCCAGCAATTCCCAGCCGTCCCCCTGCCTTCTTAGCAGGTATTCCTGGTCATCCCAGGCATGGAAGGAGGCCAGTAGCATGTTTTGGCTGTCCACCCCGAGTTCGGTGACAAAATACATGTTGTAGGGATACTGGGTAAAATCATGGACCTGCGCGCCTCCGTCACCGAGGCTGAACAGCTGGCCCGTGCTGGTTCCCAGCCAGAGACGGCTGCCGTCGTGGGCAAGGCTGAAGATGTCCTGGTTGGGCAGGCCCAGAGCAGACATGGGCTGGGTGATCCAGGACGAGCCGTCGAAGTGCGAGAGGCCAAAGGTGCCGGTGCTTGTGTTGTACCAGCCCAGCCAGGGAACGCCCTGCGCGTCCAGCGCCATGTCCCTGATCGCCTGGCCCCCGATGGGGCAGGAGCCCGCGGAGTAGGACACCCAGTTTTCCCCCTCCAGGTGGCAGACGTGGTCATTTCCGCCGTTGTTGGCCATAAGCAGCCACAGCTCGGTGTCGGACAGGCAATGGATCTCGCGCACCCCGTTGGTGGGCAGGCCGCTGTTCAGGCTGTCGAAGAACTGCCAGTTGTCCCCCTCCACGCGGTAGAGGCCTTTGGAAGTGCCGATCCAGAGGATCCCGGAGGGCGACACAGCCAGGGCACTGATCCAGTTGTCCGCGAGGGGTGAGTTGGCTTTGTTGAAAAATTGTTTTTGCTGGGTGAGGGTGTTGTATTGCACCAATCCGGCCGTGGTGCCTATCCACACGTTCCCGGAGTGGTGGGCCAAGGCGCGGACTTCATTGCCGTAAATGAAGTATTCCCACTCCCCGCCCTGGGCTGTAAGCGCCGCGGAGCCCATTAGCAGGACCGCGCAGAGGATGATGGTTGATCGAGACATTCTTTCCTCATTTTGATTTTCTGGTGAAAACGAAAAGCGATCCGCTCCAAGGTGCGTATGTCAACCTTTACCACTTGGGAAAATATGTCAAGGGGAAATCGCCTCCGTTTCAGCCGGGGTGTTGATTATTTTCACACTCCGCGCCGCTGCTCCTCCGCCTCTTTGCGCCCGAAACCCTGTCTCGAGGATGGTTCCATCCAAGTTTAGCCGCAAAAAAAGGGAGGACCAAAGATCCTCCCCTGAAGCGGTTTTGGGCTAATTTTTAGAACAGGGCGTAGCTGAAGCCGAGGCCCAGGATCTCTTTCCACTGGATGTCCGGGCTCTGCTCCTTTTCATAGATCACGTCGAAGTTCAGGTTCAGGCTCAGCAGCTTCCAGAGGTTGAAGCTGAGCAGGTTTTCCCATTTGTAGTCGAGGGCCTTCCAGTTGTCATCGGCGGCCGTGGCGTCGGACTTGAAGAGGGCCTGGTAGGCGGAAAGGCGGGTGTTGTAGCTGGCGTTGAGCAGGCCGAGGATCTGTTTGAATTCCACGATCCCCTCCACGCCGCCGTCGATGGGAATTCCGGAGACGCGGCGGTTCCAGCGCTCATTGAGGGCGCCGCCGAGGCGGACGTTCAGCTTGGTCTTTTCGGCGTCGATGATGGTCTTCATGATCCCGGCGCTTTCGGTGAAGAGCACGGGATTGACCAGCAGGGTCTCGGCGCCGGATTCATCCAGGAACTGGGATTCCGCGCGCAGGGAAATGTATGGATCCACGAAGCTCTTGAGGGTGAACTGCATGAGGGATTCGAAGGCGATCTGGTCGGTGGATTTCTGGGGCGCTTCCCAGAAAACGCTGTCGCCGGCGGCATTCTCTTTCTGGAGGTGGGTCTGGCCAAAGGCGAGCTTGAGGGTGTTCTTGTTCTTCAGCCATTCGGCCAGCTGTTTCTGGGCGGTGTTGTTCATGGTGGCGGCCCAGGTGATGTTGCTGAGCTCGCTGCCGTTCCAGTTGTCGCTGAATTGGCTTTGGGTGAGGTTCACCATGATGTCCGAATCGATCTCCCAGGCTTCGGCGGAGAGGGCCGCCACAGCCAGCAGGATCGCTGTGATGAGGATCAGCCTTAGCTTGGTCCCAAATACTGTCAATTTATCCGGAAGTTCTTCCCTGTTGATGTTCATGTTTCTCTCCTTGGGGGCGGCAAAGATCCGCCGGCATCATTTAACTATAAAGAAAATATAACCTATCGATGCCGGCTTGGCAAGATATTTTTCGGTCAACAATTCCGGCAGCCCAAGCGAATTGGCTGTTGCCGCCGGGGCTGTCTTTCCGGGGCTGGGGACAGATGCCCCCGCCCCGGCATAGCTTATTCTAGCGATCCAATTCCGGATAGAGGGGGAACCTGTCTGTCAGTTCCCGCACCTCGGCTTTCATCGCGGCCAGGTATTCCTCGTTCTCATGGTTGTCGCGGACGCGTTTGATGAAATCCGCGATCAGCTTCATTTCGCCGGAGCCCATGCCCCGGGTGGTCACGGAGGGGGTTCCCAAACGCACGCCGGAGGCCACAAAGGGGCTGCGGGTGTCGAAGGGGACGGTGTTTTTGTTGGCGGTGATGCCCGCTTTGTCCAGGGCTTCCTCCATCTTTTTACCGCTGGGGCCGCCTTCTTCCTCGGTGCCCATGTTCATCAGCATCAGATGGGTGTCCGTGCCGCCGGAGACCAGCTTCAGGCCTCTTTCCACCAGGGCGGAGGCGAGGGCCTGGGCGTTGGCGACCACCTGCTGCTGGTAGGCCTTGAATTCCGGCTGCAGCGCTTCCTGGAAAGCCGCGGCCTTGCCGGCGATGGCGTGCATGAGGGGTCCGCCCTGGATGCCCGGAAACACCTTTCCGTCGATATCTTTGGCAAATTCCTCCTTGCAGAGGATGATCCCCGCCCGGGGGCCGCGCAGGGTCTTGTGGGTGGTGGAGGTAACCACGTCCGCATAGGGAACGGGGCTCATGTGCAAGCCGGCGGCCACCAGCCCGGCGATGTGGGCCATGTCCACCATCAGCTTGGCGCCCACCAGATCCGCGATCTGGCGGAAGCGGGCGAAATCCATCCTGCGCGGATAGGCGCTGGCTCCGGCCAGGATCAGCCGGGGTTTGTGCTCTTGGGCAAGGCGTTCGATCTCGTCGTAGTCGAACTGCTCGGTGTTTTGATTGACCATGTAATGGATGATGTTGTAGAACTGGCCGGAAAAGGAAAGCGGGTGGCCGTGGGTGAGGTGTCCGCCGTGGGCGAGTTCCAGGGATAGCACGGTATCGCCCGGTTTCACCAGGGTGAAATAGGCCGCCATGTTCGCCTGGGAACCGCTGTGGGGCTGAACGTTGGCGTGTTCGCTTCCGAAAAGCTGTTTGGCGCGTTCGATGGCCAGGCGCTCCACTTCGTCGATGTATTCGCAGCCGCCGTAATAGCGGCCGTAGAGGTTGTAGTTGATCTGGCCGGTCTTTTTGCTCCAGCGGTAGGGGTAGCCTTCGGCGTATTTGTTGGTGAGAACGCTGCCCTGGGCCTCCATCACCGCCAGCGAGGTGAAGTTTTCGGAGGCGATCAGCTCCAGGTTTTCGCGCTGGCGCCTCAGCTCCGCGGCCATGGCGGCGTAGAGCTCGGGATCTTGCCTTTGGATGTTTTTCACTGTTTATCTCCTTCGAGCAGCTTGATCTTTTGGATCCTGCTTTGGTGGCGTCCGCCCTCGAACATCGAACTCAGCCAGTTGTTCACGATCTCCAGGGCGTAAGGGACCGCGGTGAAGCGCCCCGCCAGGCAGAGAACGTTGGCGTCGTTGTGGATGCGGGAAAGGCGGGCCAGGTCTGTGTTTGTGCACAGGGCGGCGCGGATGCCCCTGACCTTGTTGGCTGTGATGCTCATCCCGATGCCGCTGCCGCAGATCAGGATGCCGCGTTCGGCTTTGCCGGCGGCAACGGCTTTGGCCGCGGGCGCGCCGGTGTCCGGATAATCCATGGAATCCACCGAGTTGGTGCCGAAATCCTCGAACTCATGTTCCGGAAAGGCCGCTTTGATGGCTTCCTTGAGTTCGTAGCCGGCGTGATCGCTTGCAATCGCTATTTTCATTTTTCACCTGCCATGAGGCACGAGAGTGCCACTGAGTAGTATTTTGAGGCCGCGCTTTCGCTTCTGCTCATCACGACCACTGGTTTAAGGGTTCCCTGGATCAGGCCGGCCAGCTCGCCTCCCGCAAAGAGCATCAGCCCCTTGTAAAAGGCGTTGGCAGCCTCCAGGCTGGGAAATATCAAAATGTCCGCCTCTCCGGCGATGGGGGTGCTTACGCCCTTGATCCCGCCAGCGGCTGGATCGCAGGCCAGAAATACGTCCAGCGGGCCGTCCACCACGCAGTTTTTGATCTGGCCGCGCTGGGCCATCTTGGCGATGAGGGCGTGGTCGAAGGTGTTGGGCAGCCCGGCGGTAACCTTCTCCGAGGCGGTGATCAGCGCCACTTTTGGCTGGTCGATCCCGAAGCGGCGGGCCATTTGAACGCTGTAATTCAGCATCGCCACCTTTTGTTCCAGATCGGGATAGGGCAACACCGCCGTGTCGCTGATGAAGAGCAGTTTCCGGTACTTGGGCAGTTCCAGCGCGCAGACGTAGCTCATCACCGCCTTGGGCGGCAGCAGGCCCTTTTCCTTGTTCAGAACGGCTTTGAGAAACTTGTCCGTTCCCACCAGCCCTTTCATCAGCACATCGGCCTCGCCGGAACGGACCAGGCGCACGGCTTCGCCGCTGACGTCGCTATCCGGGCCAAGGTCGATGATCTGAAACCGGGCGGGATCGATGCCTGCGAGGGCGCAGACCTGTTCGATCCGCTCTTTTGCCCCCAGCAGGATAGCCTCGGCAAAACCTTCGGAAACGGCTCTGGCAATGGAGGTGATGGTGTTCGGATCCTCGGCGGCGGCCACGGCGATCCGGGTTCTGGTGCCCAGGGCGCGAACGTGCTCGGCCAGCGCAGGCAGGGAGCGGATGGGGGTCATTGCTGGCCTGCTCCCGCCAGCAACGCGGCCAGGGCGATGGAATAGAGTTTGGAGCGCTCGCTGTCCCCGCGGGAAGTGAGCACGCAGGGCACCCGGGCGCCCATCACGATGGCGCAGAGCTCGCCCTTCATCAGCTTGACCACGGATTTGTAGAAGCAGTTGCCGGCTTCGATATTGGGGAAAAGGATGCAGTCGGCATCGCCGCAGACCTCGCTCTGAACCCCCTTGATGCGGGCGCTTTCCTCGTCCACGATCAGGTCGAAGCCCAGCGGGCCTTCCACGCTGGCGCCTTTGATCTGGCCGCGCTGGGCCATCTTGGCGATCAGGGCTCCGTCCGCGCAGGAAGGGATCTTCGGCAAAGTTTGTTCCGAAGCTGCCTGGATGCCCACCTTGGGTTTGGCGATGCCCAGGAAATGGGCGGTGCGGATCAGATAGTTCGTGATGGCCACTTTCTGCGCCAGGTCCGGCAGCGGGATGATCGCCACGTCGCCAAAGACCAGCAGCTTGTGGTAGGTGGGGATCTCGGCCACGGTAACGTGGGAGAGGATGGCGCCGTTTTCCATCAGGCCGCGTTCCTTGTTCAGGATGGCCTTCATGTAGCGGTCCGTGCTCAGCAGGCCCTTCATCAGAAAATCCCCCTCGCCGGCGTTGATCATGGCCACTGCTTTGGCGGCAGCGGCGGTATCGCTGGCGGAGTGGACTATCCGGAAGGACGAGGGATCGATCTTTTCGGCCTCGCATACCCTTTTGATCAGCTTTTCGTCGCCTACCAGGATGCCTTCCACCAGGTCCATCTCCACGGCTTGGTGCACCGCGCAGATGGTGTGGGCGTCAACCGCCCAGGCGGCTACCAGGCGTTTGTTCGGACGCGGTTTCAGGATCTCGAACATTTGATCCAGTTTGGTGATCTGCATGTGTTCTCCAGTTCTATGTTATTTCAATGAATCTCTCTTGGGTTCGGCTCAGGCATCGCTTACCAGACGCAGCCACCTTGGCTTGGCGCGGGTTTTGCCGCTCTGGTGGAGCGTCTGGCCGGTTTCCGGATCCTGGATCCGCAGGGTGAGCCGAAAGATCAGCAGCTTCGGGTCCGGAACCACTTCCAGCCAGCCTTGCAGCAGGCCGTCGGCTCCGCTTTCCAGCGGGGAAAGGCTGTCTCCCGCGGCAACCGGGTCATCCGCCGGCCGGGGACGGATCAGCCGGATCTTGCCGCTGAGCAGCAATTCGCGGGACAGGGCTGCCTCCAGGCCGCTGGCGGAGGCGCTGTATCCGCTGCGGTTCTCCACAGGGGCGATCAGCAGGGCGGGGGTCCGGTCCTCGCCGGCTGCGGCCTCCCGCAGCCAGGGGCTGTTCACAATGTCAGCAGCCAACTCCCGGGCCAAAATCGCGGCGTCCTCATCATTCCAGCTGTTGAGCCGGCGCACCGCGCAGCCACTCAAGGCCAGAGCGCACAGCAGCAAAACCAGAACTTTTTTCATTGTTATCTCCCTGCTTTGGACTAATATATCTGCAAGTGCAGCGGGATGTCCGGCCCAGACACCTGCTTCGTCCGGAAAAAATCATCTTTGCCGGGAGTTTTGATATTTGTCAAGTGCAATCTTCCGCCTCACGGCCCCAAGGGATTTTTTTCCTTGTCAGATTCTGGGTAACAAATTTAGTGAACTAAAGCTTATCAAGAAGGAGTCTATCATGCTTCCAACCATCGTCGGGATCGTTATCGCCCTGTTCGTGATAACCATTATCTCCAGAAGCATCATCGTGGTGCGTCAGGCTGAGGTCGTGATCGTGGAACGCCTGGGTAAATATTTCAAAACCCTCCCCTCCGGCATCCACGTCATCGTGCCCATTTTCGACAAGATCCGCCCCATCCACTGGCGCTACAACAAAGCCGATTACCGCGGCCACGTGATCGTTACCCAGCGCCAGGAAAACCGCATCGACCTGCGCGAGACCGTCTATGACTTTCCCCGCCAGAACGTGATTACCAGCGACAACGTTTCCATCAACATCAACGCCCTGCTCTATTTCCAGGTGACCGACCCCTACAAAGCGGTCTATGAGATCGGGAACCTCCCCGAGGCCATCGAAAAACTAACCCAAACCTCCCTGCGTAACGTGATCGGCGAACTAACCCTGGATTTCACCCTCACCTCCCGCGATACCATCAATGCCAAACTGCGCGACATTTTGGACGACGCCACCGATAAATGGGGCGTGAAGGTCAATCGCGTGGAACTCCAGGAAATCCTGCCCCCGGAAGAGATCCGCACCGCCATGGAAAAGGAAATGCGCGCCGAACGCGACAAACGTGCCAAGATCCTCCAGGCCGACGGTGAACGCGAATTCCAGATCCGCGTGGCCGAAGGCGACAAAACCGCCAAGATCACCCGCGCCGACGGTGAAGCCCAGGCCAAACTGCTGGTGGCAGAGGCCGAACGCAAGTCGATCGAACTGATCGCCTCCGCCGTGAAAGACACCGGCACCGACCCCGCCCAATACCTCGTGGCCCTCAAATATGTGGCCGCCTTCTCTGAAGTTACCAAACAGGGCGACAAGACCGTCGTGGTCCCTTACGAATCCTCCGCTCTGCTCGGTTCCGTGAAAACCCTGGCGAACATTTTCCAAAAGTAAAAATTCTCCAAGGAGCATAACCCCATGTCAGAAATTCTTTATATCAAGGGACGGGAAATACTGGATTCACGCGGTAACCCGACCGTTGAGGCCGACATCCAGCTGGAAAGCGGCGTCTCAGCCCGCGCCGCGGTGCCCAGCGGAGCCTCCACCGGTGAACGCGAAGCCATCGAACTGCGGGACGGCGACAAATCCCGCTACGGCGGCAAAGGCACCCTCAAAGCCGTGGAAAACATCGATAACATCATAGCTCCGGCCATCTGCGGGCTGGAATCCACCCGCCAGGCGGAGATCGACCACGTGATGCTGGCCCTGGACGGCACCCCCAACAAAGAAAAACTGGGCGCCAACGCCATCCTGGCCGTTTCCATGGCCGCCGCCCGCGCCAGCGCCATCGAACTGGACCTGCCCCTCTACCGCTATCTGGGCGGCGTGGGAGCCGTGACCCTGCCCGTGCCGATGAGCAACATCATCAACGGCGGGTCCCACGCGGACAACAATATCGACATCCAGGAATTCATGATCATGCCCCTGGGCGCCAAATCCTTCCGCGAGGCCATCCGCATGAACGCCGAGATCTTCCACGCCCTCAAAAAGATCCTCAAGGACCGCGGCCTCGCCACCGGAGTTGGTGACGAAGGCGGCTTCGCGCCTGATCTGGAAAACAACGAGGCAGCCCTCATAGTGATCATGGAAGCCATCGCCGCCGCAGGCTACAAACCCGGCGAAGACATCTTCATCGCCCTCGACCCCGCCGCCTCCAGCTTCTGGATAGACGGCAAATACGCCTTCGAGGGCAAGCTCGCCTCATCCGACGAGATGATCGCCTACTGGGAAGCCATGGTGGCCAAATATCCCATCGTCTCCATCGAGGACGGCCTGGCCGAAAACGACTGGGAAGGCTGGGCCAAACTGACCGCCGCCCTGGGGCACAAGATCCAGATCGTGGGCGACGACCTCTATGTGACCAACCCCGCCATCATCAAACGCGGCATCGCCGCCAAAACCTCCAACAGCGTGCTGATCAAACTCAACCAGATCGGCAGCGTGCTGGAAACAATCGACGCCGTCAATACCGCCCATAAGGCCGGCTGGACCTGCGTGGTGAGCCACCGCAGCGGCGAAACGGGAGACACCTTCATCGCCGACCTCGCCGTGGCCCTCAACACCGGCCAGATCAAAACCGGATCCATCTCCCGCAGCGAACGCGTGGACAAATACAACCAGCTTATCCGCATCGAGGAGGAACTTGGGCAGGCCGCCGTCTTCCCCGGCAAAGCCGTGATCAAACAACTCGGCTGACCCCGGCGGAAAGCTGATCCGATAACGATAAGGGCGGGATTTTCTCCCGCCCTTCTTTTTGGCAGACCATCCTTCGCTCCCAGCATCATTACGGGATAAATACGGGATCAATACGGATTTCATCCGTATTGATCCCGTATTTATCCCGTATTGATAACAGGGGCCAAGTGGCGAAAAAATGAATCACGCCATGCCGAAAGAGGCCGAAAGATGCCTACAAGGATCCGGACAAGAAGCGTGGTGGCGCCTGCTCGGTGATGTCCGCGGTGATGTCCACCCTTATCTTGTTCTGTGCTTTTCAGCGTTTATTCTGTGTTTTTATGTGTTCCCCTTGGCAGGGATCCCGATTCAGGGCTGGGTGGCGGTGTCGGTAACTATGTCGGCGTTGGCCAGGGCCCTTTTCCTGAGGCGGAACAGCTTCAGGTCTTCCTGGCTGGACGCGATGGAGATGTCGAACGTGCCTTTGCCGAAACCGGAAGCGGTTTGGTCGATCAGTGGAAAGATCGATCCGGCCCGCACCTCGCCGCTATCCGGATTTATATCCCGCAAAGTCATGGAGATGGTTCCGGCATAGGAGGCGGAGTTGGGCGGCAGGTTGAAATTGATGGTGGTGGGAAAATCGAAATTTCCGTTGAGCAGGAGGGCGGAAGCCTGCCCTTTGACGCGATCGATCTTGTAATATCCGGCGGGGAGATAAACGGAGAGCCAGTGCAGCGCTTTATCGCTTTGCCCGATGTCTATGCCGGAATAGGGGAAATAGACGTTGTATTTCTTGTTCGTGGTCAGGTTCCTCAGCTCCAGCTTGTTGATCCGGGGCTTAAAGAGGGTGTTGATGGTGTTGCTGGTCTCGAATTTGAGCAGCAGCACGGAGTTTTCACTCAGGTCCAGCGTCTCATCGCTAGTATTCACATGCTTAACCGAGGCGCAGCCAAAAATCGTGAGCGCCAGAATGGCGATGCCGGCCAGCAAGCTCGCGCGGCGCAATAGATCAGCTTTTTTCATGGTAACCTCCAGGTTTGTTTTGGTACATCTTGATCAGGGCCTGGCGCCTTCTCCTGCGGGCATTTGGCTTCGGATCCGGCAAGCGGGCTTTCCTTGTTCCTTGAATCGCATGCGGGGATTATTTGTCAAGCATTATTTGCCGGCCGCGGAGCAGGGAATAATTGACCGGGACCAGGAATGCCCGGGCGGGTCATTTGCCGATGCAGAACTCGGCGAAGATTTTTCCCAGCAGGTCGGGATCGGCCGTGATGCCCAGGATTTCCTGGAGAGCGTTGGCGGCGGCGATAAGGTCGAAGGCGGTGAATTCGTATCCGGCCTGGCTTTCCAGGGAGACGAGCGCGCCGCTGAGGGCTTGGATGGCGCGGTCCAGAGCCGCCAGATGCCGGGTGTTGGTCACCAGAGGCCGTTCCAGCGTTCCCAGGGGCAGTTCGAAACGCTTCAAGATAGCGGTCTGCAGGGCTTCCAAGCCATTTTCCGCCTTCACGGAAACCGGCAGCGCTGTTTCCGGGGAAGAACCGTCGCGGACCTTATCATGGTTATGATCTTCCGCCTCAGGTTTTTTGAGATCCCATTTGCTGGCCAACCAGACGGTTTTGGCGGTCAAATCCTCGGGCAAAAGCGGATCTTGGGGAGCGCCGGAAGGTTCATCCACCGGCAGCAGGTAGAGCAGCAGGTCGGAGGAGCGCATCAGCCCATGGCTGCGATCGATGCCCTCGCGCTCGATGGAATCTTCGCTGGCGCAGAGGCCGGCGGTGTCGTATAAAACCAGGGTGTAGCCGTGCAGGGAGACGCTTTCCTCCAGATAATCGCGGGTGGTGCCGGGATGGGGGGTAACGATGGCGCGGTTGCAGCGCAGGAAAGCGTTGAAGAGGGAGGATTTGCCGGAGTTGGGCGCCCCGGCCAGGCAGACCCTGATCCCTTCGCGGATATAGCGTCCGCGGTCGCCTTCGCTGCGCAGGGCCCGTGCTTCTTCCAGCAAATCGGAAACCCTGGCGCGGAGGTCGTCCGGATCCAGGGGGGGCAGGTCCTGATCGGCAAAATCGATTGCGAGTTCGCAGCGCAGCCTGGCGTCGTTGACGCCTTCCAGCAGTTCGCGCAGGCGTTCGGATAAAAGCCCCCGCACCTGCATCAGGGCGGCGCTTTCGGCTTTGCTGCCGCTGGCTGAGATGAGGTCGTTGACCGCCTCGGCCTGGGTGAGGTCCATTTTGCCGTTCAGCAAAGCTCGAAAGGTAAACTCACCTGGACGGGCCGGGCGCGCCTCCAGCAAGAGATTGGCTTCAATTTTGGCAGCCAGGCGGGGATTGCCGTGGCAGGAGATCTCCACGCTGTCCTCGCCGGTGTAGCTGTGGGGAGCGCGGAAAACGGTGCAGAGCACCTGGTCGAGGGGTTGGCCGTCCCGGCTGTGGAAGGTGCCGAAGAACACGCGGTGGGAGGGGCTTTGCAGCAGTTTCCGGCGGGGCCGGAAAAATTGGGCGACGATGCCGATGCTGCCGCTGCCGCTGATCCGGAGGACATTCACTGCGGCGCAACCCGGGGGGGAAATCTGGGCGCAAATGGGTTCGCTGGCTGGCGGCATCAGGCTTTGAGGAGTATCAGGATCTCTTGGGCCAGGCGGGCCGGGGTGAAACCGATCAGTTCGTTGAGCTGGTCGGTCTTGCCGTGGGTGACAAAACTGTCCGGATAGCCGAAATTATGCACCCGGCAGGATTTGGCGGCCAGCAGCTGGGCGATCCGGGCTCCCGTTCCGCCAATCGCGGCGTTAGTCTCGAAAGTGAAGATATGGTTGCAGTTATCCCCGAGCCTGCCAAGCAGTTCCGTGTCCAGGGGCTTGAGGCTGCGAAGGTTGACCAGCCAGGGATCAAAGCCTGCTTGCAACAGCAATTCACGGGTTTGTTCCGCCACCGGCCTG
>Ga0172377_10006413_pt1 | contig 12115 bp, 7 predicted proteins | sample Pumphouse3metaG_FD_119749 | JGI IMG/M metagenome (GOLD analysis project Ga0172377, IMG submission 119749) | Leachate microbial communities from a municipal landfill in Southern Ontario, Canada - Pumphouse #3 metaG | ecosystem: Engineered > Solid waste > Landfill > Unclassified | place: Canada... | reverse complement strand
TTTAAGGGCTTTAAAGAATCGGAATGGCGAAACCCATATAAGCCGAATGAGACGGTGTATGATCTGTTTTTTGGCTGGGAATACGAGAACAAAGACGACAAAGTATTGCTTTATTCGGAGGTACCACTCAGAATATGGGGCTGTCCGCCATGGAAAGCACTTACAATATTCTGCGAGAAGGACGTCTACATAGCCGGTGATTTTAACGCAAACCCGAATAACCCGCAGAACTATAACTTTGCATACAAAGACTATAGCAAACCCCCAAGAAACGGGACAGACAAAAATGGCGTGGCTGTGCTTTCTTTGGGCAGAATTTGGTTTGACTACTCAAACCCGATGAATTTTTTGCGTAACGAAATGGAAACTGTAATTGATTACGAAATAGCGAAGGCATTTGCAGATGACGATCTAAGCGAAATAATTCTAAAGGGTGTTGTTTACCCGCCCAGATTAAGTACAGGCTCAAGCTATAAACGCTTACCGATGACCATGTTAAATTTTATTTCAGTAAATAACCTGTTTAATTTGCCCAAACAAACGCCCGAAATTATTGCTATAACAACACCGACAATACCGATGCAGCCGTCAATGAAAAAACTCAGAGACTACTTAGGCAACGGAGAAGACGAAACAGCACAAAGCAACGAAGGCTCTTTCCCTGCCCCTCAAGGAAACAGAGCTGACGAAAGCTCTGAACAAAACGCGCCGCATTTTTACATTAAAAGTGCGCTGGTAAGAACGGGAGTATACGAATTACTCGGAGGCAGCGCATACACAACAGGAACAATACTGCCTTCAATCAGAGACAGAGCCATAAATATGATTTTGAACCGCGCAGAAAAAGATATTGCCTCGGACAAACCGGATTCAAAACTCGGTCCCTGGAACATCGGAACAAGAATTTTCAAGTTAGCACTAAAAAACCCGCACACAGGATTCAGAATGCCCGAAATGACTGTTAACGCAATGCTCATAGACTCTGCTGAACTAAACAACAGGTGGAATTTCGGAAACAGCACAACAAAAATGAACAACGAATTGGGTAACGTGCAAAACGAATTTATGAAGAGCTTTCCTTGGATAAGCAATGACAGCAGGTTTATACTAAGGCACCACGGCTCCATGATTCACTTAAGAAACAGGCCGGCAGATGTTTTTGTGAGCGGGGCGCATATGAATGACCAACCGGTTTTAAGAAGAAACGTTTACGACACTACGCACGTTGCAGGCGGAGGCGATTATCACCCGCCCTACCCGATGGCCGGTTTTACAATTATTAACTGGAAAGACGAGATTTGCTTCGAGTCTGATTTTGACGCAGTTAAATAAATAGTTTCGTTTACTCTAAGTCGAGTGACTCTTGGCCGATAAAGACTCCGCCCGAGGTGCCTACCCAAACTTTTCGTCGGCTGCCCGGCAAACCCGCTGACTGAGTAAGACTGCGAATCAACTTATGATTACCCAAGCCGCTTCTGATGCGCTTTGAAACAAAACCGTTGCTTGCGGTTATTCTGTACACCCCGTCTTCTGTTCCGGTCATGGCGTTTACAGTATTGGTAGAGTCAATTATCACTGTACTGCAGTTAATGCTTGAACCGCCGGTCAAAGGAATATTTGACCATGTTGTGCCGCTGTCGGTCGTTCTGGAAAGACCGGCAACGGTTGCAACCCAAGCAGTCGAGCGATTATACATATCAACAACAAGGTCGTTAACAGAATTTCCTATAGTGCGTCTGGTTGGTTGATCGACATTTAAATAAAGCAAGTTCTCAAGAGCAACATCAAGAGCTTTGGGATCAGGCGAGATAAAGGCATTTAGGTAGCCTGCCAATAAATTTCCGCCGTAAGTTTGGGCATTTCTGACAATGTAATAAGAGCCGTTTTGACCGCCGCAATATAAAGTTCTTACGGCGGCATCATAAACTAAAGTCTGCATAGTTTCGCTGACCGGATTGGCGCTTAAAGAATATGAATATGCTGTTTGAGAGACTTCGGTGGTAGTAGTAACATCTTCACCTGTAGCAGGATCTGTGGTAGTTGTAGAAACAGTATTGGTACGAGTTTCCTCGACTTTGTATCCATGAATAGGGTCTAATAACCACACAGCAGATAAAATAGTTGAAGTGTTCTCGTTTATTCTTAATCTGAATACGCCGTCTGCGGTGGTAACAAAAACCATACGATTTGTAACCGGGGAAGAAAGGTCTGCCGCGATATCCAGTACAGCGTCATTGGTTACATTACAGCCCCTAAAGTCAGCAGCCACATATGTCGGATCATATTCAAACTTTGTGGCAGCCCCGCCGCCGGCAATTAGCCAAAGACCGTCTGATGTAGCTACAATCAGATTATTTGAAGAGCTGAAAACCATGTCGTGAATAACGTATTTACGATCGTATTGCTTTGATGCAGAAGAAAGGTTGGGCACTCCTACCCAGTTACCGCCGCTTGTATCACCGACGGCATCAGAGAACTCACTTCTCCAAACTCCGTAACCAAATAAAGTACCATCGCCGGTACCGCCGCTGGTTCCGGCATACAGTTCAAAATCAGAGCCGGTAGGCGTAAATGGATTAACGCGAACAACACTTACAGGAATAGTATCGCCCGTAACGCTGTCTGTCATATTAGTTCTTTTAGAGAGCCAAAAATCGCTCAAATTTACAGTTACCTCAGCATATGTTTTTGCGTCGTAATTGGAAGTAGCCCTTACAGTAACCTGATTATTCGTAATAATGTCAGGAGCAGAATATAATCCCTCTGAACTTATCGTGCCCCCGCCTACCACGGTCCAACTAACGGCAACATTTGTCAATTCAACCGGTGTAACACTGGCATAAAACTGCAGTTTTCCAACTTCTGCAACCGTAGAAACCGATGTTATTTCAGAAGTTTTTTCTAAATCGTTATAAATAGTAACTTTTACTTTTTCGTAGATCGTTATATTTATGGTAGCCGATGCAGAGGGGTCTGAAAGGGAAACAGCCCTGACATTTATTATATTTGAAGGGCTCGGAGGTATAGCCTCGGTAGGCGCTTCTAAGGGCCTCGTATAGCGGGCTTTCGTATTGCTGATCTTAGTCAGAGTGCCGCGGGTTGGGCTTTCTGTTTGAAAATATTCTGTTTGAGACGAATTTTTAAATTCCCATTTTACTTCGGTGGAAGCGTTAGAATGTAGATAATCAAAACCTACCACAGATAACTCTTTGGCCCCTTCCCCGGGTAACACGCCCAAGGTTTGCGGAGAAATATTAAAAAGAATGGGCGGTAAAACCGTTACAGAACAGCTCTTACTGACACCTTCGATACTCGCGGTTATAGAAGCTAAGGTCGGCAAAACCGCCAGGCCGTTGGCGTAAAATGTTACGGTATGGCTGCCTGTTGTAGTGGTAGTATAAATATCGGCCGAATCAGAAAAGCTGCCTAAAAATTCAGATGCCGGAGTCGGGTTTATTGTCCAGGTTATGGTGTCGGTAGATGCGCCCGCCACTTCTGCCGAAACGCTGAAAGGTGAGCCGCGTTGGGCTTCGCCGTTTTTAGAAAGTCTTATATTGGTTCCGACGTTTACTACATATGTAATGCTGCCTTCAATAGAAGGGTCATCAACAGATGCAAACCTTAATGTTTCTGTAAGATTATTTATCAGACCGCCGGGGGGAGTATAAGTTATTCGCGTTGCTACGCCAAATTCGTCGGCTGCCAAATTTGTAATGCTTACGTTGCCTTGCAGCGCGTTCAAAAGAGTTATGCCGGCATTGCTGTGCAAAATTCTTATTTTGCTGACAGCGGTGGAGGTGTCGGGAAGCGACTCGGTCAAAGCCTCAAATGTGTAATTCTCGCCCGCAATAGGGTGTAATCCGCCGGGGTCTTGGTAAAGCAACTCGAAAGATTTTTCGAGAACAACCGTTGCGTGAGCTTCTCTCAGATATCTAACCGAATTGGTCGGAGAAGCGATTATGTCTACGTTTCCTGAATACAATAGTGGAGAAGGCGCTGTATATAAGCCGCTTGCCGGGTCTATGGTGCCGGAAGCCCCCGCACCGAGACTCCAAATTATGTCTCCCGTATTGATTATAGTAACGTTTTCCAGAGAGTAGTCAAATATTTGCTTTTCTCGCGCCTTTAGCCTGACAGATTCAGGCGCTATTATAATGCGTGGCCCGTCAATCTTCAAGTTAGCATACTGAACATAACCTTTGTTGCCCGCTTCATCTGCAAATAATGCCCAAAACCGATAAGAATTAACCGCAACATGATTCTCTGTTATTTCTATGGGCAAAAATGGTTTTGAAACTTGGGTAAAACTTGAAAAAGCCGGTTGAGTGGTGGTTGCAACAGTAATAGAGTAGTAAATAGAATCAACCGACTGATCAGATATATTAAAATGTAAAAACACCGGCAAACTGGCAACTTGAGTTTCAGACAGCTCTGAAGAAGACTCAACCTCACTGGCTCTGATTTGAACCGAATTACCGGAAGGTGCAACAGTATCAAGATTAATAGCCGCTTTTACAGGCCCATACTCGTTTCCCGCATTATCTTTGAATATTGCGTAAACCTCTTTATCACCGTCTTCTTTAGGAATAACCCAAGAAACATTAGAGATAAAAGGAACCCATTTGTCTACAACAGCAGGCGGTTCGGTATTAGCCAACTTCATATGCGTAGGAGGCGATTGTTGATATGAAAAAGCCAAACTTACCGTGGTCGTGGCAGTAACTTTTGCACCGTTATTTATTAGCATATCAACTTTTGGAGCCGTTCGATCAAGCTCAATTGAAGCGGTAAAAACATCATTTTCGTTCGCGTTTCCGCCCTTAAACTTCACATATACAACCTTTGTTCCGTCTTCTGCGGTTAAATTCCAGTCTCTGGTTTCTCTGTAGATTTCCCAGAATGAATTCACAAAATTAGAGTAATTAGAAACCATCATATGTGTAGCTTCAGGATAAACAGCCTTTAAAAGCGCCTTTGTATTGTTGGTGATGCTTTCACCGCCGTTTAACCAAATGCCTACATAACCTTCTGAAGTCAAAAGAATAGAATCCGACTGAACAGTTGAAATGTTGCCGAAAGTGTCTTTGAACTGAACGTAAATACGCTTAGTACCGCCTGTTATATAAGAAAAGGTGTGATTGTAAGTTGTTGAATAATTTAACCAAGCCTGATCATCAAGCTCGGATTTTTCCCCTATACGCATCTGAGCAGCATTTTCAGCACTTAAATATAAAACCATGTGCTGCGAATAAGTCTCGAAAGCACCATTGTTTATAGCAACAGATAGTAAGCGGGGACCCACAATCGAAGTGGTAGAGACAGAAATCCCGCGATCTTCGTATTTTTGCCCGTCGCCGCCTGTAAGAGTTAATCGCAAATTATAATCGGTTTCAGCCTGAAGACCGCTAATGCGTTCTTCATATATAGTCTTTGCAGAATTACTTAACGTTTTTTTGACGAAAATCCCGCCGGCAGGCGCATACTCAAGCAGTGCAGAAGCAGGCCTGTTAGTGCGAAAACTTATCTTAAATGAATCACTGGCAACTTCACTTATTACAACATCTTTTAAACATAGAAGAGAAGTCTCGCCAACCTGACGATTAAAATTCTCTACAACCTGAACCCCCCGCGCAAAAGTAACTTCACTGTCACCCGTAACCGCAACCAAATCATAAACACCCGGGTCTAAATACTGAATGCCGAAATACCCGCCGTTATCGGTTTTAATAGTGGCGGCGGCATTACTTTCGGGGCTGCCCGAATACCTTATAGATATTGGAATTCCCCCGTACAACTGCCTGTCCGCAAAAAAAATTCTGCCGCTTAATACAGCATTGGTAAAAACAATATCGGTGCCGACAACATTATCGCCGCTCATAGAGGTCCCGAGGCAGCCAATAAATATCGTCAAACAAAACAAAACAATTATAAACAAAGCTTTTCGCATGATAACATTGTACTACAGCTTATAGCCAAAAAAAAGGTAATTTTACACGATTCTAAATAGAATCATACTTTTGCTTCAGTGCCTTTATGTCTTGCCACATTTCCCAGTTTGGACTGCCCTTTTCACGTGAATTATCTCGAAGTAAATAAGAGGGATGATACATCGGCATAGTTTTTATCCCAAAAACAGAGTCAAACCACTGTCCGTGAATGCGCGTTATACCCGGCGCCTTTGGCCCTATCACATATTTAACAGCAATGTTTCCCAAACAAGCTATCAGACAAGGCTTAATCAAATGAATCTGTCTCTGCAAAAATTGACTGCAAACAGCCATTTCTTCCATTTTTGGGTCGCGATTGTTCGGCGGACGACATTTTACAACGTTGCAAATATAAACCTCATCGCGCTTAAAACCCGCGGCCGCCAAAATTTTGTCTAAATGCTGACCGGCCTTTCCGACAAAAGGAATACCCGTGGCATCTTCATCAGCACCCGGCCCTTCACCGATCAACATCAGCTTAGCATACGAACTGCCCGCCCCCGGAACAGTTTTATTACGAGTCTTGCACAAATCACAGCTCTCACACTTCGCGATGTCGGCAATAACTTTTTCTAAAGTATCACCTTCAATAGGCTTAAAATCACTCCATAAACGTATTTTACACCTATCAACCTTCGGCTCCTCACTCGATGCACACAAAACGGCCGGCAAAGACTCTGATAAATCAATGGAAGGCAATTCAAAGCCTTCACGGCATTCAATCTGCGTGATCTCACGATCATAAATCTCTGCAAAACCGGGCTCAGAAAGCAAAGAAACGATATCAGTCGCCTCTATTAAGCTCTCGTCGACATCATCACGAACTTTTTTTGCCTTTGCCATAATTACTGTTTCTTATCAACCCTGTATGCCTTTGTAACACCGGTCAAGCGTAAAATTAACCGCAAAAGCTCATTTAACACCTCTGAGTTTCCAACCTCAATTGTAAACTCCAAAATACCCGTCCGCTCTTTTGTTGTCTTCGCCGAAGCCGAAATTATATTAAGTCCCTGATTCGCAATTACACTTGTTACAGAGTTTAACATACCCCGCCGATCTGTAGTCTCAACGCGAATTTTTACCATGTAACTGCCCGCACCCAAAATTTCGTCGGTTATTCCCAAATCCCAGCGAACATCAATTATCCGATTCTCTGAGTCTGATGCCAAGCTCTTAGTATTCGGGCAATCCTTCTTGTGCACAGTTACACCACGCCCGCGAGTTATATACCCAATTATCTCATCTCCGGGAATCGGATTACAACAACGCGAAATCTTTATCAGGGCACCTTCTAAGCCACCCACAATAATTCGCGGCCCCTTTTGAGCCTTCCGCTTCTTTTGCTTTTCTGTGCGATTCTTCTTCGCCTCAATCTGCCTTTGCTGAGTTTTTAAGAGTAAGTCGGGAAATAGCTTGCCGATTATCTGCTGAGCCCTTACTTCTCCTGCCCCTATGCCGGCGTATACTTCATCGAGAGAAGGAAAACCAAATTCTTTGACTCTGCCGTTAAATGAAGGCGTTCCGAACATTTTTTCGGTTTCCCGGTCGCCGCCCAGACGCTGAAAAGCTTCTAAAAATTCGCGCTCACCGCTTAAAATATACTCGTCTCTGAATTCCTTTTTGAGCCAAGTTCGTATTTTTCTCTTTGCGTTGGCACTGCCGACAATCTTTAACCAATCACGGCTCGGCCCTTTTTGAGACTTACTTGTTAAGATGGATACTATGTCACCGTTTCTTAATCGGTATTCCAAAGGGACAATATGTCCGTTAATTTTGGCACCTACGCATCTGTGACCTACATCAGTATGAATGGTATATGCAAAATCGATTGGAGTACTGTCTTTGGGCAGCTCAACAACCTCACCCTTCGGAGTAAACACATAAACATGATATTGAAATAAATCAACCTTTACCGTTTCCATCAACTCTGAAGCGTCGTTTACTTCCTGGCACCATTCTATAAGGTTGCGAAGCCACGAAAGCTTTTCTTTGTAATCGGGAGCATTGCTGTTACCGCTGCCACCTCTTTCTTTGTAGTCCCAGTGAGCTGCAATCCCCTCTTCGGCAACACGATGCATATCGTGAGTTCTGATCTGAACCTCTAAAGGCTTGCCGTCATAAATGACAGAAGTATGTAAAGACTGATACATATTAGGTTTTGGAACCGCAATGTAGTCTTTAAACCTACCCGGAATAGGCCGCCAATACTTGTGAACCATACCCAGTGCCGCATAACAATCTTTTACGGAATCAGTTAATATGCGTATTCCCAAAAAATCATACAGAGTGTCTATGCCGCTGTTATATTTGATTGTCTTGTTATATATTGAATATGCTTGCTTGGGGCGCCCGCTCAAAGAGGCAGAAACATTGAACTCTTTCAGATGTTCTTCGATTTCTTCCAAAGCCTTTTTTATGATTATATCCCCCTCAATACCGGAGGACTCAAGATAATCATTTATCTCTTTCGCTTTTTCAGGCATAAGATACTTGAAAGAAGTTTCTTCCAACTCTGACTTTATTTTATTAATACCAAGTCTGTGAGCTAATGGAGCGTATATCTCAAGAGTTTCTTTCGCAATATATTTCTGCTTCACGGGGGGCAAAAAACCTAAAGTGCGTATGTTGTGAAGCCTGTCTGCCAGTTTGATCAAAATTACTCTGACATCATTTGTCATAGCCAAAAGCATCTTGCGGAAGCTGGCTGCCTGAGCCGCCGAAGGAGAACTGAAAAACACTTTGTTTAATTTTGTTACACCGCCAACTAATTGAGCCATAACAGGCCCGAACATCTCTTCGATGTTCTCTATGTTTATCTCCGTGTCCTCGACGACATCGTGTAACAGAGCGGCGCAAACAGAGGTAGAATCAAGCCGTAGTTCTGAGGCAACAACCAAGGCTACAGCCTCAGGATGCAAAAAATACGGCTCTCCGGAAGCACGAAACTGATTTTTATGCGCTTCCTGAGCCACATTATAGGCTCTTGAAATTTGATCAAAATCCGCATCAGGATTATAAGATTTTATAGCACTGAAAATATCTTCGAGCGAAATAATCAATCACCTGCCGTTTAAGATATGGTTTTAAAACTGTTTATAGCTTCTTCTAAACTCGATAATACCACAAAATGATTTGTAAATTGTGTTATCAAAAATACACGTCGCATCTTTTCCGATAAATTCACAAGCCTAAGGTCCCCCCCCTTTGACCTGGTTATTTTTAAACCATGAACGAGAACACCCATGCCCGCACTGCTCATATACTTCAAACCCAATAAATTTATAACTAAATTATTCTTGCTTTCGGTTATTCTATCTATTGTGTCGCGTAATTCATCGGAATTCTCAAAAGTTATCTCACCTATGACATCAATCAATACTACCTCATTGTCGCAATCTGTTGTTTTAATTTCAAGCATACTCAGTCCACCTTAAAAACTTTTATATTTATTGTTTTCAAACGATAACACCCTCATCGGACATTTCAGTCTCAGATACACGTAATTTATAGCTTAAAGCCTCTAATTCGGTTGTAAAATCTACATTCTGAACACAAATATCATCAGTTGATATTAGCTTGAAAGGAGCAAAATTTAAAACTGCTTTTACACCCGATTTTTTTATTTTCTCAAAAACACTCTTAACAGAAGAAACCGGCACACAAACCACCAATATTTCGATGCCCCTTTCCCTAACGATATTCTCTAATTCTTCAATAGACTCAATAATTCCTATGCCGGGCAACTCACTGCCAATAGAAGCAGAATTGCTGTCAAATAATGCCGAAACCTTAAAATTACGCTTTTCAAAACCGGAATACATTGCCAAAGCAGTGCCTAAACGGCCCGCAGCTCCTATTATACCTATCTTTCTAATGGTTTTAAGGCCTAAAATCTTGACAATATGATCTCGCAATTTCTTAACTGAATAACCAACACCACGCCTGCCAAGCTCTCCGAGGTAAGTCAAATCTTTGCGAACTTGAGCAGAATTTAACCCTAACTTTATCGCTAAATCATTTGAGGACACAAGTTTTATTCCATCGTTATCAAGCCCGTTCAAATATCGAAGATAAATTGACATACGTTTTATTGTAGCCTGGGGGGTTTGATTTTTTGTCACAAGTTACTCCTCTGTTTCGTCATCGCATAATTCGTCATCGCATAAATTGTTCAAAGACAAACGGCAACCGCAAACAAAATCTGCACAGCAGATTCTGTTTTTTCCCGCGCGTTGCAATTCAAGTAAACTTAGAACCCGTGAGTCTCCGCAAACAATTTTGATTCCTAAATTCTGGTCTTGAACCAATATTGTACCGGCCGGCTCAGAAGAAAACTCGTCCTCAACCCTAGCTCTGAAAACCTTAATTCGCTCTCGCCCATCATTAAACCACGCCCCGGGACAAGGACTCATCGCAAAAATTAAGTTTCTTACTTCTATTGCACTCTTTTTCCAATCTATATGAGCCGTGTCTGTTGAAATTTTGCCGGTATATGTAGCTTTTAAATGGTCTTGCACCAAAGGAGTTATATCACCTTGCGCATAACTTTTTAAAGTTTTAACCAAAAGCTCGGCGCCATGAACACTTAACCTGTCATGCAATGAGCCTAAATCATCACAATCACCTATAGGAGTCTTAGAAACAGAAAGTATTTCACCCTCATCCATACCCTTGCTCATCAACATCACAGTATTACCGGTCTCTGAATCGCCATTAATCAAAGAATAATGAATAGGAGAAGGACCGCGATAAGCAGGCAATATTGAAGCATGCAAATTTACAGGAGCAATCTTAGGTATGTTTAAAACCTCTTGAGGTAAAATTAAACCGTAAGCAACAACAACCAAGTAGTCAGGTTTAAAAGATTTCAAAACTTCTATTTCTTCAGGCTGCTTCCTAAAACTCACAGGAGTTCTAACCTCAAAGCCGTGCTGAAGAGCGAATTCCTTTATAGGCGTCGGAGTCAAAGTCTTACCGCGTCCCTTAGGTCTGTCAGGCATGCAATAAACCGCAACAACTTCAAAATCAGGGTCGGTAGCCAAAATACAAAGACTGGGAACCGCAAAATCAGGGCACCCCATAAAAACTACTTTGTAAGGAGTTTTCGTCATATTTCTAAGTCTTCTGCGTATTCGTCGTCGTATTCTTCTTCATACAACGTTTCGCCGTTCTTAATAGCCTCTAGGTCATTTTTTATCTGAATTTTCCTGGCCTTAGATATTCTATCAACAAACACTATTCCGTCTAAGTGATCGAGTTCGTGTTGTATTGCTCGCGCCAATAAACCTTCGGCCTCAATTTCATAAGTGTCCCCGGACAAATCAGTGTATTCGGCTGTAACTTTTAAAGCACGCTCAACCTTTTCACTTAAACCGGGAAAAGACAAACAACCTTCTAAACAAGTTTCTTTGCCTGACTTTTTAATTATTTCGGGGTTAATCATAACAATTGGATCATCGCCGATATCAATAATAGCAAGCCTAATGTTTTTGCCCACCTGAGGACCAGCCAAACCGACACCCTTAGCTTCGTACATTGTTTCAAACATATCGGAAACCAACTGTTTTATTTCTTCGGTTATTTCTTTTATAGGCTCACAGGATTTTCTTAGTTCTGCTTCACCATAATGTAAAATTCTATATTTCATTTTACCCCCATACAATCTTGCGCCAAATTAACTTTATATCTCCGTATTATAGCACAGCATAAGGTTTGTGAAAAATATTATTTTTCGCCTTCTAAAATAATACAAGCTAAATTACAAAAAACGGATTTATATCCACCGCCAGCCTTACATCGCCGGTTCTTTTTGTTTTCCTGACAGAATCGCCGACAGCCTTTGTCAACAAATTCAAGTCAGACATTTTGAGCATCAGCTGAAACCTGTATCGATTGTTGATTCTTTCAATACTGGCAGGCGCAGGGCCAAAAATCTCATACTTTGAACCTAATTCTTGCTCGTTGGTTTTTAAAAATCCTGTAATATTGGCACGTAGATCCCGTGCAGACTTTTCCGTCTTAACAGGATCGCTCCCGGATATAATAAAATAAGCCAATTCAATAAACGGAGGAAAAACTGCCGCTTTTCTAAACTCACATTCCTTTTTAAAAAAACCTGCGTAGTCTTC
>Ga0172377_10006412_pt1 | contig 12116 bp, 7 predicted proteins | sample Pumphouse3metaG_FD_119749 | JGI IMG/M metagenome (GOLD analysis project Ga0172377, IMG submission 119749) | Leachate microbial communities from a municipal landfill in Southern Ontario, Canada - Pumphouse #3 metaG | ecosystem: Engineered > Solid waste > Landfill > Unclassified | place: Canada... | reverse complement strand
TGTGCTAAAATATGCTTCTGTTTAGATCTTAAAATAAATGGGTGTGTAGCTCAGTTGGTTAGAGCGCAGTCCTGATAAGACTGAGGTCCTTGGTTCGATTCCAAGCACACCCACTTTTTAAAAATTCCTATTTAGCAATCAAAGTTCCACTCTGCTAATTGCTTAAGATTTTTGCCTTAACTTAGGGTATAATTAAACGACTAACTATGAACAGTAAAATTATTCAACTACCTAGCAATTCTTTGAATCTACCGGTAGTCCCGATTCGAGAAGGGGTCTTATTTCCTCAAACAGAATCAGTACTTGGTTTCGGTCGGGAGCTATCAATTAACGCCATTCATCATTCACAAAAACAAAGTAATTACATTGTTTTGCTGACCCAAAAGAATCACCGAATCGAACAACCCAAAGCTAAAGACCTATACCAGATTGGCACCTTAGCCGTTATTGAAAAAACCTTGCGTAACACGGCTAACGTCAGTACTTTGTTAAGAGGTATTAGTCGAGTGAAAGTACAAAAATTTGTTCAAGAGCAACCTTTTTTACAAGCAGTTGTTGAAAAGATCCCAAGTTTTATTGAGCGTGACAATGAATTAATCGCTCTCAGCAATCAATTACAAAAACTTTTCCGCCAAACCGTACAAATGGGCAAACAAATCGAATTTCTGAATTTTATTAAATTGTTAAGCGGTGTTAATGAGGGAGAAATGGCTGACCAAATTGCCAGCACCTTAAATATTCCGACCAATAAAAAGCAATTAATTTTAGAAACTACCAACGTTAAACAAAGAATTCGCTTAGTCATTGAGTACTTGTCTAAAGAGGTAAAGATTTTAGAGATTGAACAAGATGTTAATCTCAAAACTCAAGAAAAATTTGACGAACACATGAGAGAAAGTGTACTGAGAGAGCGTTTACGCACTATTCAAAAAGAGCTGGGCGAATTGAATGATGAACAGAGCAGCGTTGATCACTATCGAGAACAATTAAAAAAGAAAAATCTCTCTAAGGAAGCCCTAAAAAAGGTGGAAAAAGAAATTGTTCGCTTAGAACAAATGTCAGCTAATAATCCAGAAACTTCCTATTTAAGAACTTGGCTGGATTTGGTTATTGATTTGCCATGGCAAAAAAATAAAAAAACTAATATTAATATTAAACACGCCGCTAAAATTTTAGATAAAGACCACTACGGATTAGAAGAGGTTAAAAATCGCGTCCTTGAACACATGGCAGTCATGCAATTAAAAAATAAGAATAATAAACAAGAAAAAAATTTACCGACTATTTTGTGTTTTGTTGGACCTCCTGGTGTGGGTAAAACCAGTATTGGTCAAAGTATTGCTAAGAGTTTAAATCGTCATTTCATTAAAATTTCTCTAGGTGGTGTTAGAGATGAATCAGAAATCCGTGGCCACCGACGCACTTATGTCGGAGCAATGCCAGGCCGCATTATTAAGGGATTACAAAACGCTCAGAGCAATAATCCAGTTTTTATGCTTGATGAAATTGATAAGTTGGGTCGAGATTTTCATGGTGATCCGAGTAGCGCTTTACTAGAAGTTTTAGATCCCGAACAAAATTTTGCTTTTGAGGACCATTACTTAGATTTACCTTATGATTTATCAGAAGTACTATTTATCGCTACCGCAAATACTTTAGATTCTGTTCCACCAGCCTTATTAGACCGTTTAGAAGTCATCAATTATTCTGGATATACCCTTAATGAAAAATTTGAAATTGGCAAACGCTATTTATTGCCAAAAACAATTAAGAAAAACGCTTTGAAAAAAACTCAGATTAAGTTGAGCGACCCTATCTTGAAGAAAATTATTAGTCGTTACACTAGAGAAGCAGGCGTACGTAGTTTGGAAAGACAACTCAACAAAATCATGCGTAAAATTGCCAGAGAAATTATCGAAAAGAATAAAAAAAGCGTCACTGTTGGTCAAAAAAGACTTGCAGATTTTCTCGGACCAGCCATGTTTGATGAAACTATTGCCGAAAAAAAAGATCAAATTGGTTTAGCCGCAGGTTTAGCTTGGACAAGTGTTGGTGGAGACATTTTATTTGTCGAAGTCGCTCTTTCTCCGGGCAAAGGTAAAATTAAACTTACTGGTAAATTAGGTGAAGTAATGAAAGAATCAGCACAAGCTGCGCTGACTTATGTTAGATCTCATCATCAAGAATTAAAAATTGATATTGAAAAAATTAATCAAACTGATGTTCACATTCACGTCCCAGAGGGAGCCGTTCCTAAAGATGGACCATCTGCAGGTGTAACTATTACCACTGCCATTGTTTCTGCTTTCAAGAAAAGAGCGGTAAGGCGTGATGTAGCCATGACGGGAGAGGTAACTTTGCGAGGCAGAGTACTTCGTATCGGTGGTCTGAAAGAGAAGGCCATTGCCGCTCACCGGGCTGGTAGTAAAATTGTCATTATTCCTCAAGAAAATGCGCGAGATTTAGTGAAAATTCCCAAAGAAGTAAAAAGGGATCTTAAATTTGAAACCGTTAAAGATGTTAAAGAAGTTTTAAAAATCGCTCTCAACTAAGTCAGAAAAGAATTTGCTATACTACAAACACTTAGTAATGAAAAGTAAAAACATCATTCAACGATTTTGGCTGCTTTTTCTTTCAATCATAGTCTTAAGCGCAGCAATCTTTATTTATTTTAATCCACCCAATTCAATTAATTTCGCTGGACTGCAAGTTGAATATTTAGGACCCGATCAATTTGCTGGCGTCTTTTTAAATAAGCAATATTTAGAAAAAGCGCCTCTGTCTGATAGAAATATTAAAAGCGGTGACTATATCTTAAAAATTGTTCCAGATGACCGAAGTTTAGCAGAATTCACTACACCAATCACTTTAACTAAAGGCACTTTAACCGTCGTTTCATATAATCCCGGTCCAACATCCAAAGAAAGTTCGGCCACTATTTATGAAATAGAGGCAGTGGAAGACCTAAAGGAATTCGGCGCGCTTAGTTTTGAAACCTATCCAGAACATGCTTTGCTAAGTTTTGAAGAAGAAGCTGCTCAATATACCCCGATTACTTTGAAGGATTTATCTCCCCAAGAATATAAATATCGTGTTAGCCTTCCTTCTTATGAAACTCAAGAGCATACTTTGCAAGTTTTAGCTGGTCATCTAATTAAAGCGAGCATTAAATTAGCTAAATTGTCAGAAAATCCTCAAAGCAAAGAGCAAATCCAAACAGGTGCTGAATTAGACTTAATGGCTACTGGATCGGGATTAATAGCTACAAAGTCAGCCCAAAAGGATGATGGGAGAGATGAAAGTTGGGGGGTGGCAGAAGGAGAATTAATAATCGGCAATAAAGTAAAAATTAAAAAAACTACTTTTTTTGTTGATAATCAAGAAGTGTTAAGAGTTAGAGCTGAAGCTAATAAATCCTCTAAGGAGTTGGGTTTTGCTAAAAGTGATTTTTACTATCCATTTGCTGGAAATTTAGAAGATAATCTCGATAGCAGCCCAAGTACCCAAATTAATGATTGGCTCAAAATTAAGTTTGAAGGACAAGAGGGTTGGGTGAGCGCTGAATTTGCCGAACTTATTAGCGATTAGTTGAAATATTTATTAATTGCCCAATCACTGTAAAAATAATTGAAATCGTGTAATAATTAATAATATATGAACAACAACAATAATTCTTCTTTTCTAAAATTTTTATTAATTTTTGTACTTGGATTTGTCAGTCTTTATCTAATCCAAAATTTTACTTTATTTGATCGAATTTCTTTTTTAAATCAAAAAACCAGCAAGATTGTTGTCTATGGATCTGCTCAAGAAAATATTCCCAACCAACTGGCTGAATTCACCGCTGGCATTGAGGTTATTGCTCCAGAAAAAAATGAAGCAATCAACTCAGCCAATGAAATTATGAATCAGCTTTTAAGTGAAATTGATAGTTTTGGAATTAACAAAGAAGACGTACAAACTTCTCAAGTTAGTGTTTATCAAGAATATGAAGATGTCATTGAACCCCACCCTGAATCAGAATTAATGCCCGCTGACCCAATTAAAACAGTCCAAAAAGGCAATTGGCGAGCAAATATTAGTATTAGCATCAGCATGCGCAATGAAGATAGTAATTTATTAAAAAGTCAAAGCGAAGAATTACTAAACATTCTTAATAATAGCCAGGCAAATTATGTTTATGGACCAAATTTTATGATAGATGAACAAAAGTTAAATGAAATCGAGTTGATTAATAGTGCTGTAGCTGATGCTCGCAATAAAGCTGAAGCAATAGCTGCTGCCAATCGACAAAAAATTAAAAAAGTTTTAGAAATTATCGAAGACGGCGCAAACAATCAAGCTTTTCCTCGCGGCGAGTTCGCTTTTGACCAAGCAAGCTCAGATGCTTTTTCATTAGAACCAGGTTCTAGCACTCTATACAAAACAGTAGTGGTTACTTTTCAAGTAAAATGAGATAGTCTTGATTGATTTCGTCCTCGCTTCCGGTCCAGACCAATTTACCCAAGCCTAATAAAGCTGCTTCATCTAGATTGGGATGCTTTTCTCGCTCTCGATTAGTAATTATTAAATATTTAACTTGATATTGTTCAAGAAGCTTGCGGCTAACAATACTATTTGGATTGTTGTAAATTTCGTCAATCTCTCCTAAGCGCTGAGCTGAAACATCCCAAGAACCGCGCCACAACCACTCGTGTACTTGCCAGCCCAAAATGGTCGGCATGCCTGAAAAGGCAGAGATTAAAGAAAATTCCGTAAAGCTCTCACCACTAGCTTCCAAAATATTAACTTGTTGAGCTTCTTTTTCCTTCAAATAATTAACCATCGCATACGAGCTCGGATATCTCTTAAGCATCCATTGCATGCCGTTTAAGCCTTGATAATTTTTAAAATCTCCATAATAGGATCGAAAAGCTAAGTAGGGATAAGTGGCTAATCCAATAATTAATAAAGCAATTGGTAAATATACAAATAAACAAGTTCTTAAAAAAATTTTAACCTTTAATAATTTCTTATTTTTCTGCGACAAAACTTCTCTTAAATTAATTAATTGCCACTTGAACCAATTGCCAGTCTTTGTCTTACTTATAAAAAGAGAAATTGCTAAAGACAGCAAAATAGCAATCCAGATGAAACCCTGAAACATTAATTTAAACATTGTGTTTGATCGAGGGTGACCAGTATAAATATCTTTAAAATAAAATAATTCAGTAAAAACTAATAAAAATATAAAAGCGAAAAACATTGCCACAACAAAAAACCACGAAGCTTCTTCCTTTTTAACTCGCTGTTTTTTATTAATTAATAAAAGAACAATAAAAATTAAAACCGGTATAAAGTGCGCTCCCCACAATACCAATAACTGCCAAAATGGCGAGTGCTCGTTAGCAAGCTGAATTCCTTCCGCAATTGATTGGAAAGTCAAAAACCAAGGGGCACTAATGATTGCAGCCGTCACACTCAAACCGATGGCTGAACTCAATAGAGGTAAAAAAAACTCTTTTCTCCAGATCAGCAAGAAAATCCCTAAAATCAATAATAAAGAAGCATAAACAAGAACATCCCAAGTGTTAGTCATTGCCAAAGACCCAATAAATATTCCCATTACTAAGCTTAAAAGAAAAAAACGCTCAGCAAGCAATCTTAATACTTTTTGTCTTTTAACTTCTTCAATTAATTCGCTTAGCCACAAAAAAATACTCATCAGCATGGCAATCACCATTGGCATCGAAAAAACATGCGCGTGCAAATCACTGACCACAAAACTATAAACGGGATATTCATGAATAGTTCTCTCAATAAAACGAGTGGCGTTGGGATACCAATAGCCTGCAAAATTACCATTGCTCAAAAAATACCACAAACTGTGCCCATTGCCAAACAGCGTCACTAATAAGCTGGCTAAAATAGCCGTCCACACTGCAGCTGAAAAATTATATTTTTCTTTGCTGGAAAAATCTTTGCCATGTTTTTCTCCCCAAGTAAAATTGGCTCGTATATTAAAAGTTAAAGAAAAAACACTGCTGGCTAAAAGAGCCATAATCGTCGCCAACAAAAAATTGTAAGCCCAAGCTAGATCAATCTGCCAAATCTGCACTAAAATCGAACCCATAAAGTGACCAAAGCTATAATAATTAATACTTTCTCCCGCTAACCAAATATCTGAAGCGGGTAGGGTAGCAGATTTGAGATAGGCTTGAATAAATCCAGCATCCATATATTTTTCCAAACCTAAAATCTCTGGCTGGAAACTTCTAACAAACAATAAAAAAATAAAAAATATAAGAAATATCAGCTCTTCAATAATAATTTGACGACGAAACTGGCGCCAATAATTTTTGAGTAGCTTTAAAATTTTTTTACTTTTTTTAGAAAAAAATAGGAAATAAAGATTCACTAGCAAAAAAATAAAAAGCAAAAAATAAATGCCCAATCCATTATTAACTGGCAACTTTAGGTAAGCGAGAAAAAAAATTATTAGTGATAAAACTAGCCAAGTGATATATCGGCCAAAGGCCCACAGTCCGTCTTTAATTTGTGGAAAAATCTTACTCAGCCAAGCAAATAATGCTAAAGATAAAAACTGTAAAAATAATAAGGATAAATAAGCTTTAAAAATCATCGTTAATACTATAGCAAAATTCACCTAAGTTGTGATCTAGAATATTGGAAAAAATTAAAAACCCCAATCTTCTTTAATCTGCTGAGCTAATTGATTACTAGCCACAATAGCTTGATTAAGTCCTCGATCAAAAGGATAAATGTGTTGCATCGACAGCCAATAAAGATTGGGACAACTAGTGCGCATTGCTGGTAAGTTTAGACTATGTTGAATTTTCACTAAAGGTTGAGCAAAATCTTCTTTGTTCAAACGGTAGTCAATCAATAATTTTTCAATTTTTGGATTTAATTTTCGCAAAAAAGGTAAATAATTTTGCCAAAGTTTTTTAGCTGAATATTGATAAACTGGACTTTTCCTTGATAAATATTTACCGATATAAACTAAGTGTTCATTATTGTAGAAGCGTTTGTCAAGAAAATTATCATGCTCAACTACTGCTAAAAATGGCCAATCCTTTTCGTTAACGTTTAACCAATAAGTGCCATCTTTAAGCAATTTATCCTTAAGGCGTAAAGTCAAAGTCATCGCGGCCAAACCTTTTAAAGGATTGTTTTTTAGTTCGGGCAAATCAATTAATTTCGCAAATTGGAGAGAGGGAAGAGTATTAATAACTAGATCAAAGTTTTTTTCTTGAAGCTTAGCTGGCTGAGCTTTGAGAGATTTAATTATTAATTTTAATTGAGGACCTTTGTTCTTTTGTCGATCAACGAGCTGAATTTTCTTAACCTCACTTTGAAAATGTATTTTCACTCCTTTATTTATTAATTTTTTTTCAATTTGATCAGCTAAAAATTGAAAACCACCCTCAACATAACCCAGTTTAGCAGTTCTTGGCTTAATTCTTGCCCAAAACCAAGCCATATTAATTTCTTCTGCCCAATCAGCAAATTTAGCTTCAAATAAAGGCTGCCAAATAATTTGCCAAGATTTTTTACCCATAGTCTTTTGTAAAAAAACACTAGCGTGATATTTTTCTAAGAATTGACCATTGGGTAAGATTTTTAAAAGGGCTAAAACTAAGCCAGTTCGCAGACGATCTATGAGGCTTAATTCTTTAAAATTTAGCAAGCTCCAAGCAGAATCCAGCTGATAAGTTTTATTTTGCCAGCGAGTACTAGTTAAGGTTTTTTGATAAAAAAGCTGATTTTCTAAATCCAAACTTTTAAGAAATTTTTGAAAAGCTAAATCTTTGGCAAAAAGGTGGTGATAGTGTTTCTCGAGAGTCCAATCCCAATTTTTCTCTTTAAAACCACCGGCCATGCCACCCAATTGCCGATCCTTCTCAAAAATTTCCAGCGTCAACTCTTCCGTGGCATCACTATTTAGCAATTGCCAAGCTAAATTTAAAGCGCTAAAACCACCCCCAATAATTGCAATTTTTTTCATAAAATTTTTAAATAATGAATTTATGCTAATCTGCTAAATTATACCTCATCGCCAACTGGGTAAAAGGAAGTAAAGATATTTACTGGCTGTTTCAGGTACTGGCAAAGCAGTCCAATGAGGGTAAAAAACTATGGCTATTAAAAGCGGCCAAAAGAGAAAATTAAAAATAAAAGCTTGACTAATCTCTTTCGATTTTATTGTTAAAGTAAACAAGTATACAGGCCAAGTAAATAATAAAATTAGGTAGGGCAGAGCTGGTAAAAAATGATAAAAAAACATTGGTCTAGCAACTATTATCCACGGCAAAAAAGAGCTAAGAAAGATCGCCAGCAACAAAAAATAATTCTTTTGAAAAAGCATTGCTTGCCATTTTTTAATAGATTTTTTATTTTTTATAGTCCTTCGCCATTGCCATAAAAATACTGGCAAGAGAGAAAAATACAAAAAAAGTACTGGATTACCCTGAGCAAAAATGTCTCTGCGCCAATTATTCAGAGAAAAATCTGCGTAATACCAAACCGGGCGCCAATTAAAAATCCACGCCAATGGCCCCGATTGGTAGGGATGAGGACTGACCCAAGTTGAATGAAAACAAATAATTTGTTTTTGCAATTGGATGAAGTCAATTAAGCTTTTTCCACTCAAAAAATATGGAGTAAAAACTAATAAATAGACCACTGCTGGAGTTAGCACTAATGAAAATAAGATAAAAGGGATTTGCTGGTAGCTTTTTTCTTTAATTATTCTCCAAAATTCCAAAAGTAAAAAAAGGATAATCAGCCAGCCAGCAGACCATTTCGTGCTCAAAGCTAAAGCCAGCATCAAGCTACTCAAGAAAAAAATTAACAAATTTTTCCGACGTTGATATAAAAAATACAAATAAGCAGCAGTCAGCGCAAAGAATAAATAAAAAATATCGTTCATGGCCAAACGACTTTGCACTAAAAATAAACCATCGCTGGCTAGCAAGAAACTAGAAATTAGGGCAAAATTGATCGCTAAATCTTCCGCTTTTCTTTTTCTTAATATACTTTTATCAATTTTTTTATTAGTTAAAAAGGATAGCACCAGTTCTTTAGCCAAAAAATAGAAAACTAAAAGCGTCATCAAAGCAAAAATAACTGAAGGTAAACGCCAAGCCACTACTGCGGGTAAAAAACTTAAATTACGCAGTGATATGGCCTGAATATACTTAGCCAGTGGGGGGTGCAACCAATCAAAATAAATTGGCCAATCAGCCTGATGCCACCATTCAAAAGGGGTTTGAAAATCACCCTGAGCCAAGATTTGCACCGCTGGCACGTGATACAGTTCATCAAAATACATTTCTCTGGGAATATTTAAACGCCATAAACGTAGAAACAAAGATAACAATAAAATCAAGCCTAAAAAAAATATTTCTTTAATTTTCACTATCTATCAGAATATATATAAATAGTACAAATTTTCAAGTCGCAAGTTGAAAATCGGCCGAAATCAAACAAACGTCTCCACCTATACTAAACAGTTACCTCCACCAACACTAAGCAGCTGCCTCCATCAAAATTAAAAAATCATTGAGTTCTAAAGCAGCGCTGGAAACTAAAACGCCATCGCTGATAGCTAAAAAGTCTTTAATATTGCTAGAATTGACACTTCCCCCATAAATTAAAGGATTAAAAGGAAAATATTGACGAAGTTTTTTAAAAAATGAACTGACGAGTTCTGCCTCAACGGCCTGACCACTACCAATCGCTGAAACAGGCTCATAGGCTACACTCACCTTTGCTCTTTCTTGCTCGGTCAATAATTTAGCTTGTTCTGGAAAATCAGGCTCATCCAAACACAGCATTATTCCGATATCAGCTTCCAAAGCTCTTTGTACCTTACTCGCTACCAACTGTGAACTTTCAGCAAACAAACTACGTCTTTCACTATGACCGACAATAGCCATTTCTACACCTAAAAACTCTAAATTCTTAGCCACCACTTCACCTGTATAAGCTCCAGCACTTTGTGCGCTAATATCTTGCACCGCTAGACCAATCGCTAGTTCTTGATGATCAATTAAACGTCGCATTTGACTTAATAAGGGGTAGGGTGGAGCTATTATTAACTTAAAGTCGCTTTTCTTACTAAGCAAGTCCCTGGGAATATTATTTATCCAATGCTCAGCTTCAAGAACATTTTTGTTAGCTTTCCAATTGAGCAAGATAGTTTTTTGCACAGTTTTATTCTAGCCAAAAGCCATTGACAAAGCAATTTTAGCAAGTCTTAATATCTATTTCTGCTACTTTTTATGCTACTATGAAAACTATGTTTGAAAGCCAAGAGCTTCTAGATCAACTCAATACCGAACAGCGTCAAGCCGTTTTACATCGTGGCGGACCAGCTGTTGTTTTGGCCGGAGCAGGTAGTGGTAAAACTAGAGTTTTAACTAGCCGAGCTGCTTATTTAATTAAAGAAAAATTAGCAGAACCCAAAGAAATCCTGTTATTAACCTTTACCAATAAAGCAGCTAACGAAATGAAAAGACGAGTGCTGTCATACACCGGCAAAGATCTCATGTTTTCAGGAACATTTCATAGTCTGGGTGTAAAAATATTGCGCTTAGAAACTCAAAAACAAAAAGATAGGCTTTTAAAAATAAATAATAGAATTCTGGACTCTCAATTTAGCATCTATGACGATCAAGACCAAACTAATTTATTAAAAAATATTTGTAAACAGGAAAATATTGATCAGCAAAAATATAAAATTACAATGCTGCGAGCGCTGATTAGTAAAATTAAAAACCAACTACTAAGTCCAGCTGATTATCAAGCTAGCGCCAACAATGAATTTAAGCGTGCCGTAGCTAAAATTTATGAAATTTATGAAAAGCGGCTTAAACAAGAAAACGCTCTTGATTTCGATGATTTACTAATCCTTAGCTATCAAGTCCTAAAAGAAAATCCGGAAATTTGTCAAAAATATCAAAAACAATTTAAACATGTGCTAATTGATGAATTTCAAGATACTAATAAAGTGCAATATTTGCTTAGTAAAATCTTAGCTCAACCCCAAAATGAACTGTTTGTTGTGGGTGATTTTTCTCAAAGTATTTATGCTTGGAGAGGAGCTGATTATCGAAATCTCAGACAACTTAGTATCGATTTTCCGCAACTCAAAGAATATCGCCTCGAACAAAATTATCGCTCAAGCCAAAATATTTTAGATGCAGCGACTCAAGTTATCCATCAAAATCAATTACATCCAATTTTGGAGCTCTGGACTGATCAACATAATGAAAAAGAAGAAAAAATTCAATTATATGAGCTAAACAATAGTGAACTAGAAGCGGAAAAAATCATTGAACTTATTGAACAAAAATATATTAAATCTTTAGATGAAATTGCCATTCTATATCGAACCAATGCTCAGTCGAGAGCTCTAGAAGAAGCCTTTATTCGTCATCAATTGCCTTATCGCATCATTGGCGGAACCAAATTTTATCAACGAAAAGAAATTAAGGATCTTCTGGCTTATTTACGCCTAGCTTTTAACGAAGTCGATAGTCCTAGTATTAACCGAGTGATTAAACTTGGTAAAAGACGCTTTAAAAATTTTCACAACTGGCTAAAAAATGCAGATGAAGTGGTTTTAAATAATCCAACCTCAGCTCTACAAGAAATTTTAAAAGCTACTGACTATATAGAAAAGTTTGATGCAAAAAACCCCGATGAGCAAAGTCGTTTAGATAATATTGAAGAATTACTTAATGTGGCCAGCCTATTTGATAATACTTTAGTTTTTTTAGAAAATGTAGCTTTAGTACAGGATGGCTTTCTGCCTGAGGAAAAAAACGATCAACAGTTTGAGGGAGCAAAATTAATGAGCCTGCATTCCGCTAAAGGTTTAGAGTTTGACATAGTTTTTATGGTGGGTATGGAAGAAGGCTTATTGCCTCATAATCGCTCAATGTTTAAAGAAGAAGAACTAGAAGAAGAAAGACGCTTGTGTTATGTGGGGATTACGCGAGCAAGAAAACAATTAATTTTTAGTTACGCACGCAATCGCTATCAATTTGGTCAACAACAACAAAATTTACCCAGTCGTTTTCTGAGTGAAATTAATAATAATTTAATTA
>Ga0172377_10006409_pt1 | contig 12118 bp, 15 predicted proteins | sample Pumphouse3metaG_FD_119749 | JGI IMG/M metagenome (GOLD analysis project Ga0172377, IMG submission 119749) | Leachate microbial communities from a municipal landfill in Southern Ontario, Canada - Pumphouse #3 metaG | ecosystem: Engineered > Solid waste > Landfill > Unclassified | place: Canada... | reverse complement strand
GGCGGATGCTTCCGCCGGTATCGGAGCCGAGTGAATACAACGCCTCTCCAGCAGCAACCGATGCGGCTGAACCGCCGCTGGAGCCACCGGGCACACGAGTGATATCCCACGGGTTGCGAGTGGGGAAAAAGGCCGAGTTTTCATTGGAGGAGCCCATGGCGAATTCGTCCATATTGGCTTTACCCATCATTACCATGCCGGCTGCCTGCAGGCGTTCAATAACCGCGGCATTATAAGGCGGTATAAAGTTTTCAAGCATTTTGGAAGAGCAGGTGGTGCGGATTCCTTTTGTGCAGATAACATCCTTGATGATGCCGGGAATCCCGGTGAGCGGCTGGATATCACCTCTGGCAATACGTTCATCAGCCCTGGCTGCCTGCTGCATGGCAACTTCAGCAGTGCGGGTGACGAGCGCCTGGACATGGCTTTCTAACTTTTCGACACGTTCAATGTATGCACTGGTCAGATCTGTCGATGATACCTCGCGTTTTTTCAATAGCTGGTGAGCCTGGGCAACAGTTAAATTATCTAGCTGGTTCAAACTTTCTCCTGTTAGATTATTAAAGCCGGGTTATTTTTCCAGTACCGGGCGGATTTTAATGAATTCCCCATCTCTGGAGGGAGCGTTTGCCAGAGCATCTTCTCTTTCCAGGGAGGGTTTAACCAGGTCGTCTTTTATCACTGTATTGAGCATGTTGGGCTGTGCGGTTGGCGGAATACCGGCAGTATCTATCTGGTTTAATACCTCAAAATTTTCCAGAATATTGGAGAGCTGGATGGAGAATGTATCAATCTCATCTTCAGTAAGTCCAACTCTGGCCAGCCTTGCGATATGGAGTACTTCTTCGCGGTTCAGTTTCAATTCATACCTCCGTATACGCCTAAAGTATATCACCCGGATATTGGAGGGGCAAACAGTTTGCCGGATTAGTTTGGGCTATGCTTTAATGGTTGCGCCTGACGATTATGGTTACGGTTGACAGGGTTAATGACCACAGGGCAATCATGCCAAGTACAGATATTCCCGCTGCCCAAATGCTGGGGGGAGCTACCAGAAGCGTGTCACCAATCACCTTGAATATGTTATATCCATAAACCAGTTTAAAAACAACATATCCGACGGCAATAAGCAGGCAATAGGCTGCAAGCGGGATGTTGTACAGGACCATCAGCTTTTTCGGCAGCCGTGTTGCCGGTATGTGAGGCTTGAAAAATGTGTATTGCCGGCAACGTATTTTACACACCAGGCGCCATATAAATATTGCCAGTCCTGCCAGTAGTATAAAACAAATACTGAAAAGGCCAAAAGAAAAAGAATCTATGGTTTTCCAGTGTGCCCACCATGGCGAAGAAAGCTGATCCATCTCAATATCCAGGAATAAATTGGCCAGACCCGGAGCCAGAAGGTGACCCCTGGTGCTCGTCTGGCTGTTGAGTATAACGGTTATCCCGGTGGAATAATCAGGCAGCAGCATCATGTCTGCAAGGAAACTGGGAGTATCTCCACCGTGCCATATGCGCTTGATACCGTTTGAGCCTGTATCCACCAGCCACCCCATACCGTAACCAACCTTGCGCCCATCTTTGCGGTAATATGTAGCAGGCGTAAGCATTTCTTCGATGGTTTCACTTTTTACTACCTGTTCACCATCCAGTGTTCCTCCGTTTAAAAACAGGCTAAGCCAGCGTCCCATATCTCTGGCATTACTCATCACCCAACCGGCGGGAAGGGCGCTGCGGAAAACAGGCATGCTGCGTTGAACTACCTGGCCAAAAACCGGCTGATGGCCGTAAGCCCTTCCCCAGGCTTCAGCCTGGGCTGGATCAAGCGTTGTTCGGTTGAGGCCGAGCGGTTCGAACACTGCTTTTTCCATATAATTTTCAAAAGTCTGTCCGGTGGCTGCTTCTACGACTGCACCCAGCAGGAAGTAATTCAGATTGGAGTATTCGAAAGTATCCCCGGGAGGATTGTTCAGACTGAGGCCCCCCAGGTCACTGACCATTTCAGCCATGGCATCAGGGCCATCAAAATAGCCTTGAGGTTCGGCCAGTGAACCCGGAATGCCGCTTGTGTGGGTGAGAAGATGGCGGATGGTTATTTTGGATGAAGCTGTTGTATCTGAAAGCAAAAAATCAGGCACATAGTATACAACTGGTTTATCAATATCAATTATGCCACCATCTCTTAAAAGCAGCACACCGAGAGCGGTAAATGACTTGGATACGCTGGCGAGAACAAACAGGGTATTTTCATCAACCGGTTTGGGATCATCTATACTGGTAATACCGTAGCCTTTTGCATAAACAGTTTTGTCTTCTTTGACTACAACCACCGAAACCCCCGGAATGGAGTCTTCTGTCATGAATTTTGCAACCAGGGCGTCCATTTGTTCGAATTTGTCAGTTGGCGTACTCTCCTCGGTGATTTGACCGCCGGGGGAACATGCAGGAAGAACAGCACAGGCCAGGCATATCGTGCAAACCAGTATTGCAGCGCCCTTTAAAAGATAGGCATTGGCCTTACTGGATGCGGGCGCAGCCTTTAATTTCTTCCACACTTCTTATTCCTTGCCCGGAAAAGAATTGCTCTATTCCGGATATTATTCTGTAAGGTAAGGCCGGATCGATCATAAAGCCTGTGCCTACCTGGAACGCACTGGCTCCAGCCATGATAAACTCGATAGCATCTTCTGCGGAGGATATGCCGCCACATGCTATCACAGGAATATCGACAATCCCTGCTGTTTCAAAAACCATAGCAAGCGCAACCGGTTTGAGAACCGGACCGGAAAGCCCTCCGGTGATGTTGCCCAGCAAAGGCTGCCGTTTTTGTATATCGATAGACATGCCCTTGAAGGTGTTGATAAGGGTAATTGCATCCGCTCCGGCGTCAGCTACAGCCCGGGCGATTTCTACGGTGCACCCCGAACCCGGGGACAGCTTGACGATAAGCGGAAGGTTAGTTGTGTTTCTGACTGCCGCAGTCACTTCTGCTGCAGTTTTCGGGCTGAGGCCGAATTCTATTCCGCCTGCTTTTACGTTGGGGCAGCTTATATTGAGTTCTATTCCTGCAATCCCCTTAACCCCTTCAAGGCGGCTGGCAACAGCAGAATACTCTTCGATGCTGGAGCCGGCGATATTGACAAAAACGGTTAACCCCGACTTTTCCCAGGCTGGAGCCTTGTTCTTGATTAACGCTTCAACTCCGATATTTTCCAGGCCGATTGCATTTAACATGCCGCTTTCCACTTCTGCTATTCTCGGCTGAGGGTTGCCATTTCTGGCATGGAGTGTGGTACCTTTTGCGATAAAGGCTCCGGGAATGGATAAATCGGTAAAGCTCTCCAGTTCAATGGCATAACCACAAGTACCCGATGCAAGCATAAGGGGATTTTTAAGCTTGAGCGGTTTACCGGTTTGCTTAAACAGTTCAATTGCAAGGTTTGTAAACATAACTTACTACATGATTATAATTTACTTGGAGGTTGCCTACAACCTGTTGCCAAAACAAAGGGGATAGGCTAAACTAATCTTGTGAAAGGCAAAGCATGTTTATTCGATATTACATCTGCGTACGGTATTATCTCGGGGCTTTTCTCTGTTAGTAACAGCCATGAAATCCCCGGCAGGAGAATAATTGCCTTTTACTGTTATCATTCTCGCTAGGAGCCGTACCTGGTTCCGCTGTTTACTCAATAATCAATCCTGGTGTAACTGCATACGTACACATAAAAAAATAAAGGGTTCACGGTGGCTGGTGAACACAAGGAGCGGTCAGTGGTAGAACAAAAATATAAAGCATTGAAGGAAAAGCTGGAGACCGATCTGTTGCGCTTGAAGGAACAGCTGGGGCAGATACGGGACATCGGTGGGGAAGAAAACCGTCGTGAAGGAAGTCCCTATGGAAAGAAAGAAGAAGAAGCTGCCGAGACTGCCGATATAGAAAACCGGCTGGCGATGGAAAAACGGCTTCTTGAGCAGATAATGGATATCGAGACAGCTTTGAAAAAGTTTGATGAAGGTACTTACGGGTTGTGTGAAAAATGTAGCCAGCCTATTGCCTATGAGAGGCTTGAATTTCTGCCCCACGCCAGGCTGTGTATGGGCTGTAAAGCAACCAAATGAAAGGATAAATAAAGACTTGCAGTTTAAAGCGCAATTAAAAGGATTGGGGTTTTACCTGTTACCGATACTGGTCCTGGTTCCGCTTGACCAGCTTACCAAACTCTGGGTACGGACAAATTTTTATCTGGGTGAATCCCGGCCACCTGAAGGGTTTTTCCGTCTGACCTATCTTCAAAATACCGGCGCCTCTTTTGGAATCTTCCAGGACGGAGCAATATTTTTTACCATATTTTCTACCATTAGCCTGATACTAATGCTGACAGTGGTAATTTTTATGCGGAAATTTGTTCCATTTCTGGATTCCGTTGGCGGCAAGGTCGCTATGGGTCTCGTCAGCGCAGGAACCCTGGGGAACCTCATTGACCGTTATAATCTGGGGTTTGTTGTAGATTTTATTAACTTTAGTTTCTGGCCGGCATTTAACGTGGCTGATTCTGCTATTGTAGTTGGTGCGATATTGCTGGGTTTCCTGATTGTGGTTAATTACAGGAACCTGGAAGGTGATGATGGAGGAGAGGTATAGTTTTTCCGCCAGTTCTGCTGGTTTAAGGCTGGATAAAGCAGTTGCCGGGGAAATTGAAGGGCTATCCCGCTCAAGGGTCCAAAAGCTTATCGAAGGCGGTTTCATACTTGTAAATGGTGTTATTTCCAGAGCAAGCTACCATCTCGCAGAAGGAGATGTTGTGGAAGTAACCGTTCCGGAACCTGAAGGCCCAAAATTGACCGCTCAAAAAATCCCCCTCAGCATTATATTTGAAGACGGGGATATTATAGTAGTGGATAAACCTGCAGGTATATCAGTGCATCCTGGTCCCGGCCACCCCGATGCTACTCTTGTTAATGCTGTACTTGGTTATAATCCTGAGATATCCGGTGGAGATGCCGGGCGTCCGGGGATTGTGCACCGCCTGGACAAGGACACCTCCGGTTTGATTATAATTGCGCGCAATCCAAAAGCGCATTTGTATATTGCCAGCCAGTTTAAAAACCGTCAGGTAAAAAAAACCTATATCGCTCTGGTGCATGGCAGCCTTTCCCCTGCATCCGGGTTTATTGATGCGCCAATTGGCAGGGATCGCAGCCACCGGAAGCGCATGGCGGTTACCACACCCGAAAATGGACGAGAAGCAAGAACCGGTTACAGGGTGTTGGAGTACTTTCGTGGCTATACTTTGCTTGAAGCGATGCCGGAAACCGGCCGAACCCACCAGATAAGAGTACACATGGCAGCGATCGGCCACCCTATTGCAGGCGATTCCACCTATGGCCCTGGCTCAGATATGATTTCCCGACAGTTCCTGCACGCACATAATATTCTCTTCAGGCTTCCTTCAACAGGTGAAGAGATGAAGTTAAGTGCTCCCCTGCCGGAAGACCTTGAGAAGGTATTAGAAAGATTGCAATCGTAGAAGTACTTCTGTAAACAGTGTTATAATCGAGGGCAAGCTGTCCGGGAGGTAGCATATGGAGAGCGACGGAAACATTGTTGTTGAATATGCAGGATTCTGGCGGCGTCTTGGATCTTTCATAATTGATGCGCTTATTATTGGTTCGATGAACTGGGTGATGACGGCGCCATGGCGCTGGATATTCTCGGTCTTTCACAACTGGCACGATGGATGGCTGAGCCCGGTATTTTACCATGACCCTTTTGTAGGCATAACCGTTCTTATTGCAGCGGTTTACAGTGTGGTGTTCTGGCTTTGGCGAGGGCAGACACCGGGTAAAATTGTCATGAATATCAAAGTTCTCAAGGAAGACGGAACTCCCCTGAATCTTTCAGGCGCAATAGTGCGTTTCCTGGGTTATGTAGTATGCTTTTTGACGTTGGGGATTGGCTTTATAATACTTGCCCTTGATGAACGGAGACAGGGTCTGCATGATAAAATTGCCCTGACAGTGGTGGTAAAAATCCCCCAGCCTAAGTTACGGCTTCCGGAAGCCAGTGCCGGATAATTGACAATAGAATTATTATTAAACGAAGGAAAAGAAAAATGCCTGAAAAACCTGTAAGAGTGCGTTATGCGCCCAGTCCCACCGGTTTGCCTCACGTGGGTAATATACGCACTGCATTGTTTAACTGGTTGTATGCCCGCCATGAAAAGGGCAGTTTTATTGTGAGAATTGAAGATACTGACACTGCTCGTACTGTTGACGGAGCTGTTGAGGTTATTCTGGAATCTTTGAGATGGTTGGGCCTGGATTGGGATGAGGGGCCGGATAACCCGGGGTCTTTTGGCCCTTACCGGCAGTCCGAACGGCTGGAGTATTATAAAAAGGCGGCTGAACAACTGGTTGCCCAGGGAAATGCATATTATTGCTATTGCAGTTCTGAAAGGCTTGAAGAAATGCGCTCTGCCCAGATTGCCCGAAAAGAGCCTCCAGGGTATGATCGTGCGTGCCGGAATTTGACCCTGGAGGAAAGAGCGAGCCGGCTGGAATCCTGCCAGCGCCCGGTAATCCGTTTCAAGGCACCACTTGAAGGCAGTACATCTTTTAACGATATTATCCGGGGTGAGGTAACCTTCGAAAACAGGTCGATAGACGATTTTATTTTGCTCAAGGCAGATGGCTACCCTACCTATCATCTGGCCAGTGTGGTTGATGATCATTTGATGCAGATAAGCCATATTATGCGGGCAGAGGAGTGGATTTCCTCAACCCCGAAACACGTTTTGCTCTACCAAATGCTGGGGCTGGAGCCGCCTCAATTTGCCCATTTGCCCATGATTCTCGGTTCCGACCGTTCCAAACTCAGCAAACGGCATGGAGCGGTATCGATCACACAGTACCGTGATGAAGGTTATCTGCCTGAGGCAATGGTCAACTTTTTAGCTCTGCTGGGGTGGTCGCTCGATGACAAGACCGATATTATTAATATCCAGACACTGGTGGAGAATTTCAGTCTGGAGCGTATCGGGAAGACTGCTGCTGTGTTTAACCGGGAAAAACTGGAATGGATGAACGGAGTATATATCCGTAGTCTGGAGGTGGATGAACTTGCCAGGCAGGCCTTGCCTTTTCTGGAGAAGGATTTGCCCCTGTCGGTTAAACGTCCGCTGGATGAAGAATATGTGAAAGCAGTAATGCCACTGATACAGGAAAGAGCCAAAACCTTGAGCGAAATTCCTTCCCTGGTTTATTTTTTCTTTACCCCGGATATTGAATACCCGGCTGAACTCCTGATCGGTAAAAAAATGGATGCTGATGCTGCTTTACATGCGCTTGAGGCAACCCTTGAAAAGCTGGAAAGTTCGCAGGCCTTCGACCATGACAGCCTTGAGCAGAGGTTAAGGCCTCTGGCTGAAGAGCTTGGATTAAAAGCCGGCCAGCTGTTCGGCGCCGTGAGAGTTGCAGTTACCGGTGTGACAGTATCCCCTCCTCTGTTTGAAACCATGATGGTGCTGGGCAGGAATAAGTGCCTGGAACGGATTAAGCAAGCCATAAAAAAGCTTTCATGCAGGGTAGATTGAAAAAAGGTTTGCTGTGAAGGATGAGGTTAACTGCCCCCCTTATATTTCACTTTTTGTTTCCGGCGAACTGGAAAAGCGGGCCGAGCGGCTAAACCGGCGCCTGGAAAAATGCGATATCTGTCCGCGCAAGTGCGGCGTAAACCGTTTGCGGGGCGAATCTGGCTATTGCAACAGTGGTAAAAAACCGGTTGTGGCCAGTTTTTGTGATCATCATGGTGAGGAACCGGTAATTTCCGGCACCAGAGGTTCGGGTACTATCTTTTTTGGTAACTGCAATCTGGCGTGTGTGTATTGCCAGAATTACCAGATCAGCCAGGATCCTGTCACACAACAAGATAACCAGGTAACCATAGAGCAACTGGCTGGTTATATGCTGAAACTGCAGGATATGGGCTGTCATAATATCAACCTGGTTTCACCCTCTCATTTCGTGGCGCAAATTGTCAGCGCTGTCTTTGCCGCCGTTAAAAAAGGGCTTGTTCTGCCGCTTGTTTACAACACCAACAGCTATGATTCCCTGGAAACGCTGAAAGAGATGGAAAACGTTATCAGTGTTTATCTGGCGGATATAAAATATTCCCGGGATGATCTGGCTTTCAAGTATTCTGGAGCGGGAGGATATGTTGAAAGCTCACGGGGAGCAATTCTGGAAATGTACCGCCAAACTGGCGGCCTTTTGTTGAATGACCAGGGGCTGGCAATAAAAGGAGTCCTGATCCGTCATCTGGTTTTGCCTGAAGGGATTGCCGGAAGCCGGGAAAGCATTGAGTGGCTGGCAGAAAATACGGGCAAAGATATCGGTTTAAGCTTGATGAGTCAGTACCACCCTTCCTTCAGGGCATATAAATACCCCGAACTGGCACGACCGATTAACAGGAAAGAATACCTGGGTGTTCTCAAACTGGCAAAACAGCTGGGTTTTCATCAAATATTTGCCCAGCAACTGCTGTCAAATAAATTGTATTTGCCGGATTTTAACTCTTCGAGGCCGTTTGGGGTTTAGCCTTTTCGCTTGCGATTTACAAAGGCAAAATGAATCTTGAGACCGTTACGCCCATCTTTCTTGTTGACATTTTCAATAAAGCTGGTCAGTTCCGGGTCTTTCTTATCTTCTTGTGTGGTTTTCTTTGTCATTGGTAAAAGGCTCCGTCAACAGTATAATAAAAGCAGATTATAGCACAGGCAGTTGGAAAAATCCTAATAAAGTTCTATCCGGCGGCTGGATGAGTGGAGCGCCGGGCGCCGGGAACGTGAGGGGAGGGCAAAAAACCTCCCTGTTGTTGGGATATAATACCGGTAGAGGAAATATGAAAGGAAATACCAGGCTTATTATTGCAGTATGCAGCAGCATTATTGAAGTTGCAATGATCATATTGATAGTTCGGATGGTGCTTCCGTATTGGGAAATAAACATCCCGGTATATGGCCTGGTGTTGATCTGTTGCAGCTGGCTGGTACTTTCTGTTGTCGTATACAGGATCGGAAGCCGTGCACTGGACCGGCGAATTGTAGAGGGTTTGCCTTCCATATCCGGAACCAGAGGGGTGGTAATAAAAGACCTGGTACCGGAAGGAATGGTCAAGATAAAGGGTGAATACTGGCGGGCATATTCATCAGAGAATGCAATAGTGGGGCAGGAAATAGAAGTAATATCCCAGAAAGGGTTGTTGCTGTTTGTCCGGCCGGTTGGCAGGCAGGTTTAATAGGAGCCTCTCCTTGTGTTATAATTTTCCCTTATGCGGCAAAACGAGGAACGCACCAATATGGAAATAATCCCTGCAATTGATATACGGGCCGGGCAGTGTGTGCGGCTTTATCAGGGGGACTATGCTGCTGAAACAGTATATTCCTACAACCCGGTTAGCAAGGCACATGAATGGGTTTCCCAGGGGGCTACGCGCTTGCATGTGGTTGATCTGGACGGGGCTGCCTGCGGGAAAATTGTGAACCTGGACATTATCCGAGAGATTGCCCAGGGATTGCTGGTACCGGTGCAGGTTGGCGGAGGGGTACGAAGTATTGAAGATATTGAGAGCCTTTTTAAAGCCGGGGTTGACCGGGTTATTTTGGGGACATCTGCTGTAGAAAATCATGAACTTGTAAAAGAAGCCTGCCACCGTTTCAATGATTCAATAATTGTTGGTATTGATGCACGGGATGGAAAAGTGGCAATCAGGGGCTGGCAGCAGTGTACTGGAGTTACTGCGGTTTCTCTGGCGAGGGACATGATACGTCTGGGAGTCAGGCGTTTTATTTATACTGATATCAGCAGGGACGGAACGCTGACCGAGCCGAATTTTTGTGCAGTATATGAGCTGCTGGACAGTATTCGCACTCCGGTGATTGCATCAGGGGGTGTTTCCCGCCCGATTCACTTGAAAGTATTAAAACAGCTCGGTGCTGAAGGAGCTATTGTGGGGAAAGCGCTCTACACCGGTGATATAAATTTGAAACAGGTGCTCGACAATATAGGGTGATAAGCCTTAATCAGAATACAGGAGATAAAAATTGAGCGAAACATTAAAACTTAAGCTGGATGCGAATGGCTTGCTGCCAGCCGTAATCCAGGATGACAAAACCGGTGATGTATTGATGCTGGGTTACATGAACCCGGAGGCAGTTAAACTGACCCTGGAATCTGGAGAGGTTTGGTTTTACAGCCGCAGCCGGCAGGAAATGTGGCACAAGGGAGCTACATCCGGCAATCGTCTGATTGTCAGGGATGTCATGATTGATTGTGATAACGATACAATTTTGGTAAAAGCCTCACCAATGGGGCCGGTTTGCCACACCGGGGCGCAGACCTGCTTCTTCACCGGTCTCAGCAAAGAAAAGCTGGGCATCTAGACTTTTTCAGATACGGCAGGACCGTTCTCCTGCCGTATTACTTCTTCCAGAGCGGCTACTGCTACTTCAACCTGGCCGTCATCCGGTTGCCCGGTGGTCAGGCTTTGCAGCCACATGCCGGGCGCAATTACTATCCTTGCCAGTGGGTTGGACATATGGCGGGAGCACAGCTGCGTAATTTCATAGCCCAGAGCTGCGATAACCGGCAAGAGCAGGATGCGTGTAATTATCATAATCCACAGAACCTGTTTTCCCACCAGGCTGAATACCAGTATTGCCAGTATCATCACCGATAGCAGGAAGGCAGTTCCGCAACGGGCGTGGGCAGTGGAATATTTCTGGATGAATTCTGCTTTCAATGGCTCGCCGTGTTCATAGGCATTGATGGTTTTGTGTTCTGCCCCATGGTAGGAAAATACTCGCCTGATATCTGACATGGTCGATATTATTTTAAGGTATAAAAGGAATATCGCCAGGCGAATTATACCCTCGACCAGGTGGAAAAGGATGGATGATTCGATTACCGAATCCAGAAAGTTGGTAAGAAGCAGGGGAAGTACGAAAAACAGGGCTATTCCTAAAATAAATGAAACCGCCATTATTACCCATGTCCAGGCAGACGAAATTTCCGACTTGGGTTCGCCATCGGTCCCCTCTTCTTCCAGGGCTACATTAGCCGACCACGAAAGGCTGGAAAGGCCCAGAACAAGAGACTCTATCAGAACTATAACACCGCGGATAAACGGGGTCCGCCTCAATCTGCCTGTGTATATACGCGCCAGTTTCTGAGACCGGATTACGATCTTGCCCATTGGGTTGCGAACAGCGGTTACCGCCACGTCCTTCCCGCGCATCATTACGCCTTCCATTACTGCCTGTCCGCCATAGTGTACTATGCATTTACCCATAATCATTTCCTATTAAAAAGGGCGGCTTTTTGTATACGCCGCCCTTTTTAGTGAGGTATATATGCCCCTAACTCTTAAGGTTATATCGCTGCTTGAAGCGTTCAACCCGGCCGGCAGTATCAACAATACGCTGCTCACCGGTATAGAACGGATGGCATTTCGAGCAAAGCTCGACTTTGGTTGTCTTTCTTACTGAGCCAGTGGTGATGACGTTGCCACAGGAACAGATCACCTCTGCATCTTCATAGTATTTGGGGTGTATTTTTTCTTTCATTCTAATTAGACCTCACGCTGGCCTGGCGGCGAGTTTTATCATAAGGTTCAAAGATAACCCTTCCGTCTATAAGGGCATAAAGAGTATGGTCCCTGCCGAGGCCGACATTTTCCCCGGGGTGAATTCTGGTGCCCCTCTGCCTGACTATTATAGTTCCGGCGGTTACCTGCTCTCCGGCAAAACGCTTCACGCCCAGCATCTTGGGTTTTGAATCACGCCCGTTACGGGAAGAGCCGCCTCCTTTTTTATGCGCCATCTTGTGTCTCCTCTGTGCTGGCCCCGGAGTTCGTTCTGGCAGTTTTTGCTTTTAGCTCCGGAACGTCAATTCTTTCTACTGTGATGTTGGTAAAATGCTGGCGGTGCCCCATCTTATTGGAGTAGCGGGTCTTTGACTTGTAGCGGTAAACCAGAATTTTTTTGCTGCGGCCATGGTTATTTACCCTGGCAAAGACTTTGGCTCCGTTGATAGTAGGACTACCAACCAGGATTTT
>Ga0172377_10006408_pt1 | contig 12119 bp, 9 predicted proteins | sample Pumphouse3metaG_FD_119749 | JGI IMG/M metagenome (GOLD analysis project Ga0172377, IMG submission 119749) | Leachate microbial communities from a municipal landfill in Southern Ontario, Canada - Pumphouse #3 metaG | ecosystem: Engineered > Solid waste > Landfill > Unclassified | place: Canada... | reverse complement strand
TCTAGAATACTGCTAGCATCTTTTGTACCTCTTATTAGCCAAGTTTGAATGATTCTCGCAGTAGCTGTCTGCAGATAAATTACTACATCCTACAACGTTACAACATTTTAAGATCCTCTGAGCATTTTAATCTCCTCAAAAGTTTTCCTTTCCATAAACAAACCAACATACAAGGTACATTAAAAGGCGCCAACTTTCTGACATTCATTTTATCTCTTTTTGAGTAAAAAGGTAGGCCAACAGACTTTTGCAGTCCATTGACCTACCACTTGTTTGTCTTTTAAAGACTCTTCTTTTTGTTTTTGGTAGTCAAACATAGAACGCATTGCTCCCTACCAAATTAGTAGTCTTGCAACACTTTCTTTAAGGAAATTTAGATGAGCTCTATCTTTTAGTATCTTTATCTTAGAAAGTAAAACCTATATTAAATCTACTCTCTATATTACCCTTTGGACTAGAGGCGATTTTTCCACCAAGAATAAATTGTGGGATACCGATCTTGCTGTTAAACTCTACCTCCCAATACGGATCTAGCTTAGACTCGTAGCTAACTCCAACCCTTGCGTTTAGGACAAACCAATCAGGATTAGAGAGCCTAAATGAGAGTCCGCCACTAGCTTTAGTGTAAGGATCTCCAACTGTGGGAATTAAAAATCTTCCAAGTACAAATACACCAACATTATTTACATAGTAGTCAAGACCTGCTTGGAGGTTCGTGTACTGAGCGTATTCGCCATATCCTCCGCCAAAATCTCCTCCATAACTATCTACGCCAGCTCTAAGAGTAAGATCCTTAGAAAGAGGACTACTCGCTGTTACACCTACAATTAATGGCGAATCCTTAAAATCAGCTCCAATTGTAAACATTAATCTCTTTTCAACATTGGGAAGAAGAGCATACGAAACTAAGTTTGCGGTAAACTCTTTGATTTCACGATCTTTAACAGAAACTAGATCCCTTGATGCAAGGTTACCTGAAAAAAGTTCTACTTTATAGGTTCCTTCTGGTATTCTGTCTATTTCAAGTGGTGTAGTACCTTCATAGCTTCCGTCTATATAAACCTTAGCACCAGATCTTGTATCTGACTTAATTACTAAAGTGCCAACTTTTCTCTCTAAAGTCTCTTCGAGTACAAGCTTTTCATTACTGTAGATATTTAATGTTTTAACTACTGGTCTGTAGCCTTCTTTAGAAATCTCTACAGTAATTTGTCCTGGGCCTGCTTCGCTGTAAGTTAGAGGCGTAACGCCAACTACCTTTCCATCTACCTTAACTGTAGCTCTAGTTGGCTCAGAATAGACTGTAATCGTACCTGGAGGCAGAAGCAACTTGGCCTCTATCTGCTCTCTTTTTCCACTATTAAATAGATATCTTTGGGTAAAATCACGCCATCCTGACATACTTATTTTAATATCATGATATCCCGGCTCAACGTAGTAGGGACCTAGAGGGGTATTTCCTACGAAATTACCATCCAAGTAAACAGAAGCTCCACTTGGACTTGAATTAAAGTAAGACTCTGCAGGTGAACCCGAGATATTAAAGTGTATCGGAGAAAACATACCTGGAATTACCCAAATATTCTGCTCTTGAGTTGGGTATCCTGGCACAACCAATTCCAAGCGGTAATACCCTTTAGGCAGAGTAACTGTCAAAGGTGTAGTACCTTTTTTTACACTGTTAATGTAAAGCTCACCTGGTTTGTTTGAAGATATATTTAGCTGTCCCGGTTTTTCAGGTAGAGTTACATATACTCTAGACACTGAATCACCGCTTACCTTTACAATCTCAGTATGATCAGAAGACTGAGACTCTGTAAATCTAAGATGATAGGTTCCTTCTGGGATATTACGAATTGTTATCGGAGTTCTGCCGATTAAATATCCATCTAGGAATATACTAGCACCCCTTGGATTAGAATCTATATCTAAGGTGCCAAAGCTTACTACACCTAGCTTACTGACAGAGTCCCCAGTTCTTATTTTTAAATAAGGGTCTTGTCTGGTAATTCTTGCTGTTGCGATCCTACCATTTACAGCAGTTATCTCTATTTCGCCAACTCTTACAAGAGGTGATTTCATATATTTAGCAAAAGCCTTGTCTCCTGGCTCTTCTTTTCTATAGACATTAAATTTCTGTCCACGAAAGACTCCAAGACCTGCGGTCATAAGGTCTAGTGTTTGGCTTCCAACAGAGATGACCTTATACTCAGTGTTTAAGTTAGTAGCAAGGATTTGAGCTAAACCGCTTGCCAAAGTCTTGTCTAAATCACCCGGTTTTCCGCTTAACGAGAATTGAATAGATTCTCTACTTAAAAGATTATAAAGTCTTAGTGAGGTCAGGAAAGTATCCCCTTGCGGTACTATCTCGCCGATAACTACGGCATCTACCTTAGGTAGTTGGGGTACTCCTCCCTGATAAGCTTCAAGATATGCTCTTCTGTCGCCAACTACACTCATGACTTGCGACGCTGTTAAGACATTTACCTCACTTGAAATGTTACTTAGAGATTTATAAAGAGTGCCACTGATTTTTTCTGCATCTGTCCACTGCGAAGTGGTATGAGGTTTTACACCAATTATCGCTACGTCAAAGGCACTTGCGCTAAACGCGAAAGCTAGAACAATCACCATACACCAAAGAACCTTCAATTGCTTGGTTTTTACCATGGGCAAATAATCTCCCTTCTGGGAAAATCCCTTATCTAAGATACCTAACTACACGTTAGTCTTTCCCGTCATACATTATGACCATATCTCAATAGAAACGTTACCAAAATTAGGAGATGAAAACTTGTAAAATATACCATTACTCTTTTATTCTCTTTCTAAAAGATCCAGATAGGCATAGCTGATGATTCCTGCCATTGTAGCAACCTTTCTAAATGTGGTGCTAACTGGAGTTCTGTTTGGATCTGCTTCGTCTTTTTTGGGTGGGATAAAATAACTGATTCCTTCTTGTCCCAAAACATTTTCTGTAATCTCAGTAAGCTGAACAGTTGCATACTTTCTCGCTTTTTCTTGATGCCTTTGTTTAATCAGTGCTAAAAGTACTTCAGCACTACGATTCCAAGGAGACCCCCACCAAACAGGCTCAACCTGTTTAAAAGAAAGGTCTTCTTCGATACAGTCAATAATCTTTAGCATAGCTAAGTCCAAAACATTACTAAACTCTTTCTTTAGCGCCTCGTCTTCAATTCCAGATAAAATGTCATGACCAAAAGCAATGATAGTCGCCTGATAGCCTAAACTATTTCCTACATTGACGCTACCATCAAAAAACTCAGAATAAGGCCACCAATCTTTTGTGTGTACGCCAAAGCGCTTGATTAGATGAGCAGCTACATCTGCTGCAAGGTCGTGATATTTTTTATCACCAGTTACTTGATATGTCCTCATTAACGATGCACCTGCATACGCGTCTCCATTTAGTACATCATGCTCTATGGCATCTGGTCTTTTATAATAGACGCCCTTTACTTCAGGATGTTTCATCTTGTCTAAAAAACTTGCGGTACCTATAAGTACATCCTTTGCTGCATCAATTTTGCCAGATTTGTATAAATAGTATAGAGCATCTGCTGAAGCTCCAATCTCGGCTATATCCTTAGTCTCTTTTTCCCCTGGGATAATATAGAAGGGCTGCCCAAGCGCACCGTCTTCGTGCTGCCTTAAATGAGCACTTTTGACTAAACTTTCGACAATATCTAGGGTGTCTTTCCTAGAGTTATCATTAAAAAGAGATCCTGCATATATAGAAAGGGCTGCTTCAAGTGTTGTACAGCTACTTGCCATAGCACCAAGCATCTCATCTTTAATATCGAATTTGGTTTCACTTGACTCGATTAGCTGACTTTGAAAATACTCATTAAATATCTTAAGAAGCGTTCTAGACATTGCCTTGATCTGATTTTGCCATTCAACCATGTTTAATCACCTCGAAAATAGTTGTTTAATGCTATCGGCGATAGTTTCGATGAGAGTTTGCCAAATAATCTCTGCCATAGGCTACTATAGCTAAGGACACAAGTACGCTTAAAATAACCGGAACTAGGAAACTCAGTACAAAACCTATACCAATAACAGCGCCTATATTACAAAACAATTTTTGCCTATAGTGCTTATAAGAATTAGGTCCCCTCGCTTTATCCTTATGTCTTTTGCTCTGCCATTTTTTCAAATCGATAACATTCATTATAAACAGCTCCAGTCTTATGTCACAAGAAAGCACTAACAAGGCTTCTTTGTGTTTTCTAGTCTTGATGATTATTCCCTGCTAGTAGTATCTGTTTAAAAACCCGAAAAACAATTAGCTCTGCTCCCTGGCGGCGTTATCAATAGTGCAAAAAAGCTTTTCCTTTCATTTGCCTTCAAGGTAAGGTATTATGTATTTAACAACCAAGAACTCTTAGTAAATCCATATTAACCCTTGTCGGTTACGATTCTATTTATAAAAGAGTGTTGTTGGAGGTGTAAAAACTCAAGCCGTTGCTTGAGGAAAAAACCATGGAAATAATGCGAACCATCGAACTTGGTAAAACCTATCGTGATGGTGAAAAAGAAACAGAGGTACTTCGCGGAATCAATCTAGAGATTGACGAAGGTGAATTTGTCGCGATTGCGGGCCCTTCGGGCTCTGGCAAAAGTACTTTGCTTGGACTTTTAGCTGGCCTTGATAAGCCAACTGTAGGTCAGGTTTTTATCGGAGAAACAGAGATTACAACTTTGCCAGAAAACCGCCTTGCTAAAATCAGAGGCAGGATGCTAGGTTTTGTTTTCCAATCCTTTAACCTTATACCAACATTGACTGCTCTAGAAAACGTTGAGTTACCACTAATTCTAAACGGTATAGCAGATGCAAAAAAAGCTAGAGAACTACTAGATTTGGTAGGACTGACAAATCGAAGTAGGCACTATCCAAATCAGCTTTCAGGTGGAGAGCAGCAAAGAGTTGCTATCGCACGAGCCTTAGTCTGTGATCCTCCGATTATTTTAGCTGACGAACCAACAGGTAACCTTGACAGCAAAAACAGTAAAACAGTGATGGATTTGCTAATTAGTTTGTGCGAAGAGAAGCAGAAAACGATTGTCCTTGTAACCCATGATTTAGATTTTGCTTCCAAAGCCCAAAGAACCGTGCATATCGAAGACGGTAGAATCTCATAGGAGGTTATATCTATGCAACTTGTTGCTTTTGCCATAAAGACATTGCCGGCAGAAGTTAAAAGTAACTGGCAACGATCACTGATTATTATTCTTTGTCTAGCTGTAGGTATTGCCTCTGTCGCTGCTGTCAAGATCTATACAGATTCTGCGATTTCGTACTTTAAAGATAACGTCAAAGAGTTTTTCGGAGCAGATATCACTATTGTTCTTCCAAGTGAGTTAACCAACGATCAACAGAATTTTTTAGATTATCAAAACTTAGGCACTTTAACTTATATCAGTGACTATAATCAGGTAGCGTTTAACCCATTTAACCGGCAAAACAATATGCCAGTGCAAGTTACCGTAATTGACCCAGAGGTTTATCCTCTTTACGGTTCCTTAGAACTTGTCGATAGCAGTAGTTCTAAAGCACTCCTTTCAGAAACACAAGCTGCTATCGTATCTGCCTCACTTTTTGAGCAACTAGAACTAAAGATGGATAGCTTAGTAATCGTAGGAAATACGCCTTATGTAATTCGTGGTATATTACAGGAGACCTCAGTCCCTGATGGATTTATGGGACGCATCTATACTGCAACTCCTCCCCAGGCGGAAATCGGCAATCTTGGTAGTAAGCATGCTTACCTTAAACTAACTGAGGAAAAAGACATAGACACAGCTAAAGAAGAAATTGCTTTCTACTTTGAAGAAGAAACTATCTCTACCTATGTCGAAATATCCTCGCATATTGACACTTCTGCAAAAATCTTAGGTAATGTTGCTTTAATAGCATCTCTAGCATCGCTTTTGCTTGGTGGCCTCGGGGTAGCTAATGTAGCCCAGGTTATTGCAAGACAAAAAATCAAGCAGAGTGCTATTATGAAGTGTGTCGGCGGAAAAACTTGGCAGATTACCTTTTTAATCATTATCCAGATCGCCTTTGTGGGGCTTATTGGTGTTCTTTTTGGTTTTGCCCTAGGATGGGCATTAACTGGTGTTTTACCTACCCTACTTAAAGACATTATCTCAATTAGCATACCAATTAGGCCAAATATAAATGTGTTTTTGCAAGTCTCATTACTAGGATTATTAGTTACAGTCCTTTTTGCACTACTGCCTGTTCTAAGATTTACTAAAATTAGGCCTTTAGCAGTCTACCGAGATGAAAATCCCGAAAGACTACTCTCTAAAAACTCTAAACTGGTTACGGCTTTAATTGTACTCCTTTTAGCTGCAATTTTTGGACTCTTTATTGGGTTTATTATAGACTCCCCTGCAGTTGGCCTTGGCTTTGCCTTCGCTACCTTGATTTTAACAAGTATCTTTCTTGGAATAATCAAGCTGGTTTTAAAGTTAATACTAAAACTGCCGATCTTTTTTGGTACTTCAGCCAAGATGGCGCGGCGTAGCCTACACCGCCAGTATGGCCGCACTTCAGGTGCAATCCTAGCACTCGCTTTTGGTATCAGTGCTATTTTGTTGATTTCATTTATTCAAACTGACGTACTAAACTTTATGCATTCGCTAAGAGATGATCAAGACACACCAAATATCTTTGCACTCCTTGACTCTGAAAGTGGTCCATCGTCTGAGAGTCTGATCGAGTTCTTAGAAAAAGACGATCGCCTAGAAAATGTCACTTCGATGAAAATGCTAACTGCAAGCCTTGAAACTGTAAATAATAGAGTTTACGATGCATCTCAGGCATCAGACCCTAGATCATCAATCTTGGCTAAAGCCTTTCTTATTGGTGCTGTAGATCCAAAAAATATGCCTACAGAACTTAACTATACTAAGGGCAAACTCTTAGAACAAAACAACGAAGTGGTTATGGAAGAATACATTGCCACCTCTTTAGGCCTTAAAGTCGGAGACAAAATAGGCTTTTTAATTGGAGAGAACTTAAGAGAGTTTGACCTAGTTGGCTTTTATAGCAATATGCAAAAAGGAATCAATGTTACAGCGTCTAGCTATGCTACAAACGAAGCATTACAGGGACTTAACCCTGCCTTCTCAACAGAATTGCTCTTTGCTCGAACTAAACCTGGAATTGCAGGCGAGGATGTCATTTCTACACTTAGGGCAAACTTTCCAAACCTAGGCTTTGCTTTTGACGTAGGGCAATTGATTACTCTCTTTGATACCATATTTACTGCGATCAGTCGTTTTATGCAGTTTTTAGGATTCTTTGCTTTAGTCTCTGGTTTAATCATCTTAGCTGGCACTATGATCCTTGCTAAGTGGGAAAAAAGAAAAGAGACAGCTCTTATTCGCTGCCTCGGTGGCACAACTAAAGACGTAATAAATGTACAGCTCTGGGAAAACGGTATCTTAGGCGTCCTTGCTGCAGGAATAGGTATATGGCTCGCTAATATGCTTAGTATGCTCATCAACGTCTACCTATTAGAGATTGAGTTCGTGACACGCCCATTAACTAATCTTTTTGCCTTTGTCTTAGTGCTTTTTGCAGTTATTGTAGTTGGTGCTATCTCCTTATCAGACGTTCTAAAAGAAAGACCTTTAACTGTGCTTCGCAATGAATAAATATAGCCACGGATTTAGGTTGTAGCTATTCTTTATAAAAACAAGGTGTTTAAATTTCTTATAAAGATAATACTCTGGAGGTATAAGTATGGAAGGACCACGTAGCGTTAAAAAAGAGGAACTTCAAGACCTAACTAATTTAATTAATTATGTATTTAGAACTAGTTCAAACAAAGAACCTGATATGCACATCTGTTTTCCCATCTTTATTAGTGAACAAAATCTAGATAATCTCCTAGTATTTGTTGATGAAACAACTCAAAAGCCAGTTAGCCATATGGGTACATGGATTAATGACTTTAATTATTTTGGCGAGCCTATGAAGGTAGGCTACCTTGGCTCTGTATGTACTCATCCTGACTTCCAAGGTCAAGGTCTGGCAAGTAGACTCTTAGACGAGGTCTTTAATCATCTGGAAAATAACGGAGTTGACATTCTCTTAGTTTCTGGAGGCAGAGGTCTTTACCAAAGAGCAGGATGCAAGCGCGTAGGCGAAGTTAAGTGGCATAATATCTCTAAACAAGACACACACCCCAAATTCGATGTTGCTATAGATCCTCCTGTAGAATACCTAAATGAGCTTTGGCTAAATGAGCCAATGCGCACAAAACGTGGTCTAGCTAACTTTAAAACCCTCGTTGAGGCAGCCGCTCTCGCTCGCTGCGTAAACGCTAAATCAAAGGTTTATTTAGCTAAGACAGGAGATACGCCTCTTGCCTATATCCAAGGTCTCCATACAAAAGATGGATCAATTATGATCTACGAGTGGGCAGGAGATAGATCGGTTCTTATAGAATTAGCTTCTTATATTGCCAATACTTGCCAGAATGAGACTAGATGGCCAGTTCCGTCTTGGGAGAAAACGTTACTTAGTTTACTGCCTAGTATTAACGCCAGCGTCACCAAGACAGACACTCTTTCTGGTACCTACAAGATTATCCGTTTTGCTCCATTTATCGATAAAATCTCTAGCTACTTAACCGAACTCTATGGGGCAAAGAAGCTAAGCGGTTTTGATGAAGAAAATAGACAGGTACTCCTATATGAAAATGAAAGAATAGCGTTAAACCCTGAAGACATGCTAACCATGCTTTTAAGTGGTAAATTACCTAACAATCTTCCTCCAAAGATGCAACAGCTATTCGAAAAAGCCCTCCCACTTCCTCTTCCCTGGCCAATTGGGTTTGATTACATCTAAAAAAATTAAATTTAAAATATTTCACCTAGAAGCAACAACTAAGAATCAATAGTTGTTGCTTCTTTTGTTTTGCATAGATTGTCTGTAAAGAAGATTTAAAAACCATAATCGCTTATGTATAAAATGTAGTTTTGTAACCATAATATGTTATACCGTGAGAAATTTGGAAGTATTATTGCCATTTGTTACCAGAATACACTTCGACTAGCCTTTAAGCTAGTTGATTTAAGAAAAGGAAGGAAAGTATATGAGAAAAAACATTTTAGCTGTGTTACTTTTGGTTTTTGTTTTAGTTTTTGGAACTTCTACAAGTGCAATTACTAAAACCGTAAAACTCAACCTCATTGATGGTAGCTATTATGCTTACCTAAAAAGCGCTCCTTTGGCCGTAGATTTTGAAACAAAAATGAACGACCGCTTTTCCTTTGTTGCTGGTGGAAGCATTGGTATACTAGGTATTTTAGGAGCTAATGCCGGACTACGTTACTACATTAATCCAGGAACAATGCAGGGGATATATGGAGAAGGTAGAGTAACTGGACTTGGTGCCTTTTTACTTGGCGGTGGTGTTGTAGTTGGCGGCGCTGGAGTGACTGGTGGATACAAGCATGTTTTTGAAAATGGCTTCACTTTAGACGGTGGCGCTGGAATTGCTTCAATGTTATTTGCCTTTGGAGGCGGTGGAGGCGATTTTGACGGAGGATTCGGTTTCCACCCAACTCTAGATATACGTCTAGGTCTCGGTTATTCTTGGTAAAATAAAAAGAGGGCAATAGCTTTCTCTGTATTTGTTTATTCACTTTTTAAAGAATCTAGAAAATTTAGCCTTGTAACCTAACGCTTCTTTAGATAACATTGATGTCACTTAATCTTATACCACTTTTGCCCACTTAGTTTAGCCTACTCCCACCAAATAAAAAACACCCTGGAATACCTTAACGTGACCCCCTATCCGTTAGATTTTAGTCTAACTTTTGGGGGTCACCTTTCTTTCCATAGGGTGTCTTTTGAGTTTAGTTACGCAAGTTTACTAGCTACTTCTTCTAATTGCTCTACAATCTTGATCTTTTGTGGGCACTTGGACTCACATTGATAACACTGAATGCAACTCTCAGCAGCTTTTTGGTCATTTTTAAGCTTTTCATAGGTGCTTTTAGCTGTATCAAGAAGATCATATACTCTAAAGTAGTTCATTGCCGTGAAGTTTTTCGGGATATCCACACCATTTGGGCATGGCATGCAATAGTTACAACCTGTACAGTACAAATTAGCAAGCCTTTGCTTTTCGCGGAGAATCTCCTCTAAAGTATCCTTCTCTTCCTTGCTTAAGGGTTCAACAATCGAAGCGATACGTACATTTTCTTGTAGCATCTTAAGATCGCTCATACCAGATAAGGCCACATCAACATTGGGGTTACTAAAAACGAATCTTAAGGCCATCTCCGCGCTGCTCTTAGTCCCTTTTGGGATGAGTTTTTGAATCTGCTCAGAAGGTGCTCCAAGTCTGCCTCCACCTACAGGTCCCATAATCGCCACACCTAGGCCTTTGCTTTTAGCATAACTGATCGCCTGTTCATTACTTCTATCTAGAAGATTATACTGAACCAGCATAGTTTCAAAATTACCTGTATCGATTAGTTTAATGAGATTCTCAGGTGTGTCATGAAATGAAAACGAGATATGGCGAATTAGGCCTTCTTCTTTAGCCTTAAGTGCTTCTTCCATAGGACCACCTTTAACATCGATTAAATTTTCATATTTATCGAGGTTAATAGCCCACATATGGTAAAAATCGATATAATCTGTATCCAACTTAGTTAAAGAAGTCTCTAAGCGCTTTCTCCAATTAACCCCTGAAGAGTCTTCAATAGGGTTTTTTGTGGAGAGATATACTTTATTTCTGTATCCTTTAAGAGCTTTACCAATTAAGACTTCGCTTTGGCCATCAAGGTAATACAATGCAGTGTCTACATAGTTAATACCAAGCCTAAATCCTTCGCGAAGAAGTGTAACAGCAAAGTCAGGATCTTCGACTGGTAGTCTCATTCCACCAAATCCTAATCTAGATACCTTGACACCAGTATTTCCAAAGTCTTGATACTGCACTAAAAAGTCCTCCTAATTTACACAATCTTTATGGCTTGTTTGGTTTTTTGCGACTTGTAGATAGCATCTTGAATTTTCATAACAGCTAGCGCCTCTTCTGGTTTAACAAGAGGTTCTTTACCTTGAATTACACAATCTATAAAGTGCGCAATCTCAGCTTGATAGCCGTTCAGGTTGGAATTTCTGCGTACAACCTGGTTAACATTAACTCTATCATATGCTTCATTAACAATGGTTACAGGTTTACCTGCGTGGAAAACAGCTCCAGCTTTAGAGCCATAAACTTCAGTACCGAAAATTTCGTCTTCCATGATATTCATTAGCCAGCTCGTTTCTAAGCTTACGGTTGCGCCGTTTTTCATTTTCACTAAACCAAAGGCAGCATCTTCAACCTGGTAATCTTTAGGATCAAAGTCGCCCCAGTTATTCAAACAACCTTTATGAGCAATTTCATTATAGCTTGAACCCAAAACTACATCAGGCTCATGATTATTCATTAGATACAAAGTTAGGTCCAATGCGTGAGTTCCAATATCAACTAAAGGACCGCCACCTTGTTTTTCAAGATTTAGGAAATCTCCGCGTGCAGGTACGCCTCTTCTGCGAGTAGCAATAGCTTTAGCATAGTAGATATTGCCAAAATCACCGGCTTCAATATGTCTTTTTAGAGCTTGAATCTCCGGATCAAAACGCCACTGATAACCTATCGTGAGCAGCTTACCGCTTTTTTTATAGGCTTTAATCATTTCTTCTGCTTCCTCAGCAGTTTTAGCCATTGGTTTTTCACAGATAACATGTTTCCCGGCTTCTAATGCTGCAATGGTTGCAGGTGCATGAGCGTAGTTTGATGTGCAAACACTTACCACATCAATTTCTTTCATAGCAACCAAGTCGTTGAAGTCTGTAAAGACATGTTCAACGCCAAGTTCCTTAGCTCTTTTTTCAGCTCTTTCGGGAATAATATCGCACAGGGCGTAAATCTCTACTTTATCACTTACACTTAAATATCCAGGTATGTGGGCACCTTTGGCGATGCCTCCTACTCCAATAATTCCTACTTTCAGTTTACCTGACAATCTAAAGATCCCCTTTCGGCTTGTTTTAACTGTTTACTTACACCATA
>Ga0172377_10006401_pt1 | contig 12121 bp, 10 predicted proteins | sample Pumphouse3metaG_FD_119749 | JGI IMG/M metagenome (GOLD analysis project Ga0172377, IMG submission 119749) | Leachate microbial communities from a municipal landfill in Southern Ontario, Canada - Pumphouse #3 metaG | ecosystem: Engineered > Solid waste > Landfill > Unclassified | place: Canada... | reverse complement strand
CAGGCTTCGTTTTCGCAGAAATATTGAGAGGATTGGTGAAATAATGGCTTATGAAATCAGTAAGCTGTTGGCCTATAAAACAATACATGTTAACACTCCACTTGATGTTGCAGAAGCAAATATTCCGGATGAGGAAATAGTGATAGCTACAATTCTGAGAGCGGGTCTGCCTTTTCATCACGGTATGCTTAATTATTTCGATGGTGCTGAAAATGCATTTGTTTCGGCATACAGAAAATATAAAGAGACAGGTCATCAGACATTTGATATTCATATAGAATATATAGCTTCACCTTCAATTGAAGGGAAAACATTAATTCTTACTGACCCGATGCTTGCAACCGGGAGCAGTATGGAACTTACGTACAGAGCTTTGCTGACAAAAGGAATTCCCTCTAAAATTCATGTGGCAACAATTATTGCAAGTCAGCAGGCAATTGACTATTGCAAAGAGCATTTCCCTGAAGAGAAAACTACTATCTGGGCAGCAGCAATTGATCCGGGACTTAACGAATCCTCATATATCGTTCCGGGAATTGGTGATGCAGGTGATCTGGCTTATGGAGAGAAAATATAGTGAACAAGATTTTCAGAGATAACTTAAGTGATATTATCCATAGGATTTACTTGTAGAATTTTTTCTCAAATGCTTTGAATTCCCCTTTTTTAAGAATTAGTCGTCTCCAAACGGCTGATAGAAATCCTGTTCCGTAACCGATGAGCTGAATCCACGACGCTGCAATACTGTAAAGGGCTACACTGATTGATTTGTTTATTAATAATGAGTCAATAAAAACAATTAGAGAGTAGGCTAAAGGGAGCAAAAGCAGGAGAGGGTAAAAAAGAGACAATATTAATACAGAGGCCATGCCAATTACAAAGCAGGCAGGTAAAGTATGAACCAGTTTTAGTGAACCCGGGTGTAAAAGGTGCAGATTAATTCTGGCTATACCCGAATTATATACTTGCTTGAAAAACTGACGGAAGGTTGACCTTCTTTTGTGATAAACAAAAGCATCAGTAATTAGTGCTGTTTTATATCCTGCATTTAACAAACGCAGACTGAAATCAATATCTTCCCCAAATCTCATTTTGCCATATCCCTCTATTGAATTAAAAGCTTTTTTCGTTACACCGAGGTTGAAGCTTCTGGGATGGAATTTGTCCATTGATTTTTTACTCCCTCTTATTCCACCTGTAGTGAAAAAAGAGGTCATAGAATAATTAATTGCTTTTTGTGTGGTTGAGAAGCTTGGTAAAGCAGCATCAGGACCGCCATACGCATCTGTTTTACTATTAGATAGGTGTGTAGCTACGTTTTCGAGATAATGTTCTGGAATAATACAATCTGAGTCAAAGAAGATCAACCAGTCATATTGTGCTTGTTCGGCTCCTGCATTTCTGCTTAGACCGGGACCTGAATTGGGCTTTTCTAAATAGTTTATTGATAGTCTGTCATAATATTTACTGACAACTTTATCACTTTTAAGTTCAGAGCCATCCTCCACAATTATAACTTCGAAGTGATGATAAGTCTGCTTACAGAGACTCAAAAGAAGTTCATCCAATTCATCGGGGCGATTGTAAACAGGAATTATAATCGAGAAATACATAAGATGTTTTTTTAACAATGCAAAGCTAACTATTTTCTTATGTTCTTCAATAATTTAACAGGATTGAAAGAGTAAAATAAAAAACAAATAAAAAATTGTGAAAAACTTTGAATATTTGAGAGAATATAATACCTTTGCAGCTTACAAAAATTTTGATTGAAAAATTACGAAACAGGAAAAGAAAAATGTCTAAACTCTGTGTCAGCATAATTATTTGTATCTCAATGCTTTTTGCAATATCGTGCAGTAAGGGTGATGAGACAGTCATAAAAGGAAAAATTTCTAATATTGACTATCCATATCTTCTTGCTACATACCTATCATCTGACACGCTTGTGATTGATACAATTCCGGTAAATAATAAAGGTGGTTTTTCATATAATGTAAATATTGATACGTTAACTACTTTCTCTCTTTACATGAATAATTATGAGAGTGCTGCCATAGTTTTCGCTGATAAAGGTCAGAAACTGAAAGTTAACGGTGATGCTTTGCTTCCTGATTTAATAAGGGTAAATGGAAATGAAATAAACGATGATCTTACAACATTCAAGAGTCTAAATCAGGATCTGTTAAAGCAACGTGGGCAATTGATTATTAATTTGAATAAAGATCGTGTATCGGATACCGCGAATGTGAATTCACTGTCCATAAATGATGATGTTGCCAACCTGAATCTTCTGAATCATGAGTTAACTTTAAAAGCTGAAGAGTTTATAAAAGAGAATCCTACAAAGATATCCAGCCTAATCCTTATTAGTAACTTCTTTATGAACAGCGACTCTCCCCAGGCACTTGAAAGAGTTTTGGGGTATATGCAGGGAGATGTTAAACAGTCAAGGATAGCAAACCGGTTGTATTCTTATTCCGAAAAGCTGAATCGTACTGCCGAAGGTGCTCAACTTCCCTATTTTCAGTTAAAAGATTATGAGGGTGATACTATAAGTTCTTATGATTACAAAGGGAAATATCTGCTTCTTTCATTTATATCTACTTCAGGAGTTGAGTCGCGTGAGACTATTGATCTACTCAAAAATGAGTATGAGCAGTTGAACAGCGACAGTGTTCAGTTTGTTTCCGTTTATATTGATTCTGATATTTATCCTATAGATTACCCCTCTCACGATTCAGTAACCTGGACCATAATACCTGAAAAAAGAAGCTGGGGATCAGATATTGTAGATCTGTTAAATGTTCAGTATGTACCATTTAACATACTTGTCCGTCCTGATGGAACGATAATGGAGAGGAATGTTCCCGCACAGGAAGTGGCAGAAGTGGTCAGGAAATCGATTGATAATTAAACAATAATATATTAAATAAGATAAACTGTAACAGATGCTGGTCAAAGTATTTGGGGCAGCTGTTCAAGGGATAGACGCAACTCTAATCACTATTGAAGTAAACTGCTCCAGAGGTATCCGGTTTCTCCTTGTTGGGTTACCGGATACTTCAGTAAAAGAGAGTCACGAACGTATTGTTTCAGCTCTTGAGGTAAACGGACTGAAGTTCCCACGTAAACAGATTGTTATTAACATGGCACCTGCCGATATCCGAAAAGAGGGTTCTGCTTATGACCTTCCGCTGGCTATAGGAGTCCTTGCTGCTTCCGAATCTGTGAAAACTGATAAGCTGTGTGATTATTTAATTATGGGTGAACTGTCGCTTGATGGTACAATTCTGCCATTAAGAGGCGCACTGCCAATAGCAATAATGGCAAAGGAGAATGGCTTTAAAGGATTAATACTTCCTCTGCAAAATGCAAAAGAGGCTGCCGTTGTAGAAGGTCTTGATGTGTATGGTGTAAGCAATATTCTTGAAGTGGTTGACTTCTTCAATGATGTCAAACTGCCTGAAATTACAAGAGTTGACCTTGACAAGGAATTCAGAAACAACATTTCAAATTACGAACTTGACTTTTCTGATGTTAAAGGACAGGAGAATGTTAAACGCGCAATTGAAGTGGCAGCTGCGGGTGGACATAATATTATAATGGTTGGTCCTCCGGGTTCTGGTAAATCTATGATGGCTAAGAGGGTTCCTTCAATACTCCCGCCGTTTACAATCGATGAGGCACTTGAGACAACTAAAATACACAGTGTAGCAGGCAGAACAGATTTAAATTCCTCGCTTATGTTTACACGCCCGTTTCAAACGCCACATCACTCTATCAGTAATGTTGCTATGGTTGGAGGTGGTGCTTCTCCTCAGCCAGGTGAGATAAGTCTGGCACACAACGGTGTACTGTTTCTGGATGAGCTGCCTGAATTCAACAGGAGCGTTCTTGAGGTATTGCGTCAGCCTTTGGAGGACAGAGAGATAACTATTTCCAGATCAAAATACAGCGTTAAATATCCTGCCGGGTTTATGCTTGTTGCAGCAATGAATCCTTGCCCTTGTGGCTACCACAACCATCCTGACAGGGAGTGTGTATGTTCAAGTGGATCTGTACTGAAGTACCTTAATAAAATATCCGGTCCTCTACTTGACAGAATAGATATACAGATTGAGATTGTACCTGTACCATTCGATAAAATATCAAGCAAAGCTGCTTCTGAAAAGAGTGAGGATATCAGAAACAGAGTAATTAAAGCGCGTGAGATACAGAAACAAAGATTCAGAAAAGTGAAGGGTGTTCACTGTAATGCTCAGATGACGAGCAGGATGCTTCATCGATTTGCTGAGCCTGATCCGGCAGGGTTGAAGCTTTTGAAAGCTGCCATGGAACGACGTTCTCTTTCAGCAAGGGCATACGATAGAATACTTAAAGTTTCGCGTACAATTGCTGATATAGATCAAAGCGAAAACATAAAATCTATTCATCTTGCAGAAGCAATAAATTATAGGAATCTTGACAGTGAAAACTGGGCATACAGGTAATACAGGTTTTTCTCAGGATTATTACTTTCTTTAGCGAAAAAATACTATAACGTGGTAATATATTATTAATGTATGGCTGTATAATCATCTTTTTTCGAAATGATGATCGTCATGGTATTTAGTGAAGTTGTGCCCCCATCTGAAACCTAATCTTCGGAATTCATTTACTACAGGGTGATTGGGGTATAGTGTGCCGTTTACAGTTGTGTCCGATACTGCTCCCAAAGGTTCATTGGGCTTGTCTGAGTATTTCCAGATAAGTGGATTAAACATAGGGTTTATGTCAATTGCCATCCCTTCGGCATGTTTTGAGTAGGATATATTTCTGTAGCAAAAACTGTAACTGTTGTTGTCCGCCATTGAGAGACTGTCATTCCATTCATATCTTGCAATAGGAATAGCTTTTTCTATTATAAACTCCTCATCAAGCATAAACCTGAATAACTCTTTTATATTGTCAGCGATAAGTTTGTTTGTAACGATCTGTCCTTTGTGAATCTTACCGTCAGTAGAAATATAAAAAACATCCACCAGTTCCAGACTGTTTATAATACTTTCAGGTGCGCCGGAGTCTTTTGTAGCCTCTTCAAAAGTGTAATCAGCATCGATTATAGTGTCAGGAAGAATGGCCTCAGGAGTCAATGTGTCAGGTGGTAATGTTATAATAGCAGGTGCCTTAGGATTTATCATTTGTCGTTTATCACCTTTGCCCTCGTTGCATGATAAAAGAAGGATGATAATCAGTAAAATAAAGTGCATCTGTTTCATCACTGACCCTGTATTGTTTAGATTAGATTAGAATCAGTTCAGTTCAAGTCCTAATTCATCAGATAACCTCTGAAGTGACTGGTTGTTATCTGACATTTCATCAAATATTTCTCTTGATGTAAGAGGCTTTTTTATCGCATTACCTTCAGCAATCTTTATGGTCATAGTTAAGTCATCATTTTTCACACTGCTCCTCAAGAATGTGAGAATTGATAAACTGTTGCTTGTCAGATACTCTTTGTTTATTTCAGTATTAACCTCTACCTCAAAAATAACATCACTGATCAATTTGGGTTGATAGAGAGTCATTGTGTTTTTAAGCAATGGCTCCTTTAAAAGGTTATCGGCATACTCATTCCAAGCTGCAATCAACTCCTTTTCAGTGAATGAGTTGTTGCCGTTTATGGTAGTACTCTCTTTCTTTTCTTCTTTTTTTTCCTCATCCTTAATTCTGAATGATGAAAGAGATACACCCATCCCGTTTAGAGAAGGTTTTTTTTGTTTGTTTATTGAAACTGATTCACTTGATGAGTCTTCAGTTTGAATTTCAAGCTTCCTGTTTTGTTTAAATGAAGGTTCTGCAGATTGAACGGTCGTCTTTGTATTTGTCCGGGACTTCTCATCATGATTAGATTGCCTATCTATTTCTTTTTCGTGTCCAGGCTTTTTTTTGTCTTCCGAATCAACTTCTACTTTCTCGGATGAATCGATTTTAGTTTTTTTTTCAGCAGCAGGAATCTCAATTGTTTTTATTGAACTTTTTTTTTCCTCTTTTTCTTTAGGACTTTCCTGCAACTGACATAGCTTTATGAGTGTTAGTTCAAGCAATAAACGCCTGTTTTTACTTATCCTATAGTTGAGGTCACATTCATTGGCAATTTCAATCGCTTTATAGAGAAACTCATTACTACACCGTTTTGCAGTTTCGATATATTGATCTCTTATTGAAGCGCCAACCTCAAATAGGGTAGCAGTCTTAGAGTCTTTGCATACCAGAAGGTCTCGGAAATGAGAAGCTACACCGCTGATAATATACTGACCCTCAAAACCACGGTTTAGTATATCATTCAGAATGAGCAGGCACTCCACTACACTGCCGTCAAGAATTGCGTCGGTTAGTTTGAAATAATATTCATAATCAAGTACATTCAGATTCTCGATAACCGCTTTGTATGTAATATTTCCTTGAGTATAACTGGCTGTCTGATCAAATATAGATAATGCATCACGCATACCGCCGTCAGCTTTCTGAGCAATTACATTCAATGCTTCGGGCTCTGTCGTCACACCTTCCTGCTGTGCAACATACAGCAGATGTTCAACAATATCAGCAATATTTATACGGTTGAAATCATAAACCTGACAACGCGACAGGATTGTTGGAATAATTTTATGCTTCTCTGTGGTTGCAAGTATGAATATGGCATGCGCAGGCGGCTCCTCCAGTGTTTTCAGAAATGAGTTGAACGCCGCTTGTGATAGCATGTGGACCTCATCAATGATATAAACTTTATACTTCCCTATCTGCGGGGGGATACGTACCTGATCTATTAATGAGCGAATATCATCAACTCCGTTGTTAGAGGCAGCATCAAGCTCATGAATGTTATATGAGCGCTGTTGATTAAAAGCTACGCACGACTCACATTTATTACATGATTCATTATCAGGTGTAAGGTCGAGGCAATTGATAGTTTTCGCGAAAATGCGGGCACAGGTAGTTTTACCTACACCGCGTGGTCCGCTGAAAAGATATGCATGAGCAAGCTTATTCCCGGCAATGGCATTCTTCAGTGTTGTTGTGAGAGCCTCTTGGCCAACAACACTTTTAAAAGTGGAAGGTCTGTATTTTCTTGCAGAAACAATAAAAGTATCCATGAATGAATTGGATGAGATGTAAAAATACAAATGTACTAAAAATATCGGTTTTTTCTACGGTTTTCTTATCTTTACGGATAGAAGTAAAAATTAGCATTTAGTATTATGAGAAATATTCTTTCATTATTATCGATTATTGTACTGATCGTTATATTATCTGCAATATCTTGCTCTTCAGGCAAGAAATCCCAGTCAGCGCAACACGAATTGCCTGTGCTTGAGACTTCGGCACCTGCCCAAACTGTTGTCTCCGATACGTTTGTTCTGCCTGATATGCCTGAATCACTTACCGATACAGATGAACGTGCTAAATTCCTTGTGATGCACTATTGGGATAGGTTTGACTTTAGTGATACAGACCTTATAATGCGTCCTGAAATTACTGAACAAGCATTTGTTGATTATATAAATATCCTGAACTATGTTCCACAGGAGATTGCAGGTGAATCGCTCATAAAAACACTTGGCAATGCAGAAGCATATAAAGAAATGTACATGCATTTTGTATCGCTATTTGAAAAATATTTCTATGATCCAAATTCACCGTTTCGCAATGAGGAGTTTTATATTCCCGTTTTAAATGAGATAACCGGGTCGTCAGTTCTGAGTGATGAAAGAAAGTCTGTTTACGAGTTTCAGCTTGATATGGCAATGAAAAACAGGGTAGGTGACAGGGCTAACAACTTCAGTTATACAGTGGCATCCGGTCAGACATCCTATCTGTATGATCTGCAAAGTGAATATATACTTCTGATGTTCTCCAATCCCGGTTGCCCTACATGTGAAGCGGTAACAGCCCAACTTGACAACTCCAAGCCTCTCAATGACGCTTTATCTTTAAATAGTCCGACACGTACCATGCTCACTATTCTCACTCTTTATCCCGATGAAGATCTTGGCGAATGGCTGGCTCATTTGCCTCAGATGCCATCAAACTGGGTACACGGCTATGATAAGGGTATGCAGATCACACAAAAGAAATTATATGATATTAAAGCTATCCCCACTCTTTATTTGCTGGATAAAGATAAAAATGTGGTACTGAAAGATACATCTATTGAAGCAATTGAGTCATTTTTCACAGTCAGACATTAACACAGCAGTCTGTCAGTATGTTTAATGCACCTTTGTCATGTTGATATACAAATACGACAATCATAATCAGTGGATTGTTTGAAAGTGACATATTATCAGCTAAGTAATACTTGGTTGTGTAGAAATTTAACATTTAGAATGAAACTTTTTATCCTAAAAATTCGATATTACAAAAAAATGACATACTTTTGCCCGTTACAAAAACAGACTTTTAGCGAAAAGTCGTTATAAATAAGAGGTTTAGCAACTGCGTGAAGCACTGCAGACCTATTTACTAACCAAAATTATTTTATATGAAGTACGTGAACTTTTGCCTTATAGCAATTTTTTCACTTGCTCTATCATCAGGTTCTGTAAAGGACGCTGCTCCATCAATAGGTTATTATCCGGGAGAAATAATACCTGATATTGTTTTAACGGATTTGGATGGCGATACATACAACCTGAGTGATTTTAAAGGCAAAAAAGTCGTGGTTAACTTCTGGGCACCTTATGACGCCCAATCCAGAGCAACAAATGTTTTGCTGCATAATTATCTTAAGATGAACAATGCAGACATCACATTTCTCTCTGTTAGTTTCGATATTAACAAAGATGTTATAGAGAGAACGTTTGAAATGGATAACCTCGACAAAAATTCACAATTTTGTGAAGTTAATGGAGCAGATTCAGAACTTTATTATGATTTTAAACTGAATCGTGGTTTCCGAAATTACTTAATCGATGAAAACGGATTTATAGAAGCGATGAATTTCACTCTGGATGATTTAAGAGGCATCTTTTAAGTATTATAAAGAGGAATTAATTAAGAACGGACGTTGAATTTTCAACGCCCGTTTTTTAGTTTTTTATAATCCCGTATTTCATTCTATTTGGTGTTATTTTTTACAATTAAATCTCATTAAATATAACACAAACGGTTGGCTCTTAACTCTCCTCGATACACTTTACTGTTTTTTTTATATAATATTCTCCAAAATATAATATATATTAAAATATATCATTTATATTTGTGCTTTAAACTTAAAATCCGATAGTTAGGAGGGTACTGTAAAACAATTTTTATGAGTAAGCAATCTGGAATAAAGATCAATCAGTTTCAATTGGCAGTTTTGCTTGACGAATCTGATAAAGAATTTTTCAAAAGCATAGTCTCAAATAATGTATATTGCCTTCACTGCAGAGGCTTTGCACAAAAAGGTGTCGATATTGAAGAGATTTATCTTACAAAATTTAATGATGTAATGGTGTATGGCAAATGCAAAGTATGTAATGGAGAAGTGGGCAGGCTTTTTGAATTTGGCAAGGAAAATGAATTCAGTATTAGAGCGAATAAATTAAGAAAATCAATAAAAGTATCCTGATAAATTACTTTAAGAGTATTATCTTTGCATCCAAAACAAGATTTTAACAATTGAATGGAAAACAAACATCTCACTCCATTATATAAAACTGTTGTAGGAGTGCAATTTCTATTTGTTGCTTTCGGAGCAACAGTATTAGTACCTCTCTTGGTAGGACTCGATCCTTCCACAGCTCTGTTCACCGCAGGTATAGGCACATTAATCTTTCACCTTGTAACAAAAGGTATAGTCCCTGTTTTCTTAGGCAGTAGTTTTGCTTTTATAGCTCCTATAGTTAAAGCTACTGAACTGTACGGTCTGGCCGGGACCCTCTCCGGAATAGCAGCAGTAGGAGTTGTATATTTTCTTATGAGTGCACTTGTCAAATGGCAGGGCGTAAAACTTATCAAGCGACTTTTCCCTCCTGTTGTAATCGGTCCGGTGATTATGCTTATCGGACTCTCACTCGCCGGCACAGGGGTAAATATGGCACAAGAGGACTGGTTGCTGGCTGTTATATCATTAACAACCGCTATAGTCGTGAGCCTGTTTGCCAAAGGTTTTCTGAAGCTCATCCCCATATTTGCAGGAATTATTGTTGGCTATATAGCTGCAATGTTGTTAGGGAGAGTTGATCTCACCGGAATAGCAGAAGCTGCTTGGTTTAGTCTGCCTCGATTTGAGAAGCCTGAGTTTTCGTGGGGAGCCATTCTGTTCATGATTCCTGTTGCAATAGCCCCTGTAATAGAGCACGTGGGCGATATATATACAGTGAGTCAGGTTGCAGGTAAAGATTTTGTGAAAAAACCGGGACTCCATCGCACAATGCTTGGCGACGGTTTAGCATGTATAGTAGCAGGAATTATTGGTGGTCCGCCAGTTACAACCTACTCTGAAGTAACCGGAGCTATGATACTTACAAAAGTGACTGATCCTGCAGTAATACGTATTGCAGCTGTCACGGGAATCGTTTTCTCTATGATAGGAAAAGTTAGTGCTTTTCTCAAGTCGATACCCGGAGCCGTTCTTGGTGGTATAATGCTCCTTCTGTTTGGTATGATAGCAGCAACAGGTATCAACAACATGATAACTAATAAAACAGATATGAGTAATACCCGCAACCTGATAATTGTATCGCTTATTCTCACAACCGGCATTGGTGGTGCTGTTTTGCAGATAGGCAATATCAGCATGACAGGCATCGGGTTATCAGCACTTATCGGTGTGATTCTTAATCTGATAATTCCCCAGGATAAAGAGAAAGTTGTGAGTTGAGAAGACAATATTTATCTCCCAACATTACCTAATACCATAAGTCTCCCGAGAGAGAAAAATATATATAAATATTTGGAAAATATTCCAAAAGTATGTTTATATTTGTCTGTGCTGTCCCGTTTTTTCAGGTCATATTTTTTAATGAGCGTAATTTGGAAAACTATGAAACCTATAAAAGACAATACGCTTTGCCTGACAATAAATCAGGCTCACTTTAATGACATCATATCCGGGAAAATCAAATCTGTAGGACGGGAGATTAAGGATACAACCTACAAAAAGTATCTCCTTACCTGGCACGAAGATGGACATACCAGACTCTATTACAACGAGAGTCTGCTACCTGGTGACCCCGTTAGTGAAATCTATATCTACAACAACGGTATTTATCCCTATTTACCCGTTGAATACAAATTTCTGAGCCTTGCCGTCGGTGCTGACGGAGAGCGTGATATCCTTATTGTAGAAATAGAAGATATCACCTTCCAGCCTGCATTACAGAAAAATGGATACCCTATCCGCTTCAATATGATAGATGATGAGTTCAAACCTTGCAAAAACGGTAACTACTGTTTCTGGAATATTGTCTATCACCTGGGAAAAGTGATAGAGATCAAGCATAAAAGGAGCGGGAGAGAAAATATTATTTTATAGTTCTGATTACTTTATCCCTATCCAAACGAAACTTGGGTTTCTGAGAGGGCTGATTGGAATCATCTTTGTCACGATAACCAATTGCAACAGCAAACAAAGTCTTGTATTCATTATCCTCTAAAATAGCATCATACTCATCAGTACTTATTCCTTCCATTGGAGTAGAGTCAATGCCAATGCTTGCAGCAGCACTAAGAAAAAACCCTAACGACAGATACACCTGTGACTTCAGCCACGACATTATCTGCTCATCGCCTTTTGGCTTTAGCACTCGGTTATAGTATGTAGTAGCGCCTTCAGGCAGTAAATTCAGCTTGCGATTTTCAAAAGTATCCACATCCTTTACCATGCTAAATACCACTAAATGGCTTGCATCCCTAACCTTCTGCTTGTTGTTATATGAGAATTCCGACAACTTGCTTTTTATATTCTCATCCGAAACAAAGGTAAACTTCCATGGCTGGCTATTAATCGATGATGGACTCAATCTGATAATCTCTTTCAGCTTCTCAACAGTCTCTTCATCAATCTTCCTGTTCGGATCATATTTCTTTGTAGTATATCTATTTTGTGCTATATTTAAAAAACTCATACTTTGTTCTATATTTATAAATT
>Ga0172377_10006399_pt1 | contig 12123 bp, 10 predicted proteins | sample Pumphouse3metaG_FD_119749 | JGI IMG/M metagenome (GOLD analysis project Ga0172377, IMG submission 119749) | Leachate microbial communities from a municipal landfill in Southern Ontario, Canada - Pumphouse #3 metaG | ecosystem: Engineered > Solid waste > Landfill > Unclassified | place: Canada... | reverse complement strand
GCGATTTCACCGACTTCACAACTGAGGTGTTTGCCGAAGAAATCCATCTCGAATACTTGCTTCATTTCTTGTACCTTTCCTTTTATTATTAAATACTTTTTAATTTTAGCACAATAAGAAAGCCGATGTATTAAAAAAGGACGGCTGCCAATTCGATTGATAATAATATAAATTAACAGCGATTATCAGCAGGCATCATCAGCATCTATTTTTTATACGTTTTCTTATCATTATGAGTTTTATCAGCAATTTTCTTTGTGCTTTTTTTCTTTTTCTTATCTTTATTTGTCGGATTATCTTTGAGTTCCTTTAATAAAGCTTTACCTAACTCAGGATTCTCAGAAAAAGGAGTCATCAGACCAGCTCCACCGGCCACATGCTTAATTCCTATAGGACCTATCGGCTTAACGAGCGTCTCGTTTTCAGGTTTATATTCAAGTGGCCTGATTTTCTTTTTATCTATCCTGTTTCCATTAGAAAAGGAGGTGGTATGAACAGGTTTTGGACTGATCGGTTCTATAATATTCTTTCCGGCGTAAATCTTATTAGAAACACTTATCGGCTCGATTTTCTTTTTCAAAAGTCTAGCCTCATCTTTACCATCAATTATTCTATCTTGTTTGGTACTTATAGAGACTTTTGGCTCGCTGACATTTTCGTTAGAGATAAAACCAGGCTTTTGAATAATAGGCTCAAGCCCAGCTTTCTCGAAAATTCCTTTGATAATTCCATTTTCAATAGTACACGCTTTTACGTAGCATTCCTTTGAGCCCCCATCAACAACAAACCTTTCAGAGCCAAAATATCTCTGCTCAGGGTACTTAGAATCGGAGGTGTATGGATATTCTGTCATCAGTTCATTATCACTAGAAACTACTTCAGGAACAGCATTGCGATTAGTTTTTACCAAGGGCGAAACAACGTTATCAACATTATTATTTTCAGCCGGAGACTCATTTTCTGTCTTTTGTTCAACTTCAGTTTTACTTATGCCACTGATATTTTCAACAAGTTTTCCCTGAGAAATACGCTTTCTAGGTTCACCGTTCTCGTCTAAATCAGGCGGAAGTTCTCTTTTCAGAACATAATCTGGAGTCGGAGCCAATAATTTATCTTTCTCGAATCTCTGAACAATTAAGACGGCTCTATCCAAAATAGGATCAGCTAAACTCGAAAAAGAAGAGATAATCATCTGGAACTCAATCTCAGTTGTAGGAATAGAGGCATCAATTCCATCGTAAGTATCTTTAAATGTTCTGATAAACCTCGAAGGTTTGGTATTATAAATAACCACTAGTGAATACCAATTCATTGCATCGTTGATGTCTTCGGTCTGGTAAAAAGGTGTCAGTAACTTTTCCTCAGTAATATCAGAAGTTCTGAAGAAAACTTTTGTGATACCCTTGTATGGATATAAAATGGCGCATATTGTTTCCTTTTTAAATACAAAAATAGCTTTTGGCACAGAAGATGAGTGCTTAAAATTAATCGCATCAGGCCATTTATCTTTATCATCATTTAAATGTTTAAGTTCAGATATAAGATCTTCAAAAGACATAAAATCAGGGTAATAAACATCAGTAATCAAACCTACAGCAGGCTGAGAATCTAAAGGCGAATATTTTGCAACTAAAGTGAGATCATAGTCAGGCATAACTATAATCGATTTATCCATTCCATCAAGTTCTTCTTTAGTAACCATCGATTTGGAAAGACCTTCCTCTTTAATCACAGAAGAAATGTATTTCTTATAAACATTAAAACCGTTAAAACGATAGCCTTCCTTAACAGGCCTAATTCTTGTAATGTCAATTTCAGAACCCATGGTACACTTTAAAAGCAGTTCTTCATCAGAGCCTTGGAATATACCCCCATTAAGATCAATTCTGACTTCATGCGTTTTAAGTCGTTTTGAACGTAAGCGGAAAAATACAGCCGCATAAATAATAATTATTACGAATGTTGCGGTTCCCAAACCAATTGAAAAGATCTGCCAAAAATCCAACGATGCGAAGTAATCAAAGAAGTTTTCAAGAATTAACATTGAATTCTCTCCGTTAAAACAAAGCGAAAAACAAACGCTTTTGTATTATTATTATAGTTTCTAAGCCTGTATTTTATCAACATTCGATTGTTTATCATTAAAAAATAATCGATAGTAAAAATAATTATTGACACAAGCAACCTATCAATAAAATAAAATGTTGTCTTTGCTGCCATAAAAGAATTCATTTTTTTCAGCTTTTTATTGTGAAAAAGTTAATCAAAGAATTATAATTAGAAAGTAAAAAATACTGATATGCCAAACATTGTTAGATATGTGTTCATTCTTATTGGTGCCCTAGGTGCCTTTATGGTGGGCTTGAAAATGCTACAGATATCGACTGAAAAGATTGCTGCTTCATCACTGAAGAAACTTTTCAGCAACACCGCGAGTAATCCTTTTATCGGAGTCGGCATCGGTACTCTAGCAACAATGATCATGCAGTCATCAGGAGCGACGACAGTTATGGTCGTCGGCTTTGTCAATGCCGGAGCCATGTCACTTCTACAGGCCACAGCTTACATAATGGGAGCAAATATAGGTACTACTATCACAGCTCAGATTGTGGCTCTTAGTAACTTCCCTGTCTCTCCTGTATTTATTGCTTTAACTCTAGTCGGTGTCGGGCTATCGATGGTCTTTGCAAAAAAACACAATAAAATAAGTATCATCGGAGACTTCTTAACTGGATTAGGGCTGCTTTTTTTAGGTCTGGAAATCATGACTCAGAACATGCAGAACATTTTCAGCGAAAATAACTTTATTAAGCAGTGGCTTACCGATATCACAAATCCCTTTATTCTTCTTTTAATCGGAATCCTTCTTACCACTTTAGTTCAATCGTCCTCGGCCATAACCTCAGTCATTATCGCCATGGCTGTAGCAGGAACGGTTATAGGAGGAAACGGAAACGGTGTTCTTTATATAATTTTAGGATCAAATATCGGATCTTGTTCCACTGCATTGATATCTGCTATCGGATCAACCACAAACGGAAAGCGAACGGCAGTTATCCATCTCTTATTTAATTCTTTCGGAGTTATTCTTTTCTTCATTATCCTAATCTGCATTCCTTCTTTCATGGAAAACACTTTTGGCAAATGGTTTGCTGATTCCCCGGCTGAACAGATTGCCATGTTTCACACTTTCTTTAATATTATGTGTACTATTATTTTCTTACCTCTCAGCAAAATGTTTGTAAAATTAGCGGAATTTATCATTCCAGATAAAAAGACAAAAACTGCCATGCAGATTGATTTACTTGATGAAAGATTTTTAAAGAATCCTGGAATCGCTTTGAATCAGGCTGTTCAGTATTATCAACTGATGGCCAAAAAAGCGTTAGAAGATTTGAATATTTCTATCGATGCTTTCTTAAATAAAGATAAATCAAAGCAAGAGAAAATTGATGGGATTGAAAAAGAGGTTTTACTTATGTCCCAAAAACTCGTCGATTTCAATGTAAAAATTCTATCTGCCGGTGTTTCAGAAGAAGGAAACGCCAGAATATCACGCATGCAGTTAGATATTGCAGATATCGTAAGATTAACTGAAGTCGCTGATAATATTACTGGATATACAATACACGAGGTCAATGATTCATTGATTTTCTCCGATGTAGTTTTTAAGCAGATTATTAAGATGAAAGAATATCTGAACCAGCAGTATAACTACGTTAGGATTATAACCGAACAGCCATCTTTAGCTCTTTTAGCAAAGACCTCTCAACTTGAAAATCAGATTGATAATCTAAGAACTGAGATGATCAGCCAACATATGGATAGGCTTTCCAAAGGTGAATGCCATCCTTCCTCTTCAGGTGTTTTTATCAATTTAGTCGGAAATCTCGAGAGATGTGGTGATCACTTTAATTTTATCGCTGAACGCGCCTGCCAAAACTTGATAAAGCCTTCTTCTACCCACGCATAATATACCAGTTTGCCGATATTTTTTTTATTTTAAATTAAAAATACATAAGTATAATAGGCAATCCTAAGCATTAAATTTTCTTGTAATGTCTGCACGTAAGACACCATTTTTCTAAAAATGCCGGAAAATATCTCCATACCGATGAAAGCGATGGCAATAGAATAATTCGAGCCCAGGATGAGCTTTTCCGTAAGTTTAAGCAGAATTTTCATTAATGTTTTGTATCAATCTGTATCACATAAAATAAAAAAGCCCTTAGTAAAGGCCTTTTTAGCTATATGGTGGGGTCGATGGGACTTGAACCCACAAGGTTTCCCACAGGCTTCTGAGACCTGCGCGTGTACCAGTTTCGCCACGACCCCATGCCTTCTAATTCTAGCAATGTAAAATGTCTTTTTCAATGAAAAAAACGCAAGGACTAAGTTATCGATGCGTTTATCAGCTAATTATAGCGACAGTGAAAACAAATTTACTATGAAAATCCAGATATCAGCGAAAAAGGTGCAAATTTTACTCCAGAGCGATTCTGTCTTCACAACATCTTTTTTTGATAAAACTTTGATAATGATATCGGCATACTCGGTCGTCCCATCATCTGCATAAGCCGCTAAAGTAAGCTGGTGCTCTCCTTCGTCTAGTATTTCCCCGGGATTATATCCACCAGATACATATTCTGAATAAGTATAGTCCTTAGATTCCAGAGTCCCATTTCTGACTAAAGCTGCTACAACTACTTCTGGTGAGACTAATACTTCCCCATAGGCCAATTCTAGATAAGTCTTACTGATATAGAATTCAGGGCCGCTAGTATCAGACAGCTGAACGGTTATGGTTCTTGTAGAGACATTATTGGCTTTATCTTTTGATTGGACATCAAGCGTATATAATCCAGGAATATTTTCATAGCCCAGAAAAGTTTTGTTTGTAATTGAAATATCACATTCTCCATCGATTTCATCATCCGAGCTGAAATGAGAGATAATATCTTGATCTGCCGGCAGTTCACCGCAATTGAAGTTCATCTGATCAACCCCGGTAATAACAGGCGGAACATCATCAATTATTTTCACTTTTGTGTCAAGAACAGTTTGATTTCCAGAGCTGTCAGTTCCTATAACTCTATAAGGGAAATCACCAAGTTTAGTAAAATCAGCATTATAATCAAATCCACTGACAGTAACTGTGCCTTTATCTAAATAATTGTCTTTCAGAATAATATTAGACAATAGGTTTTCCTCAGTCACACCATTTTTATAAGAAAGAGTGAAATTCTCATCGCTGACAATCAGATTAGGTTTAACAGTATCAAATATTGTAACGTGATAAGTAAATTCGGAAGTATTATTCTTACTGTCGGTCGATTGAAAAACTACGTCTAAAGGCGTATTCAGAACATCTCTGTTGTCTGTGTAATTATCAGACTTCAGGATCACCTTTGTATACGCTTCATCGCCTCTATCATAACAATTTATGGCAGCCTGCATAGTTTTTACCCCAAACTTTGTATCTCCGTATGGAACATTTATATTTAGATCAGAAATACCCGAAAGATCAGTGCTGCTTTTCGTACATGGAGCGTGCATGTACTGTGACTTCCCGGGATAATCATCTTTAGTTCCTTTATATAGCTGAATAAGACTGACATTCCCATAAGTTCGGTTATAATCCAGGAAAAAATTTACTGTATCAAGAGTCATTTGATTCTCTCCACCAGCCATATCAGTTGGCTTGGAAATCGAAAATGAAATAAAGAATGCCTGAATGGAGTCGTCTTTTGCTATAGTAGCAACTTGATATACCCCTTTATTGTTATCGCAGATAGAGTTCATGGTTTTTGCTACGCCTGGCTCATAAGTACTCATTCCCCTTGAAACCTTTGCACCACTAGTGGAAATATAGGTGCAATTTATTTTAATGTAATTGAACACGTTTGCCTCTTGGTTATTCAGCAGAGAAAAATAATCATCCAGATAAACAACAAAAGTGTAATTGGTATCATAAGATAATTTAGGCTGCTTTCCATAAGCCAAGGCACAGACACCCGTCGAATAAGAAAAAGTATCAGGCGGAAGCATATTCTTTTCTTTTTCCAATATGTCTAGCAATGGCTCACTATCACAGAGATTATCTTTAATCTGAAGTTCATCGTAGACTCCATCTCCGTTTTCATTGTTGGCACCTCTGCTCTGAAAATTCTTTATTCCTTCACAAGTGGCAGTACTAATGACGCCGATAACTCCAATAGTGAAACTTAAAAACAGATTGACCTTTAGAATTTTCTTTAAATCCATATGACTTGATTCTCCTTATATGAATTATTATGTTTCGAACTTCACTTTTTAGGTTTTTGCTTTTCATCTGCAAATAATCAATTTACTGATGAAAAAACATACCTGGAAAGTTGCATTTCAAAAAATATATGCTAGTTGTCCTAAAAACCTTTTTTTCTCATCAATCACTTGATAATGCTGTGATATAATCTTGCTAGACGCTCCAATAGCTCAGCGGATAGAGCGGCCGCCTCCTAAGCGGCAGGCCGGAGGTTCGATTCCTCTTTGGAGCGCCATATATAGTAGATAAATATTGCCTAATTCAGATATCTGCGCCCGTAGCTCAGCGGATAGAGCGTGGCCCCCCGAAGGCTAAGGTCAGGAGTTTAAATCTCCTCGGACGCACCATAATATTATTATCAGCTATAAATAATAAACATGTTCATTTATTGAAATATCCTTACAAACTTGTCATTCAGCAATACATTTGTTTTTTAGCACTTAATAAACTTGTCAGACAGCTGATTTATGCCGATTATATTTTGCCTATATAATTTTCAAAAACTGTTTTCCTTTATTTCAGGGTCGATCATCGATTCCCCAATCTATGCATATCCGACTGATTATACTTATCTAGGAATTATTTAGAAAAGAATATATCCAAAAGGTTGTTAGGAATGAAGGATCTCTGATTCTTCATATGATAAAAAATACTCACGTAAAACGATAACCATCTATTAATACAGCGTAATGCCAAATTCATGGTATTTTTACACTGCATAGCAAATCTATTTTAATTCCTTTATTTTATGCATTGGATTTAGTGACCTGAATATCAATTTTTCACGATAAAAACTGATGTTTTCAATGGCAAATCTATTGTTAAAAAATGCCGATTATGGTAAAGTTTATATAAGTAGGAGGAAAACACACTATGTCAAAGAAAGTTACCGTTGATAAGGATGCCTGCATTGGCTGCTCATTATGCGCAGCTGTGTGCCCTGACGCCTTTGTTATGGGTGATGATGGCAAATCCGAAGTTGTCTTAGCGGATGGTGTTGTCCCTGCAGAAGCAGAAGCCAGCGTTGAAGATGCCGCTGCTCAGTGCCCTGCACAGGCCATTAAAGTTGAATAACTAAGATTTTAATGAAAAAGAGAGCTCTTGATGAGCTCTTTTTTAATGCCTTTTTTCAGCCTGGTCAACTCTGCTCAAAAGTGAATCAGAATCATCTTCCTTTGTTTGCCTGCCGTTTTTATTAGTATTCTTTTCTTTCCTGGTGACTATAGGCCCCAAGAAATATTTTGAAATGAATTTATTCCTCGGAAAAAGGACGAAAATCACTCTATTGAAAATAACCTCATAGGCACCTGTAACCATCACTCCCTTAATTAAATTAAAAGGAAGATAGATGACAATTATAGCTACCCAGTAAATCGAAGAAAAACTCCCAAGCATATTCATGGCTGATGCCATGACCTGCGAATCAAAGCATGTCGTCCAACCAGTTCCGGATAAGTAAGAAGGAGTAATAAATAGCATGTTAAGCAGCGTTAAAACTATCGCTACCAGCAATGATATGAAGGCATAGGAAATAATTCTGAACACAATGCCCTTTTTAAACCATTTAAAGACATGCGATGCCAGATAAAGTCCCAGTATATAGGCTAAAGAGGCTATCAAAGCCGCAAACTGACCTATGTAATAAATACCGCTAGGCTTAATCAGAAGCGAGATAAAAGTTTTTATAAAAGCAACAGCTAAGCCACCCGATAGGCCATAAAGCGCAAAGCCGACTAGAACGGTAGTATCTGAAAACTCAAACATACACCAAGGAGCGGGAGGATATGGAAATTCCGCAAAAACCATAAGCACACTTCCTAAGGCTGCCAGCGCAGCGATAATTGTCATTTTAGAAATAATCTGATTAATCTGATTTTTTCCCATAGCATTCCTCTTATATAGGTAAAATAAAACCCTGAAAAACATTCCAGGGTGCAAAAACATTGTGTATCTGCTCTTCTTTTATCCAGCCTTTACTGTCGCCGTAGGAATCTAACCTACTCAGGTCAATATTATCAATAAACCTTGCGGGGTATACCGCCGAGAAGGAATTTCACCTTTCCCTGAAGTGCATTTCTAATATAGACAATAAATTGAATTATTGCAACTTAATATCACTTTTTAACATAAGTATTAGTAGCTTTATTTGCTAGGCAGATCTTCTTGATCTTCTCGATTGTATCAAGAGGAATATCATCATAAGCGCCTGAAGGAAGACCATCGAGTTTAATAGGGCCGATAGCGATCCTGCTTAATGAGATAGTATTAAATCCTAATGCCTGCACCATTCTTCTTACTTCTCTGTTCTTTCCTTCGTGGATAGTAATCTCAAATCTTGATCTGTCTAAGGTCATCAGAAGAACTCTTACTTCTGCCGGAGCAGTCATCCCATCTTCAAGCATAATCCCGTTCTGAAGTTTGCGTCTATGCTCAGCTTTCAGAAGACCGTCGATTGTGACCAGGTAAGTCTTCGGAAAAGAAGAAGAAGGATGCATAACAAGGTTAGCGAAATCTCCATCGTCAGTAAGAATCAAGGCACCTGAAGAATTTATATCAAGTCTTCCGACCGGAAATAATCTTCCGTATTCTCTAGGCACAAGTAAATCAACTGTCTTTCTTCCCATCGTATCAGATAAAGTGCAGATAAAGCCCAAAGGTTTATTAATTAAAACATAGTGAAACCCGGCGCCTGATTCTTTAGGTTTCAGCGTTCTCCCATTAACATCAATAACGCAGGTGTCTTCCTCATACTTATTTCCCAATTCAGTTACAAGAATCCCGTCGACCTTTACCTTTCCGCTAGATATAAGATCTTCAGCCGTACGTCTTGAGCAGTAACCTCTATCCGCCATAATCTTCTGTAGTCTTACTAACATCTTATTTTTCCCCTCTTTTGATTCTATCTAATAAATCAGCAATAATATTAAGCTGCCTATTTGAACTAGACTGAATGATTATACGCCCGTTTTCCTTAACATAAGAAAAAGATTCTTCTTTTTTCAGCGCTGATGGATCTAAACTCACCTTCCTGGCTTCTTTTTCGCATTCACGGACTGAAAGCCCGATAAATCTCTTCGCTAAATCCCATTGGACGTCAGTTTCAAACGGAACTAACAGTCTTCCCTTGGCTGAAGTAAGCTGACCTAGAATAATAAGCTTTTTCACTTTAGGCGATAACTTGTTGAGTCTTAAAAAATTATTTATCTGGCCATGAGAAAGATTAGTCAGCTCTCTGATATCTTTTTCCTTAAAGCCGAATCTGTCCATCAGCATCTTGTAGGCATAGGCCATAACCAATCCGTTAGATTTATCTATAAGAAGATTCTCAATAACATAGGCCAGGATCGTCTCCAGCGGCCCATTTACATAAACAGCCTTAATAGAGCTCAATCCCATTTTTTTAGCGCAAAGGAACCTTTTGGCTCCGTTTACAATAGTAGGAACATTATGATAATTATATAGAAAAATGGGTAGATCGATTCCGCTGCTAGAGACAAAATCATATGTCTGCTTTAAATCATTATCTGTGTAATTCTCTTCTGACATCAAAGGAAACAATGTAAGTAATGACAAGCCAACTTCAATAACAGAGGAAGACTTAGCCGCCTGTTCAATAGCCTGAACAGTCTTAGACTTATGATACTTGCCTATGAGCCCTTTAAGAGTGTCTTTTTTTATCAAAGAATCATCATCATTTCCGTTCATCTGCGATAATCTCCCTAGCTAATGACATATACGCCAATGAACCGCTGGCTTTAGGCTTATAAATATAAGCTGGTTTGCCGACGACCTGCGACTCAGCTAAAGTAATATTCCTGGGTATTCTAGTGATAAAAGCCTTTTCATTAAAAGTGGACATCACTTCCGAGGTTACTTCTGTTGAAAGCTTATTGCGGTTATCATACATCGTCAGTAAAAAGCCAAGAATATCCAAAGTAGGATTCGTAGTCATTCTTATGTTATTAATAGAAGATAAAACCTGTGCTACTGCTTCCATCGCAAAGTATTCACATTGAACCGGTATGAGAACTTCATTGGAGGCAGTCAACGCATTCAAGGATAAGAAACCTAAGGATGGCGGACAGTCGATAAGGACATAATCAAACTGATCTTTAGAATTGGCCATAGCATCTCTCAGTAAAGTTATCTCAGGGCTAATCCCCTTTAAAGAGCAGCGGCTTTCAAAGGCAGCCAAATCCAGATTAGAAGGAAGAAGCCTGACTTTTTCATCGCTCGTCTTCCTCAGTGCTTTCTCAAAAGGCACTTCTCCCAAGATAAAATCAGCGACCGTATATTTTAAAAGCGAGGCATCGACACCGATACCTCTAGAGCAGTTGCCCTGAGGATCGAGGTCTATAAGAAGAACGCTCCTCCCGTATTTTGCCAAAGAACAGGCTAAATTGATGGCGGTAGTTGTTTTTCCGACTCCGCCCTTCTGATTAGCAATAGCTATAATCTTTCCCATATTCGTATCCAATCTCCATGTAATTATAACACGTATAGGCTTTCCGCTTTCCACTCCTCATAGTACTTTAAATAGAAATGTCAGCGAAAAATTAATCCTTGTCCCAAAACCACATACAAAAATGCTAGAATTAATTTAGACTAAAAAAACAAAGGGAGCTTATATCTATGGGAAAACTTTTTCAAGCATCGACATTGATGTCTCTGATGGATGGTAATTTTGACTATACGATTTCCATCGAGTATTTTTTAAAAAACGGGGATACAGGAATCGGCAGTTATAACGGATTAAACGGCGAGGCAATCTTTCTTGACGGAATCGCCTATAATGCCACCGGATCAGGGAATATCAAAATCATGGATATTCCGCAGACAGGTGTTACTTTCGGCCAGATAACAAAATTCAATGAAAACGTTAATCTCACTCCCTTGAAAATTGATAGGTTCACTGATTTTGATGATCTTTCCAAGCAGCTCACTTCTAATATGCTTTTCAAAGGTCCTAATTATTTTTATATGATCAAAGGATCCGGTACTTTTTCTTCAATTACTGTAAGGACATCTTTTAAGCAGAGAAAGCCTTATAGGAAAATGGAATTAGTCAGCAAGGAACTGAAATTCTATACGTACAAAGATATAAAAGGCACTATCATCGGAGTCTATTCGCCATCTTACACCAATGGGTTGTCTTTTGACGGGTGGCACTTCCATTTCTTATCCGAAGATAAAGCCAAAGGAGGCCATGTCACCGCTATTGCCGGGTCTCTGGATGCCTTTAAAATCAACATGATGGATAAATACGAGATCAAGCTTTCCTCCAGCCATATTTTCCAATATGGGAACACTGATGCCGATAATAATACGAACCTTGAAAATAGCACTCCTAAAGAGGCAGAAGTCAAAGAAGAAAAATAGATTAAAAAGATGAGGTATGAATGACCTCATCTTTTTTATTGCCTATATGATCATGAATATAGCGTATATAAAGTATGCGGCTAAAAAACATATACCGAGTATAAGAACAATCCTATATGTCAGTTTAATTGCTTTTATCCGCTTCTTTTTAACCGCTTCAGGATCCCTGATCTTTACTTTCTTGTCTTTTTTTCTCAATTCAGCCTGATTCTCTGCTACATGCCTGGCATCGTAATTAGAATTAGGAGAAACTGGGCGTGAGTTTAAATTCTGATAATTATTATTCGGATATGGATTGATCTGAGGAGCAGGAGAGGGGTTATTAAAAGACTGAGGATTCTGTTCTCTATAGTTCACCCTCGTTTGGTTATTAGGAGGATTGTTAAGATCATTTAAATCCACTCTCTTCTTTTTCATCATTTCTCCTTAAAAATACCAGT
>Ga0172377_10006396_pt1 | contig 12127 bp, 7 predicted proteins | sample Pumphouse3metaG_FD_119749 | JGI IMG/M metagenome (GOLD analysis project Ga0172377, IMG submission 119749) | Leachate microbial communities from a municipal landfill in Southern Ontario, Canada - Pumphouse #3 metaG | ecosystem: Engineered > Solid waste > Landfill > Unclassified | place: Canada... | reverse complement strand
GTTAAGACAAGTTGATCTTTATAATCCATAAAATATAAATTCGCTCCAAAGAATAAATTATTTGTGCGATATTCATAACCAGCCTCATAATCTTTTAGAGATTCACTTTTAGGATACTTAGTAATGAAACCATCTGTATAATTATTTCTTGTAGGTTCCTTATTTACTATAGCGAAAGATGCATAAAAACGGTTATTAACATCCGCCTGCCAATTAAGGCCAAATTTAGGATTGAAGAAATTAAAAGAATCATGAATATCTAAGTTCTGCATAGCACCAGTATTCCAATCCCAATTATCGTTTGCCCCTCCTATTTTATAATCTATATAACGATATTGCAAATCAGCATAAATATTAAAAGTACTAGTTAACTGATATTCCGCTTTACCATATATATTAGCATCAGACTTACGTCCTTGGTTTCTATAATATTCAAGTCCTTCAGGTATTATTATATTTTTATCTCTTACTGAAACTACCTTTCCAAAATGGTCTCCGACATATCTGTTTAATCCACCTCCTAACGTGAAATTCAAATCTTCTCCACGATAATTTAAAGAAAAAACACTTCCTCCGAAGTCGTTAGACATCTTTTTACGTCTTACCAAATCACTTTTAACTGGTTCACCATCTTCTCCGATATATGATGTTAAACCATACTGATTAAGATCTCTATCTGTTTTATATTCCTCATAATATCCTTTCCCATGTGTATAGAAAACAGCTGCGTGTAAATCCCAACCATCCATCAACTGTTGCGAAATAGAAATTTGATAGTTTTGTTGATTATAATTATCAGTTTGATCTTTATAATACTGAGTATTACCATCGTCATCTGTATATTCTCCACAAGAATTATATGTACGGCCATATTTCTGCATCTCTTCCCGACTTGCGTAATTCCATGCATGATAGGTTTCTTCCCAACCATTAAAGGTTAAAAATCTTATAACCGTCTTTTCAGAATAATAAGCAGACTGTAACATATAACTATTCAGCTTCACACTTGCCCTATCTATATATCCATCTGTTCCGATATTAGAATATCGTCCGTTAAAGATCCAATGCTTATTTAGCAAACCTGTAGTAAATTTCACAGTTTCTTTATGAGTATTGAAGCTTCCATAGCTACTTTCAAAATCTGCTCCAGCAGTTTTTTTATAAATAGATGTTCTCATGTTAACACTGCCTCCAAATGCTCCACTACCATTTGTTGAAGTTCCTGCGCCACGTTGCACCTGAATATCTTCTAAAGAAGAAGCTAAATCAGGCATATTTACGAAATACACTTTATTACTTTCTGCATCATTCATTGGCACACCATTAACTGAGATGTTAATACGAGTATCATCTGTTCCTCTAATACGTAGAGAAGTATATCCAACTCCCATTCCAGCATCTGATGTCGTTAACATAGAAGGTTGCATACTTAATAAATAAGGAATATCCTGTCCGAAATTACTTTTATGTAACTGTTGAGATGAAACAATCGTAAATGCGACAGGTGTTTTCTCTCCAGCACGTGTAGAAATCACTGTAGCCTCTTTTAATTTTAGAATAGAATCCTTAAAATTAGTATAAGCTGTTTGTTGTGCATAAAGAGCAGAAGTTGAACTAGATGCGACCAATAAAGTTCCCAAAATCATCACTCTTAAAAGCATTCCTGCTTTAATTTTTTTCATTTTTGTACTTTTTAAATTAATAAAAACGGAGTGTGACGAACTTATATAGTTTCCCTACGGTAGCATTACCTACATCAGGTCAATGGGTTTAATCTCAGCCTAACTTACATTATTACGGCACCCCTCCTAGAATTTGATGCAAAAGTATATAAAAAAAATCAAATGTGTTATTAAATTTTCAATTATTAATTCAGATTAGGTAGAGATACTGTTACTAAAACTCCTTTTTCTGTATTACCAATCGAAAGCTGTCCCTGATGTGCCTCTATAATTTGTTTACATAAGAAAAGGGATAAAGATGGATTGCTGTCAATATGTTTATATGTATCAAATGGTTTTATATTAAGCAAATCATAATTTTCAGGAAGAGCTTGACCTTCATCCTCTATACTTACTATAATGTTTTGATTTACAGAAGATATATGAATAAGTATTAGTGAATCTTTATTCCCGAATTTTATAGCATTATCTATAATGCATAAGAAACATTTATCTATAAATATAGGATCACATATTAATGGAATACTACCTATTTCATTATTAAATACAATACTTATATTCTTCTTTTTAGCTGCTTCAGTTGACTTTGTCAAAACAGATTTTATTATTTCGTTAAAGTCTTCTTCATGTAAATTTAAAGCATCTTTACCTTTAGTATTTAAAAGAGAAATATCAAGAGCTTTATAAGAAAAATCTTCTAAACGAATAGTAGATTCTTCCATAATTTTCAATAATTCATTTACTTCATCCGGGACTTCTAACGCATTAAGAACACTAAATAAGCCTATAATACTATTAAGAGGAGTTCTTATTTCATGACTTATAATATTTAAAAATTCAGATTTAGCATTGTCTAATTGAAGAAGCTTTTTATTCGCATTTTCTAATTCACAAGTCCTTTCTGCCACTTTTTCTTCTAACCAGTTATTTACCTTTTTTAACCTATCTTTACTATCTTTTAATTCAAGATGCATCCTTACTCTCGATAATAACTCCTTAGAATTAAATGGTTTAGTTACATAGTCCTGGCCACCAGCTTCAAAACCTTTTATAATACTATCAGATTCTACCAGTGCAGTCAAAAAGATAATAGGAATTTCCTTTAAAGAATCATGTTTTCTGATCTCTTTAGCAGCATCAAAACCATTCATCACAGGCATATTAACATCTAGTAAAACTAAATCATAATCCTCTGTCTTTACAAGAATATCTAAAGCCTGCTGACCATTAGTAGCGACTCCAATTATATAATTTTCTTGACGCAGCAAACTTCCTAATACCTGAATATTCTTTTGCTGGTCATCGACTATTAATATTTTAAATTTTTTTTCGTTTTCCATAATTTTCATTTATAATAATTTGTTCTATAATCCTACTTATCAGATAGCATAACTATCTAAAGTCTCGACAACTTTAGGGAATTTTTTTAAAGTTTTGATTAATTTTTCAAATTCAAAACTATTTACATAAAGTGCTATTTCTTCGCAGTAATCTATAATTATCTTATAATTTATTCGTTCTGACACCTTTAATAAATCTATACCAAACTGTTCAATATCATTTATAACCTGACTTTTAAGAGCATTTTTATATTTAGGTATAAAATCTATTTTTAACATCTTAACAAAATCAGGAAGAGCCTTAATTTGTTCATCTGATAAGTCATACCGAGTAGTATCCTCAGATACTACAATATCATCAACTATCTTATACTTTAGATATTTTCCTATCTTTTCAAAAAAGAGTTTTATATCCAAAGGTTTAAGAATATATTCATTAAATAATTTTAATAATTTTTCTTTATCTCGGAAATTTTTAATCGAGGCCGTTAATACTATTATAGGAATAGAAGAAGTACTTTCATCTTCAGAAAGGATTTGAGCAGCTTGGACACCATCCATAATAGGCATACGTAAATCCATAAGAATTAAATCTGGCAACTCTTCCTTAGCTATTTTAACAGCTTCAGCCCCATTTTCAGCTTGTAAGATTATCAAATTAGATTCATCAAGCAAATCAACAATTAGCTTACGATTATTAGTGTTATCATCAACAATAAGAACTTTAGCTGTTTCAAAGACTACCTTTGATGTATCGAAAGCCTTTTTATCAAAATTCAGACTAATATCTAATACAGAAATATTTTTAAAAACCACCTTGAATGAGCTTCCTAATCCAACTTTACTTTCTACACTAATATTACCACCCATTTTCTCAACAAGTTTTTTAGTAATAGAAAGTCCAAGTCCAGTTCCTCCATATTTCATAACACTTTGACCTGATTTTTGATTAAATGGATCAAAGATGAGTTTTTGTTGTTCTGGAGGAATACCAATTCCTGAATCTTTAACAAAAATTATTAGATTAATCTTATTCTCGTTAGTATCACATTTTTCACTCTCAATACTTAAAATGACATATCCTGAATCAGTAAACTTAACAGCATTTCCGATTAGATTAAAAAGTATCTGACGAATACGAACCTCATCTAAAAGAATAGTTTCTGGTAATTCGTCGCTTAGATGTATTTGTAAGTCAATACCTTTCTCTTCAACTTTTTGCTCAAACATATCTTTTATTTCAGAAGTAACCATCATAAGACTAACTGGAATAGGTTCAATATTGAGCTTACCTGCTTCTATTTTAGAAAGATCAAGAATATCATTTATAATTTTTAATAAGTTCTTACCACTACTCCGTATTGAATTAATCTGAGACAATTGTTTCTTCTCTGTAATAGAATTTGATAGTTGTTCAGAAAAGCCGATAATTGCATTCATAGGAGTCCGAATCTCATGACTCATATTTGCAAGAAATTCACTTTTGGCCTTATTGGCACTTTCTGCAGCATTTTTTGCATTAATAATATCAAGTTCAGCTTTTTTTATAAGACTAATATCTTGTACAGTTCCAATTATCTTTTGAGGTTTATTATCACTAGTAAAACTTATTATTTTTCCTTTAGAATTAATCCATGCATAATTACCACTTTTACATTTCATTCTAAAATTAACATCATAAGAATCGTTTTTTCCACTAATATAATCTTCAAAACTTCGGTTAACAAATTCTGTATCGTCTGGATGTATTAAACTAGACCACCATTCAAAATTTTGGATAACATCATCTTTATGATAACCCAACATTTCATATCTAAAAGAACTTGAATCCATCTTTCCTGTAGGATAATCTAACTTCCACCATGCATAACCTCCTGAAGAAAAAGCTGATTCTAAACGTATATTACTTTTCTTTAACTCCTCTCTATTTTTAAGTATAGACGCTGATGCTTTTTCTAATTTACTAGTTCTGTCTTTTACACGTTCTTCTAACTCATTATTTAACTTACGAACTTCTTCTTCTTTATACTTTAAATCAGATATATCAATACCAAGACCTATAAATTTTAAATCATCATCTGTATCTCCAACGATAGGTTGAATATTTAAGAATTGCCAATAAGCTTTACCAGATTTCTTATAATTTATAATCTCGACTTTAAGAGACTCTTTATTTTTTATCGCATCTCTAAGTGCTTGTTTGGATTCTTCAGACGTGTCTTTACCTTGTAAAAATTGGCCAGCTGTTTGTCCTTTAATCTCTGATAATTTAAATTCTGTTATTCTCTCAAACGCCTCATTAACCCATTCTATTCTTCCTAATGAATCAGTTATAATAACGGAATTATTTGTATATCTAGCTACTAGAGCTAACTTTCTTAATTCTAATTCTATCTGCTTTCTTTCAGTAATATCTCTAATAGCAGAAGCTATTAATAGACCATCTGCAGTATGAATAGGACTAAGACTTATCTCTGTAGGAAATTCTTCACCATTTTTCTTTTTACCTACTAATTCTGCTGTACCTCCCATTTTTCTAGTATGAGGATCTTTAACATAATCACTACGATATTTAACATGATTGCGAAAACGAGTAGGTATTAAGGTTTCTACTTTTTTCCCTATTAATTCATTAGCAGGATATTCAAATATTTTTTCAGCCTGTATATTTACCATTTGTATCACACCATCTTTATTGGTGATAATCATTCCATCAGGAGCAGATGATAATAATTCTTTAAATTTCTTTTCAGATATTTTCTCAATGGTGTTATCATTTATTACTTCTATAATCTGAGAAACTTCATTTTTATCATTTGTAACAGGAAAGCCATCTATTTCAAAATATTTAATTGCCTGATGTTCATTTCTTAATTTGATTTCTAAACGTTGCCTCGTTTTTGTTTCTTTTATCTTATTTCTAAAATCATGTATCTTATCAATATCATCTTCATTCGTTATTAAAGAATTTTTTTCAAATAAAGAATCTTCGTTAATGGATATTTTATGTGCAGCTTTATTAGCCAAATTAATAATGTTGGATTTAGTATTTAAAACATAAAAAGGAGCCGAATAAGAATTAATAACATTAGAAAGAAAATTATTTTTATCCAATACTTGCTGCTTAACCTCCTTTCCTTTAACTGTATAATATGCTATCGCAAAGGATAATACTATTAATAAAAATATAATTATAAGAAAAAGATATAGGAATTGCATGACTATGGACTTATTCATCATATTTATATTTTCATTCGAAACAAAAGATATAATTTTCCAATAATCATCCTTAGAAATATAATTTATATTATCTTTTTCTAATTTACTTTTAAATCTCTTAAAAGTTAAAGTATTAAAAGTAAATAATCCCTCTTTATCCCTAAATTGTCCACTTTGTTTATTTTTAATTTTTTTCCATGCTCTAGGATGAAATTTAGAATATACATTTTCCTTCCCTTTCTCTGTCATAAATCCCCAATTATTGGCTTCAATTGGTGAGACAAGTAAATAACCATCACTATTTAAAAGATACAATGAGTATGATAAATTTAATTTATGACTTTTTAAATTATTTATTAGATGCTGCCCCAAATAATTTACAAGAATTACACCACAGAAATCACCATTGTTGTTAACGATTTTAATTCCTATTCTTATCATAGGTTTATGTGGCATCGTTATCTTTTCATGCTCTATATTCAAATCAAATTCAGAAAAATATAAATCATTTTCGGATAATTTCTTAATATCTTTAAAGTAATATCTATCTCCTTTATATTGTAACGAATCAGCTTTAAATACTACAGCCTTGCCTCCTACATTCTGAATTCTAATTTTTTCCATTCCTTTATTATCAATCAGACGTAACTGATCATACAATCTTTTTTGCTTGAAAAACACATCAAATTCTTTTTCAAGCATGTCCAATTTATTTTTTTCAGAATAATTACCTAAACCATTTATAGAAACTAGCTCTTTTAGAAACAGAACATCCTCTTTAACAGATTTAAATTCATTATCGATTTCACTTATCTGAAGATCCAATTTAACTTTTTCAACTTTTGATAGCTGTTCTATAGTATTATTACTCTCTTTACTAAGGATAAAAAAAGAAATAACAACAAGAATTAAAGTAAAAATTGAAACTAAGCCTAAAAAAAGACGAAATCTTTCTTTATTAAATTTATAAATTCTTTTCATAGTTTAATTATTATTATTTTCCGTATTTGAATTTAGAGGTAATGATATAATAAACTCACTACCTTTATTCTCTTGACTTTTTACGATAATAGAACCTCCATTCTTCTCTACAAATTCTTTACTAAGAATCAATCCTAATCCTGTACCCTTTTCATGATTAGTTCCTTCTCTTGATATATCCTTATCTATTTTAAACAACTTACCTAGCACTTCTGGAGACATACCAACACCTGTATCTTTTATATAAATTTTTATTCTATTTTGGTCAATATTTGCATCAATATTAATCTTTCCTCCTTTATGAGTAAATTTTATAGCATTGCTAACTATATTACGTATAAATGTTAAAGCAGTATTTTCATCAACAAAGACAGTCAATTCTGGGTTAATACTATTAACTATACTAATATTTTTAGAATTAGCATTCGACAAATATGGAGAAACACTTTTTTCCACTAGTTTATTAAGATTGAAATTCTCTTTATTTATCTTAATTTCATTAGTCTGAGTTCTAGACCAGGAGAGAAGATTCTCAAGTAAGTTATAAGCATAAGTAGCAGATTTGTCAATATTTTGAATAAGATCCTTTCTTTCCATATCATCAAATGAATCATATTGAGCATTTAGTAAATTAGAAAAACCTAATATACTATTAAAAGGACTTCTTAAATCATGTGAAATGATTTTAAAAAATTTATCCTTAGTGGCATTAGCACTTTCTACTACTGCCTTAGATATGATTAATTCCTTCTCTATTTTCTTTTGTTTAGTTATATTTGAAGCTAAAAAAGCTATACCAAAAGGTTTATTCGCTTCATCAGTTAACAATGATAAAGTCATAAGAACAGGAATTTCGTCACCATCTTTTTTTCTTCTAAAACTCTCCATATCACGAATTAACTTACCTTGAATACAAAGTTTAATTAATTCATTCATTCTTTCATGACTTTCATTAGGTACCAGTAAATTAATAGATTTATTTATTAATTCTTCTCTTGAAAAACCATATACATTAACAGTCTCATCATTAACCTCTAATATCTCTCCATTCAAATTTCCTAAAATAATTGGATTTGTCCCATCCAAAAACACCTTAGATAGTTTTCTAATTTCTTTCTCTGCCGACTTTCTCTCTGAGATTTCGTTTTTAAGTCTTAAATTAAGTTGCTCCCTTGTCTTTATTTCATTTTTTAATCCCTCATTAAGAACTTCATTACGAATTCTTGCTTTAAAGGCATGCACACTAGAAGAATGCATTACTCTGCCAGCTCTCAACAATATATATATATAAAATATGCAAATAATACCAAGAATAATAAAAAGAGTACCTCCTTCATAGAAAAGACGTAGTGATGATGGTATCGTCGTAAGAAGTAAGAATGAAATATAAGATGGTTTCCATATATAATATGTCGCGACAGCTGCACCACTAAGAGGTAAAATAAATATCGGCCATACTAATTGATATACAGAATGTTCCGTCGGCCATAAAAATAAAAAAGCTAAAGACCACATCAAACCAGAAAGCACAACACCTGCGAAATGAAGATTCAACCATAGATTAATATGATTAATTTCTGATAATTTCCTTTGAAATGAAAATACGACTCCTCCCCTTACTATAGTTATAAGAAATACTAAGCCCATCCATAAAGAAAGTTTCCACTGAGGAATTACTTGCCAAAAAGTAATACAAGCAGCAAACGCCACTATTATAATACCGATTAGCCCAGTCATGGTTTGCCTATAAAGTAATTTCACCTGAGCCTCAAGTACTTTATTATCTATATTGATAGATTTTTTCCCAATATTCTGTTCTGTTTGAAGTATTTTCATATAACTCTCTAAGTTACATAAAATAATTTTAAAACACTATAACATTTATAGTTACAGACTATAATCTTTCGAATAAATATAGAATTAATTGAAAGTATGCTCCCCGATTCTTAAAGAATATATCACATTACTAGTAGCTGCCCATTCTGTTCCTCTATCTAACATTATAAGAAAATCTTTATTGTCAAGTGCTTTAGTAAAATCATCTGTCGTGTGCCCGAAAACATAATGAAAAATACGTCTTCGCCATATTTAATAGTAAATATAACTGGTTCATCCTTTCCAGTTCCTCCAGAATTTTTGTCAGAATGCACCCAAGCCAATACATTTATATTTTCTGCAGGGCCCCTTAAATCTCCATATAATCCATCATTGTAATGAATCCATTTATGTGGTAAACCTTTCATTATAGGATGTAGAGAATCTGATACATTAATTTCAACAGGGACTCTCTTGCCATGTTTACCTACAGTGCCAGGAGTATTATCTTTTGGACGATTACCCCAGCCGCCAAGGCCTATCATTTTATTATATTCAGTCCAATTAGGAAAACTTTCAGGTAAATAATGATAATCCCCATCAGTAATATTACGAACATTAAACTTTTTATTATACCACACATCTCCTGTATAATTAATCTGATGAACATCGTCATAACTGATTTGATATTCTAAACCATCAGGCCATTTCTTATCATTCGTAACATGAAAATACACCCCTGCATCATATCTCCATTTTTGGAAATTATTGGCTATTTTATTTCCCATTTATATTTAAACCGCAATATATAGCTTGAATATTCTTTATTCGTATAAATTAAACCATGGGTCTTATTTTTTTTAACCCATCAATTTGTCTTTGGATTATAAACATCTACAGGCCATATTCCCCTGCCTCCGATTAGATAGAATTTATCTTTAAATTTCACGAAACTAGTTTCATGACGACCGGAAGCCCTACCTTGAGGATTTAATATTTCCCATCGACCACCTTTCAATAATTCTACTGTATCTTTTGACTCAGAGAACATTGGGGTTATATTTAAAATCATTAAAAAAATAACCACACTTAATTTAATATTTCTTTTCATAGGATAATTTTTTGATTAACACTATAGCTAATTTACACAATAAAATGACAATAAAATTAGAAAAAATTTATATAGAATTAAAAAAAAATTCTATATTTGTTCGCAAATATACGAACAATACAAATATTAAATTAATCAAGTAAATGAAAAAATTAATTATCACTCTAACACTTTCCCTATTAGTAGGAGTTATTTCTGTATCAGCCCAATGTTGCGACAGCAACACAGCCGCTAAGTCAAACACTACCAAAGTAGATAGCGATAATCAAAACAACAACGCCGTAAAAGCCTACTATTTTCACAGGACATACCGTTGTGCCACTTGTACTGCTGTCGAAAATGTGAGCAAATCCTACATAAAAGACACTTATGGAAACAAAGTACCTTTTCAATCAATAAACATTGAAAATGATGCATCCAAATCCTTAGTAAAGAAATACAAAATCACAGGACAAGCACTACTAATTGTAAAAGGCGAAAAAGTTGTAAACCTTACCAACGATGCATTTCTAAACGTACGCACCAAACCAGAAAAACTAAAAGCTAAAATCAAAACTACAATAGACTCCCTTAAGTAAGCATGGAACTACTACAAAATTTGCTAGAAACATCACAGTTTCCCATACTCACAGCATTTATTCTGGGACTTATGACATCCATAAGTCCCTGTCCTCTAGCCACCAACATTACAGCTATCGGCTTTATCAGTAAAGACATACACAGCCAACGAAAAGTATTCATCAACGGCATAATCTATACTTTAGGACGTGCTATTACATACACAGCTATAGGATTACTTTTCTTCTTTGGAGCTAGTCAATTCAAACTTGAAGGATTCTTTCAAGAATGGGGCGAAAAGATACTAGGACCACTGCTAATCATTATTGGCCTGTTTATGCTCGGCATCTTAAAAATAAAAATCCCAGGCATCGGATCATTAACCGAAAAATTAGGAGAAAAATCTAGCAATGGATTCTTAAGCGTACTTCTATTAGGTATCGTTTTCGCACTAGCATTTTGTCCTTACAGTGGAGTACTCTATTTCGGCATGCTAATGCCTATGACCATAAGTAGTGCCAGTGGACTATACCTGCCTGTAATTTTTGCCATTGCGACAGGCATACCAGTAATAATCTTCGCCTGGGTCATCGCCTTCAGCGTAGGATCAATTGGTCACATATATAATAAACTAAAAACATTTGAACTCTGGTTCAGACGCATAATCGCATCACTATTCATCATAGTTGGAATTTATTACATCATTACCATATACCTATAAAAGAACAGGTAAAACCATTTTTTCTATGGCAATGCCCCCGCTCCCACTTGTAGCATTTACGCCACCATCGTACGAAACGATGAAACGTATTACTACACATAAACTCCACTTGTAACACTTAAGCCACCACCACCCCTTGAAAATGTTGTGGTGGTACTTTTTTAAAACGGCCTTTTTCTCACACAAACACCTATATATCAATATCTTACAGCGTTTTTAACAGCTTTTTAAAAATGACCACCACGGTTTTAAAATTCCGTGGTGGTACTTTTTTTAAATAGCCTTTTTCTCGCACAAATATCTATATATCAATATCTTACAGCGTTTTTAACAGCTTTTCAAAAGGTACCACCACAACATAAAGAGGCAGGGAAACCACTCCCTGCCTCTCAAATTACAAAAACTACATTGAAACAAACTTTTTCTTCAGTTAAAAAGCTTTTATTTTGAACTTTCTACAATAATAACACAACACCACGACAAAACACGTCGTACCCTCAATTTATTTGGATTCTAACATGGCTTCTGGATATTGCTGCGAATAGTTTGAAAATTAATCACAATTAGTTCCCCCACTCTTTCAATTCTATAATATAATATGTAACTTTGATTCAACCAGATATAATAATAAATGTTTAAAGCTATAAGTCACATATCGAACCCTCCTGCAAAACCTACCATGATTTGGGATGGAGAGTGT
>Ga0172377_10006395_pt1 | contig 12127 bp, 9 predicted proteins | sample Pumphouse3metaG_FD_119749 | JGI IMG/M metagenome (GOLD analysis project Ga0172377, IMG submission 119749) | Leachate microbial communities from a municipal landfill in Southern Ontario, Canada - Pumphouse #3 metaG | ecosystem: Engineered > Solid waste > Landfill > Unclassified | place: Canada... | reverse complement strand
TTTGATAAATAAATTTGCTAATGTTCCCATCCACAAAGAGTTACTTCGCTACATCTATATTACAATTGGTGCTTCTCTTTTAGCAACTGGTGTTGTTATGTTTTTAATTCCAAACCAAATAGTCTCTGGAGGAACTCCAGGTATTTCAATCCTTCTAAATTATTTTACAGGTCTCCCTACCGGTATGTTGATGTTTATTATAAACACTCCCTTAGTGCTTATGAGTATAAAATATATTGGAAAAGGTTTTACTATTAGAACCCTATATGTTATTATCCTTACTTCATCTATAGTTGATATTTTTCATGAGTACTTGCACTTAGGAGCTTGGACAAATGAGCCTATTTTAGCGGGCATATTCGGTGGTATATTTATCGGTTTTGGGCTTGGTTTCATTATAGGCGGAAATGCTACTGCTGGGGGACCTTCTATTGTTGCTAAGATTATTGCAAAGAAAATGCACTTTAGAGAAGGAGATGCTATTATTGCTCTGGACACACTTATAGTTCTTTGTGCCGGAGTTGCTTTTGGAAGTGTTGAGAGTGCATTATGGAGTCTTATAGCTGTTTATACAACAGCAAAAAGTATGGATATTATTTTATCAGGTCGTCCAACTGAAAAAGTAATTCATATTTCATCAAATAAGATGGAGCTTCTCAGCCGTCATATAATACAAAAATTTGATAAAGAGGGGATCATTTTAAGCGGATTAGGTCTAGAACAACAAAAAGACAGAAAGCTAATGATGCTTGTTATTCAAAACAATAAAATCGCCGCACTTAGAGCTTTGATGGAAGAACACGACCCTGATGGTTTTTTAGTTATTATAGAAGCGTCAGAGTTGTTGGGGAGAGGACACTAAAAAGTAGAACTAAATAAGTGTTTCTACTCTCTTAGCTAATTGTTTAGGAAGAAGTCCAAGTGATTCTTCTACTAGTTTTGTATTTCCGTGAGTTATAAACTTATCATCATATTCAAAACTCTCTAAGGCAACATCTAAGATTTTATCAGATGCTAAGAACTCTAAGATAGCAGAACCAACACCCCCCATCTTAGCACTATCACTAAATACAAACCATTTTTTATGTTTTGTTGCCATATCACGAAGCGTCTCTTCATCTAATGGCTTTACAAATCTAAGGTCCAATATATTTACTTCAAAATCTAAAAGCTGAGCAGTCTCATAAGCACGACCCACTCCATTGCCATATCCTATAAAAAGGATATTGCTATCATTTGAGCGAAGTAGTTGAGATTTTGCTAGCTCAAAGGGAACTGACTCTGGCAAAGTAGTCTCAGTAAATGAACCTCTTGGATATCTAATAGAACAAGGATGCTCATACTCTGCTGCAAATCCAAGTGCTTGATGAAATGATTTCTCATCTCTTGGAGCAAAAAGTGTCATATTTGGTACAGCTCTTAAAAAACTAATATCAAAAGCACCTTGATGTGTCTCTCCATCTTCTCCAACTATTCCAGCCCTATCTAGCGCAAAAACAACAGGTAAATCCATCAAACAAGTGTCATGTATGACTTGGTCATATCCACGCTGCAGGAATGTTGAGTAGATTGTACAAAATGGTTTAAATCCCTCTTTAGCTAATGCCGCCATGGAAGTTACAGCGTGTTGCTCTGCTATTGCTACATCCCAAAATCTATCAGGATAAGTCTCCATTAGTTCACTCAAACCTGTTCCACTTGGCATAGCAGCAGTAGCACCAACAATCTTCTCATCATTTTTTGCCAGATGCATCAATGCCTCTGTATATATCTGAGTAGCACTTTTTGTAGAAGATTTTTTAGAACTATGTCCATTACTTAAATCAAAAGGACCAACACCGTGCCACTTCTCTTCTTTACCCTCTGCAATATCATAACCTTTTCCCTTAAGGGTTTGAGCGTGAATAACTACAGGTTGATTAAGTTTTTTTGCAGTTTGCATAATCTCTACAAGTTGGGACATATTATGCCCATCAACAGGTCCGATGTAGTTTATGCCCATCTCTTCAAAAAGCATACCCGGAGTAATGAGTTTTAAACTCTCTTCCATTCTCTTAGCAATATAGTGAGCGCCATCACCAAAGTTATCCACAAAATTTTCCGTATGCTTTTTAAACTTTTGGTAAAATGGAGATGCCATTGCAGAACTTAACATTCTACTTACAGCACCTATTGGTTTTGCGATACTCATCTCATTATCATTTAGTATGATAACTAGCGGATATTTTCTATCTCCTAGCTCATTCAATGCTTCATAAACCATCCCAGCAGTCATAGAACCATCACCTATCATAACTACAGGTATTCTACTGCCTTGCTCACCTTTTAATTTTATTGCCTTTGCTACGCCAACTCCTAAAGATATAGAAGTAGAGCTATGCCCAGCTACAAAGTAATCGTACTCTGATTCGCTTGGTTTTGTATATCCACATGTACCACCAAACTGACGAAGAGTATCAAAGTCTTCCCATCTCTTAGTTAGTAGTTTATGTGCATAAGATTGATGCGATACATCAAAGATAAAAGGATCTTTTGTTACATCAAAAACTTTGTGCATAGCTACAATTAACTCAGTTGCACCCAAAGTTGAGCTAAGATGTCCACCATTTTTACTAACAACTCTTAAAATCTCTTCTCTTATATCTTGACAAAGATTTTCCAACTCTTTTATGCTTTTTTCTTTTACATTTATCATTTTTTATTCACTTAAGGCTGCTCTTTTTACTCTCTCAAATCTTTTAGAGATTTGTGCATCTATATTTCCTGCATCGCTAATAGCAATAACTCCGCCCTCACTAACCGCACCATCTGATACAATCTCAACATGTTCTAGCGAACCTAAACTTTTTGATAAGTCTCCATGGTTTTTAGGATTTACTTTTAGTTTTATCTTAGATGCACTTTGAAGCTCTTTTATAAGTTCACGTGATAAGACTTCAGCTATTTCACTTGAGTTTTTTGATAACTCAACACTTATAACCTCTTTTGAAATATCTACTGCAGCACTAACTAACTCTGACTTTATTCCCTCTAGTGCTCTTTCATATTCTAAAGCACTTTCTTCTAGAGTTTTTATAGAGTTTATAAACTGTTCTAAAGAGTTTTTAATGCTACCTTGTTCTTCTTTTAGGGCTTGTTCTTTACCTGCAACAACTCCCTCTTCAAAAGAAGTGGCCTTTACTTTTTCTATCTCTTTTTTATGTTCTTCACTCATAGACTCTAGTTTCATTTGAAGCTTTATAAAGTTAGAAGACATTTCATCAGTTTTTTTCATCAAAGACTCTATAAGTGAGTCTTTTGAATTTGTACTTATTGAGCTTGCATCTACACTAGTCTGAGGTTTTTCAGCTTCTTTTTTTTCACTTACTTGTAAAGAGCTATTTTCAACATTAGAAGTAGATGAAGGACCCATAGCCAATACTTTAAAAGTATATTTATCTACATTGTGTTGCATAAGCTTATCATTTGAGATTACTGTTGCCATCTTGAACTTACTCTACCATCTCATCATTTGAGCCCATCTGTATAGATCCAGCCTCAGCTAATCCATTTACAAGTTCAACAATTTGTCTTTGAGCATTCTCAACATCTTTCATCTTAACTGCTCCTAAGAACTGCATCTCTTCATCAAATGCCTCCTTAGCTCTCTCACTCATACCAGAGAAAAACTTCTCTTTAAGCTCTTCAGGCGCACTTTTTAGAGCAAGCATTAACTCTTTTTTATCAACAGCTTTTAGTATCTCTGTAATAGCAGACTTATCAAGAGTAACAATATCTTCAAAAGTAAACATCATCTCTTTGATCTGAGTTGCTAGTTCTTCATCTATCTGCTCAACTTGAGAAAGTGTAGCTTTTGCACTTTTTGCACCAAGACGGTTAAAGATATCAGCAACCGCACGAGGTCCACCAACTTCGACTTTGTAAGATGCTAAAGACTCTAGTTTAGATTCAAGAACCGCTGAGACTCTTTTTATAACAGAGGGAGAGATATCACCTAATCTAGCCATCCTCATAGCAACTTCTGAGCGTAAATCATCTGGAAAGAACTGAAGCGTATCCGCTGCTTCTGTTGGATCCATATGTGCCAATATTAGTGCGATAGTTTGTGGATGCTCGTTAACGATAAAGTCTGAAAGTTGTTGAGGCTTAATTTTTGAAAGGTATGAGAAATTTTGAATATTTTGCATACTCTTTGATAACTTATCTAAAACTTTCTTAGCCTCTTCTGGTCCTAGGGTTCTATATAAAAGCTCTCTTGCATATTCCAAACCGCCAGAAGTAATAAATTGGCCTGACTGAAATATTGCATGAAACTCTTCAAGTATAGTAGTAGCAATGGCTTTTTCAACACTCTTGTTTCCTGCAATATATTTTGAGATTTCTGTTATTGCATCTACATTCATATTTGAAAAAATTGCCGCTGTTGGTTCTTCACCTAACTGCATCAACAGTATAGAGATTTTTTCAGCCATACTCATTTCATCAAATTTTGCTTGTTGTGTCGGATTTAAACTCATAACAATCTACCTTTTTTCTCTTACATAAGGTTGTTCATCATCACTAACCAATAGAGATTGAAGAAGAGATGCTAACTCTTCTGGTGCATCTTCTGCCATATTTCTTACTTTTTCTAAAAGAACTTCATGCTTTAATTCATCTTCGTTAAAGCCTTCACCAACTCCAAGTTGACTCTCAACTTTCTTACGCATTGCCTGAACTTTTTCTACTAAATCTTCTTCTTCATCATCTTCTATCTCAAGCGATGGACGAGCTATATCTTCATCTTCTTTTGATACTTCAAGCATTCTAAGTGCAAATGGAGAGATGACTTTTTTGTAAAGTATTAAAAGTAAAATAAGAACAAATAGATATTTAAAGAGTCCAGAAAATGGTGCTAGGTAAGTTTGAGAAAATGTTAGTGCTCTTGAAACCCCATCTACTTCATTTAAAGACGAATCTCTTTTAAACTGCAAATTTTTAACACTTACCTGATCGCCTCTTGCCTCATCGATGCCAATAGAGCGGCTAACAAGTGAGGAGAGAGCATCAAGATCACTATCTTGAAGTGCTAAGTATTCAAGCTCATTTGTTGGATTATTGTTTTCATCTAGCTTATACTTATACTTTCCATCAACTATAACAGCCGCACTAATCTTTTTTATGCGTGCAAATTGTGACTTTGTAGTTGATACTGTTTTACCAACTTCATAGTTAGTAGTTCCTGTGTTTTTTTCATACTTCTCAGTAGTTTGGTTGCTCTTTAAACCTTCAACAGGACCTATATTACTAACCGTTCCAGGAACCCCACCAACTTCTGCTGGAGCAATTCCTTCTCTTTTTTCTTCACTCGCTTGCTCACTTCTAACAACATTCTCAGGGTCAAATGTCTCAGATGTAGAGTTTTGAATTGAAAAGTCAAAGTCTATGTTTACTTGCGCTACAACTTTCTCATTCCCACCTACAAATGGAGAGATAACTTGCATGATTTTTAGCTGTCTTTTTTTCTCTTCTTTTGTTTTGTACTGTTGTTGTACAACTGAGAGTTCTCCCATCTGAGCCATCTCATCTTCATCACCTAAGGTTTCTCCATCAGAGTTTACAAGCATCACGTTGGTGGCTTTCATCTTAGGAACAGCAGAAGCAACAAGGTTTTTTATACCTCTAATTTGCTTAGATGATAGTTTCCTTCCATCAACTAAGCTAATCATGACAGATGCACTAGGATCTACTTGCTTGGCAACAAAGAGTGTATCTTTTGGAAGTGCCAAACTAACACTAGCTGACTCTATGGGAGCTAGTGCATTTATAGTTCTAGAGAGTTCTCCTTCTAAGGCTCGAAGATATTTGATATTTTGATCAAAACTAGTAGCTCCAAACTCTTGAGTATCAAAAAGCTCAAAACCCACACCAGTATTTTTAGGGATACCCATAGATGCTATAGTTATTCTTTCTTTGTAAACTACCTCTTTTGGCACTTTGATAATATTGTTATCTTCTAACTTATATGTTATTCCATCTTTTTCTAACTGGTCAACTACCTTCGCTGCATCTTGTGAGCTTAGAGAGTTAAATAAAATTTCATAATCATCATCTGTTTTCTTCTGAGCAGTATAGACCACCAAAAAAATTAAAAAAGCAACTATCCCCACAATAGCCATTGCAATAATTGCTCTTTGCTGCTTAGTAAGCTTTGTGTAAAGAATAACTAACTGAGAAAAAAGTACCTTAAAATCCATCTACTTCCCGTTTATAATATCTCTTGTATCAGCTCAAAAAAGCGAGTATTTTGCTCTTTTGTTCCAACTGTCACCCTAATAGCATTCATGTTATAACTACTTAAGTCTCTTACAATCATCCCTTTTTTTAAAAGCAAATTTGAAATTTGCGAAGAGTTTTGACTCGGATTTAGACATAAAGTAACAAAATTTGTATAGCTCTCAATTATATCTATTTTTTGCTCGTTTACAAACTCTTCATAGCGTTTCATTTCACTAAAGTTATTAACTACACTATTTTTAACAAATTCTTCATCACTTAGAGCTACTTTAGCAGCTTCAAGAGAGAGTGTAGTAACATTAAACGGAGGTCTAAGTTTATATAATTCTTTAATAATGTCAGCTCTGGCCAATCCGTAACCAATTCTCATGCCACCAAGGCCATAAGCTTTTGAAAAAGTGCCAAGATAGATTACATTTTCAAACATATCTATTAGCTCTTTTGGTTTCACCTCTTTACTTGCATCTCTGCAAATTGCGTACTCCATATAAGCACCATCAATTACTACCAAAGTGTCACTGTCAATCTTCTTTAAAAAATCAAATAGTTCTTTTGCATCTATAGCATCACCTGTTGGATTGTTTGGTGTACATATAAAAATAATATCTGGTTTTTCTTTTTTGTAAATTTCATAAAACTCATCTAAATCATGTTCTTGTGAAGTAGTCCGTAAAATCTCAGCACCTACATGTTTAGCGTAGATCTCATACATTGCAAATGTAATAGAGTTCATAAGAATTTTAGTACCCTTCCCTGCTTTAGCATGGATTAGGAACTCTATTATTTGATCACTTCCTGAGCCAATAATTACATTTTCATCTTTTAGCTCAAATCTCTTTGAAAGTGCAGCCTTTAAATCCATCATAGAATCATCTGGGTACAGAGACATTTTTTTTAAAATCTTTGAAATGGCATCTGTAACTTTACTAGAACATCCATAAGGATTTTCATTAGATGCAAGCTTTACAATATCCTGTGGTTCAATTCCAAACTCACGAACCACAAGTTCTATGGGCTTTCCAGCTTCATATGTTTTAATATCTTTCATTTTAGAATTAAATTTCATCTTCACCCTTTACATAACTTCCAAGCCAAGTTACCTCAGCACAATGCTTTGCTAGCACTTTTTGAATACGAGCCTCATCAATATGCCCATAAAAATCTATATAAAACCAATAACCAAAACCTGTATTATCCTTTGATGGACGAGATTCAATCTTTGAGAGATTAATTTTTTCATCATCAAAATCCTTTAAAAAATGAACTAAAGAACCAGCTTCTTTCGCATCTTCGAGTTTTACCAAAATAGAAGTTTTATCATCCTGACTTATTGCATTTTTAAAGTCACTTAAAATTATAAAACGAGTTGAACTACCATGTTCATCTTCTATATTTTCAAACATAGTTGGAACGCTATAAAGTTTTGCGGCAATATGCGAGCAAATAGCTGCTGAACTTTTATCTTCAGCTGCTAGTATAGCGGCCTTTGCAGTTGAATCAACTGGAATTTGCTCAACATTTACAAGTCCATGCTCAGATAAAAACTCTCTACATTGCCCAAAACCTTTATCTTTTGAGTAAATTCTCTTTACATCACTAAGCTTTGTAGCCTTTGTCACAAATGACATATGTATGGGCATATAAAGTTCAGCTACTATTTTTACGCTACTCTTAGCAAGTAAATCAAGAGTCTCTCCAACTATCCCATCTTTTGAGTTCTCTATTGGAACAACTCCAAACTTAGCTCTTTTTGCTTCAAGAGTTTTAAAAACTGAGTAGATTGAACCTAAAGACAAGTAGTCACTCATAGCACCAAAACGACTCTCTGCAGCTTGATGCGTAAATGTTCCCTCAGGTCCTAAATATGCTATAAGTTCAGGCTTTTCTAGATTTCTTGAAACTGCAAAAATTTCCAAAAATATAGCTGCAATAGCACTTCTATTTAATAGTCCGCTATTCTTTTTACTTTGAGTCTCAAGTCTATCAATAATAGCCTTCTCTCTCTCAGGTCTATAAATAGCACCACCAGATTCTTTCTTTATCTCTCCTACCCTGTGGACAATTCTCATTCTCTCATTTAGCAAGTCTAACATTTGCGAATCTAGTTTGTCTATGGCTACTCTGCAATCGTCTAAAGTTTTCATAACTCCTCCAAAATCTCTTGCATATCTGCATAAGTTCTATCTGGTCTTAACTCTGGTCTTAAAAATGGAACTATCTCTGCTTCACTTTTGTACTTTCCACTTGTTACAAAAAAAGTTTTTATCCCCATCTCTTTTGCTCCGCCTAAATCACCTTTAACATCATCACTTATTATAGTAATATCAGTAAAAAGAGCATCACTTTTTTGTTTTTTCAGGGCCCTTAGAGACTCCTCATAAAATGCAATACTTGGCTTTCCAATAATTTCATAACTAGTAGAAGTTGCAAACTCTAGCATCTTTAAAATTGCCCCAACACCAGGATATCTCTTAGAATTTTTTGCATAAATAGAGGTTTCATGCATACCAACTAAGCTTGCACCTTGAAGCAAAAACTCTATCATCTGTGCGTAGTCTTCGTTAGTAAAATCCTCTTTTATGGCTACTAAAACAGTTTTAGGGGATTTATAGTCTAAGTTATAACCCATTCTTTGCAGAGTTTTTAAAAATTCATCGGCACCATAAGCAGCAACTGAGTCTTTAGAGACTCTTGTTTCAAGCATCATAAGTGGATCAAGGTATTTTTCAAAATCAAAATCAAAACCTTGTGAGATTAAAAAGTTATAAAAATCTTTTGAAGCTTTTTTAGTGTTGTTTGTAATAACCATATATGGGATGTTTTTGGCGTTGCATCTACTTATAAACTCTCTACTTCCACGGATGGGAGATTTGTCCACATCACTTATAAGTGTACCTTGAACATCTATAAAGTACATCTCAGTCTTCCAAGAATTGTTTTTCTAAAGCTATAATATCTTCAAACTCTTCTCGTTTTCTAATAAGTCTATCCTCTGTGCCTTTTACAGCCACTTCAGCACTTCTACCTCGTGTGTTATAGTTACTTCCCATACCAAAACCATAAGCTCCAGCACTATGAATAACTAACAAGTCATTGTGTTGTACCTCTGGTAGTTCATAATTTTTTGCAAAAAAGTCACCACTCTCACAAACAGGACCAACAATATCTACTACTTTAGTTTTTGTTTTATCCTCCACTAATGCTTCTATTTTGTGATAAGCATTGTAAAGACTTGGACGAAGCAAATCATTCATAGCGCCATCAACTACAACAAACTTCTTATCTCCATTTTGTTTCTCATACAAGACTTTAGTTAAAAAGTATCCAGCATTTGCGGTTAAAAATCTACCTGGTTCACAGATGATAGTCAAATCAAGCCCCTTTATAGCACCTAAAATCGCTTGTGCATAATCATAAGGCTTAATAGTAACTTCAGCATCGTAAGTCACACCAAGACCACCACCAATATCAAAAAACTTCAGCTCTATATCTATAGCTTCAAGTGAGCGAACCATATCTGCGACAATTACCGCTGACTCATAGATTGGTTCTAGGTGTGTTAGCTGTGAACCTATATGAAAGTGAATGCCAACAGGTTCTAGAGATGCGGAGTTTTTAGCTAAGATATACATTCTTTTAGCACTATTTATATCTACACCAAACTTGTTATCGTGAAGTCCTGTTGAGATGTATGGATGAGTTTTTGGATCTATATTTGGGTTTACTCTTACACTAATGCGAGAGACTTTATCCAACTCTTTTGCAATCTTCTCAACTCGAAAAAGCTCTGCCTCGCTCTCAACATTTATGTAAAGAATATCACTAACAATTGCTTCTCTAATCTCATCATCGCTCTTTCCAACACCTGAAAAAATCACTCTATACGCTGGAATTCCAGCCATCAAAGCACGACGAACTTCGCCAATAGAGACACAGTCTGCCCCACTTCCTAAATCTGCGAAGTGCTTAACTACACTAAGGTTTGAGTTTGCCTTTACAGCATAAGCTAGGATTGATTTTCTACCCTTAAATGCTTCTTTTAACTCCGAATATCTCTCACTCATATAGTCAAGATTATATACATAAAGCGGAGTTTTGTATTTTATTGCCAATTGTTTAAAGTTCATATGAAAATCCAAATAATTTTTAGGTGATTTTATCCAATTAGTGCTTATGTTTTTGTTATGTTTACTTCATCTTTGTATACGATACTTTCGCCACTGCCGTAGAGCTGTTAAAAAAAGTATAACTACTGGTGCTACAACTCCAGCCTCACTAGGTATTATTTTATTATTCGATATTTCTATTAACATAAACAAAATTCCCCAAAAAAGCAAAGTTACTAAAATAGCCCCAAAACTAAAAAGAGATACATTTAAGAACCTAACACTAATTGGAACAAAGAAAAAGATAATTACAACCAAGCAAGGAACAAAAAACGGGTATATAAAAATTTTATAAAGTGCTCCTTTTATAGCACTGGTATTTATATTTTGGTCTCTTAATAAAAATAATGCATCGATTGCATTTTTTATAGTAAAGTTTACCTTTCCTTCATAAACTTGGTCTAGCATCTTAGGTCTAAATCCCTCCAATATATTTAAGCCTTCACCCTCTTTTATCTTCATTCCAGGCGAATCAAAACTCATATCATCTGGTTTTGTAATAATATCTGCATTTTTTATATACCAAGAATCATCTCTATAGACTGCCGAAGATGCTACTATAACCTCTTTTAAGATATTGTCTTTGATGCTAAAAACTCTAATGCCTTTGGCTCTCTCTTGAAGAGGTAGCATTTCAGAGAAGTATATATACTTGTCTTTGTATATAAAGAAAAGATCTTTTGTAGGGCTTAGATATGCTGAGTTTTTTCGGATATTTTTAGCAAACTCTTCTGCACGAGAAAAACTCGAAAGGGAGTGAAGAGATATAAATAGAACTATGACAACAGTTGAAACTACAACAAAAGGCTTTAGGACATCGATTCTTGAATAACCGAGGGAGTAAAAAGAGACTAAAGCGTTTGAGCGAATAAGAAAAATTTTTGTAGATATCATCGCAAAGATTAAGGAGAGTGGCAAAAGCGTGTCAATAGCAAAAAAAACTTTATATACAAGATAAATAAGCACTAAGTTAGCAGATGCGGAGAGCGAATCTGCATTATCCATATAATCAAAACCAACTAAAAACATCACTAAAGCACTAAGTATTATAAAGAAAAATTTTAAGTAATGAAAAGAGATATATTTAAATAGTAACAAATTATTCCTTCTCATAAAAGATCAAAAAGATAAGCTAAAAGTATTAAAAATTGAGTATTATTTTAGCAAAAATTGTTTAACTGAAAACTTTGAGCTTACATCTTCAAGCGAAGAAGTATCTAAATATTCTATTGCTTTACAAACGTGAGTTATCCAGCTAGCTAAATGTTTAGCTTCTTCATCATTAAAATCACTCAAAACATAAGAAGCAACTTCACCCTTATATTCTGGCTTTCCTATCCCAAGTCTAACTCTTACGTACTCTTTTGTAATCTTCTCATCAGCTGATTTGAGTCCATTATGACCGCCGTGACCTCCACCTCGCTTAAAGCGAACAGCTCCAAAAGGCAGATCTAAATCATCATGTATTACTACAACTTCATCTATCTTATAAAAGTTTTTTACAGCTTGTATAGAATTGCCAGACAAGTTCATATAAGTAAGTGGTTTTAATAAAAAATGATTTCTTAATTTATATAGTTCACCATCAAATGATGAAGAGGAAAGTTTTTGAGCATTGTTTCTTTTAACTAACTCATCTATAACCATAAAACCAATATTATGGCGGTTTTTAGAGTATGCCGGGC
>Ga0172377_10006394_pt1 | contig 12127 bp, 12 predicted proteins | sample Pumphouse3metaG_FD_119749 | JGI IMG/M metagenome (GOLD analysis project Ga0172377, IMG submission 119749) | Leachate microbial communities from a municipal landfill in Southern Ontario, Canada - Pumphouse #3 metaG | ecosystem: Engineered > Solid waste > Landfill > Unclassified | place: Canada... | reverse complement strand
CAATGGATAAATATATTTAATTATGATAATACTTGGGATGTATCAAAATATATATTCACCTTGGTGTTAACTCTGATTGAATGACAATTTCAATTGAGCACTCAGAAGCTGATAACAAAAAAACAGAACAAACAATTCTTTATATAAGGAAAAACAATGAAAGAGAGAAACTACTTCCATATCTATCAAATACTAGAAGAATATTCAAAGACATATATATCTTTTGAGGACTCACCTGAATACGAATTGAATAAAGACTATGCCATAACCAATATTGAGGTTGGACTCATTCTTGCTACAAACTACAGTCTAATCAATGCAATGGTTGCAAAAAGAGATTATCTTGTTGATAAGATTCTTAAAGAGGAACTTCCACCTTTTGAACCATATACATTTGCTCAACTGAGTGAGAATGATGCAAAGTTACTGAACAAAGATCCTGATGAGATGAAGCATGGTCTTCCTCTGCCAATTCAAGCTAGGTATGTACTTCTGAGCTGGAATGCAATGAGGACTGGAAATCTGAAGAAGATTGAGGAGCTGAGATCGTATTTACAGCAGAGTGCCTTTGATGGCTCTTTCTACACTCAGACAACTCTCATGGCAATGAGTTTTGATGAGCCCAATTTCAAAGAAATAGTATTGAGAACACATGCAACACTGACTCGAAATGATACTTACAGCCTCTTCTATTCCTTACTCACCTATTATTACAGAGTAAACGGAAATATGGAATTGAAGAAAGATTGCATCTACATGGCTCAATCATACAGAGAAGACTCTGCAGTGAACAAAGAATTAGAAAGTAAGATTCTATCCAATATTTAATAGAGTCAACTATAAACAAATCATGATACCATATATCTAAAATTTTCACAGTTTGACCATGCATTATTTTTTACATCTATCTATTTATTGCAATGAGAGAATGTCCAAAGATTTCAATTCTTGGACATTCTTTTTTTATATACATCATGATTCTGTTAGTGATAATTCAAGAGAATATAGCTCAATAGTTTATTACTAGATACTAACTTTTATAACGATATCAAAGAAAATAAAAGTAGTTTTCTGTTGTAACTCTGAATCAAAATGAGAAACAAAAACAGTTACTTTATCAATACTTATATAATTTTGTTTTTTATATCTCTTTATCGAGAAAAATTTTAACATACAAAATTTACAACTTTTTACTTCAAATATAGTATATATATACCTACCATATAGGATTTTGAACTTTTTTTCATAAACCCCATTGAATAAAAATAACTGTTAACTTAAACTAACTCGGAAATTCAAATAAATGAGGTTATTATGAAAAAATTAATGGTAGCAATTGCCGTATCACTAGTGAGCTTAGGTCTTTTTGCTCAAGGTTCAAAAGAACAGAGCTCATCACAATTGAAGAGCACATCTTCTTCTGCAGAGACATCAAATCAATTCCCAAAGACAGTACAGCATGCATGGGGATCGACAACATTGGATGAACAACCACAGCGCATTGTTACATTGGGTTGGTCAAATGAGGATGTATTTTTAGCACTTGGCATAACACCTGTTGGAACTGCCATGGCAAATTGGGGTGCAGTTGATGAGCATGGGTTGCTTCCTTGGACATACAGAGCTTATGTTGCAAACGGTGAAGATGATCCTGTGGTATTTGATGATGTAGATGGAACAGATTTTGAATCAGTTGCAGATGCCAATCCAGATGCAATTGTTGCAACATATTCAGGAATGACTGAAGATGAATACAAACTTCTCTCTCAAATTGCTCCAACAATCCCCTATCTCACCATTGCCTGGAACTCACGTTGGAGAGACAATGTCAGACAGATTGCCGATATAATGGGAATGCAGGAAAAGGGTGAGAAGCTTATCAGTGAGAGTGAGGCAGATATTTCAGAAGCTAATGCTCTTTATCCTGAACTTGAAGGAAAGAAAGCAGTTCTTTTATGGATAAACCCAGCAGATTTAAGTACATATTACACATATGGGCCAAATGATCCTCGTGGTGCATATCTATTGGATTTAGGCTTCTCCTACCCAAAAGAACTAGAAAAATATTTCATCAACGAAAGTACATTCTCAACAATTTTGAGTGCAGATAACATTGAAGAGCTTGATGATCTTGATATCATGATAATTTATGGTGATGACAAGTCAATTGCTGCTTTAGAAGCAGACCCTCTTTTCTCACAGGTACCTGCTGTTAAAAACCATCATGTGGTTGCTTTGGAAAATGGAACAGAATTGACCGCTGCAATTAATCCAACAATCCTTTCAATTCCTGCTACAGTTGATGACTTCCTAGCAAAGATTGATTCAGTATTTAACTAAATTATGAAGAAAATAACAATATTTACCATAATCTGCATAACTATATTGAGCATCATTGCGATGCTCTCTTTGGTTGTCGGAGTCAAAATCATTCCTTTTTCAAAGGTAATTGCCTATATGAATCACAATGATTTGGATTCGATAACCTCTGCCATAATTACAAAGCGAATTCCACGTACCATATTCGGTATTTTGGCAGGAGCTTCCCTTGCTACTTCCGGTGCTCTGATGCAGTCAATCACTCGAAATCCAATTGCGGATCCCAGTATTTTGGGAGTGAACACAGGTGCATCTCTCTTTGTTGTGATAGGTCTTGCCTTCTTCAACATAACTTCAGCCAATCAGTACATATGGCTCTCTATTGTTGGAGCTTGGCTCACTGCATTTTTTGTCTATGCCATAGCATCGATGGGAAAACAGGGGGCCACACCATTGAAACTGGCTTTATCAGGCTCCGCCATAAGCATTGCTCTGGGCTCGTTTGTATCAACAATCATGCTTCCCAACAATCAAATCATGAATTCGTTTCGATTCTGGCAAGTTGGAAGCATTGGAGGGGCAAGTATGGAGAGTATAAAGCTACTGCTTCCTTTCTTCATCATAGGTTTCATTCTTTCCATCTTGATCTCTCAGAGTTTAGATAATCTGGCTCTCGGAGATGAACTTGCAACATCGCTTGGAACCAACACTCTTCTCATAAGAATACTTGGAGCATTTGCAGGTGTTCTCTTATGTGGTGCAACAACTGCTCTTGCCGGACCCATTGGTTTTATCGGACTTATGGTACCTCATATAATCCGCTCAATTCTTGGAAACAATATGAAGGTGGTGCTTGTTTTTTCCGTCCTAATTGGAGCAATCATTCTACTTGGATCAGATATCATAGGACGAGTTATAGGTTACCCATCAGAAACAGAGGTAGGTATTGTAACTGCAATATTAGGAGCTCCTGTTTTCATCACAATAATCAGACATACAAAGGTCAATGCTTTATGAACAAACAACTCAATTCATATAAAACACGTCTGCACACATATAGGATAAAACGAGCGATATTGATTCTATTGGTTGCATCTGCGGCAATTCTTGCACTCTGTATTGGAAACACCAACTACAGTCCTCTGTATGTAATAAAAGTGCTGCTCAAGATAGAGAGCAAAGGCTCTTTCACAATTAACACACTTCGCTTACCTCGGATGCTAGCAGGCCTTGCAGCTGGTTTTGCACTGGGTATGGCTGGCTACATATTCCAAACACTGCTGAGGAATCCTCTGGCAAGTCCAGATGTTATTGGCGTCAGTGCAGGTACAAGCACAGCAGCAGTGTTCTCAATATTGGTACTTGGTTTTCAAGGACCATTTGTTTCAGTAATTGCCATTGCTATTGGTCTTGCAATAGCATTTACCATATACTTTCTATCAAAGGTCCACGGTCATTTCTCACATATAAAGATGATTTTAATCGGCATTGGATTTCAGGCAATGCTAACTGCAATGACCAACTATCTTCTAACAAGATCTGCGGAATTTGATGTGGCATCCACACTTCAGTGGTTATCAGGAAGTCTTAATGGAATCATGATGGATAACATACCATGGTATCTATTTTCAATTTTAACTCTATTTCTGATACTTCTCATGTTAAACCCTAATCTCGAATTGATAATTCTAGGAGATGAACTCAGCAAAAGTTTGGGAATGCAGCTGAACAAGGTGTTCAACCTCTTCATAATTATAGGAGTTCTCTTGGTAGCACTGACCACTGCAATTACAGGACCAATTGCCTCAGTTGCATTTCTATCGGGTCCCATTGCCGTACGCATATTCCACAACAACAGAAGCAACTTGGTGACAGCAGGGTTGATTGGTTCATTCATAGTGCTGAGTGCTGATCTTTTAGCAAACAACGTCTTCAGTGTTCACTATCCAGTAGGCGTCATCACTGGAATTTTGGGTGCACCTTATCTAATTTTATTGTTGATAACCATATCAAAAGGAAGGAAATAATCATGAATCTTGAAACAAAAAATCTCACAACAGGATACGATAAGAAGGTCATAATCAATGATCTTGATATTTCAATTCAGCAGGGTAAGATCAATATAATCATTGGTTCGAATGGATGTGGAAAATCGACACTTCTTAAGAACATTGCACGACTGCAGAGACCAATGAGTGGCTCCATAATGTTAGATTCGAGAGATATACATTCATATGAGAGCAAGGAGTTTGCTCGTAAACTCGGTCTGCTTCCTCAATCTCCAGTTGTCCCAGAGGGAATAAGCGTGTTTGATCTGGTCACACGAGGACGATTCCCTTATCGAAAGTTCATGAGCAACTTGAAGGATGAGGATTATACAGCTGTAAACAGTGCCCTCTCTCTTGTTGGGATAACAGAACTTGCAGACAGACATATCGATGAGCTCAGTGGAGGACAGCGACAGAGAGTTTGGATAGCTCTAGCTCTTGCACAGGAAACAGATATCTTGTTGCTTGATGAACCTACCACTTATCTGGATATACAGTATCAAATTGAAATATTGGATTTATTATTTGAATTGAATCGCACAAAGGGAACAACAGTTGTTATGGTTCTTCATGACATCAACCTGTCCTCTCGCTACGGGGATTATATCTTTGCACTAAAAGAAGGAAAGCTTGTAGATCACGGAGATCCCAAAAAAATTATAACCAAAGATTTGATGAAGGAAGTATATGAACTCAACTGTCTCATAATCCCAGATCCTCTCACCCAGGATCCAATGGTCATTCCAATCGGGAAGCACAGCTCAACAAAACAGATAAAGAGATAGAATATGATTGATGAGATGATAGCTAGACCCATCTTCTCATCAATTTATTCCTTTTTGACCAGATATTCAGATTGTCTGTATGTATCTGTATAAAACTTTTGTCGCCTCAATTGCTTCTGGTAATTGCTCTATTATAAGCCAATCATGCATGACATCATGCTCTTCATACAGTTCATACTCAGCATTCAAGCTATCTAAAATTTCAACCAATCTCAGAGAATCTACATGAAGGATATCTCTATCACTTGTGAAGATGATCATTGGAGGTAGATCTCTGAAATCACCATGAATTGGATTCACTCTGAAATCATCGTCATCCAATTTTCCTATGTACAATCTACCTGCTTTTCTCAGTCCCTCAACTGATAGAAAAGAATCTCTCTTTTGATATTCAATCTGTCTTGAATCGGTGCACAGTGTATCTAAATATGGACTCAAAAGAATCAATCTCTCAGGCGCTTTTATCTCTGCATCTCTCATCATCATGGTAGCAGATATAGCAAGACCTGCACCAGCTGAGTCACCCATCAAGATGACAGGATTGTCACTGGTTTCTATATGATGTCTGTAATAAGAGAGAACATATTCTGAAGCCTCACCATCACTGTGCTCAGGGATAAGAGGATAATCAATCACATAAACATTGGCCCCTGTCTCTCGGGCAATCGAGCAAGTTAGATTCCAATGCCCTGATTGCATCTGAAGGGCATAGCAGCCACCATGCAGATATATGATATCGAGATTTTTATTGATGTAATCATTTATCAGATGAGAGACTGTTCTACCTTGAAATTCATCATCAACAAGAGTGAGACCTTTCAGTTGTTTTGCTTTTGGTTTTCTGAGCATCATTTTATCAATCCCACTTTCGAATTTTTTATTTTGGATATCTTTCATATGTGAGACCTTCAAAATCACATTCATCACATCATTCATAAAACTCATTTCTAAATACCTCACATTCAATCATCTATTGCACCGGGTGCTCAAAATTTAATTCACTACTTATATGATAGATGGTTGATACCGGTTTGTCATCATCTGATTGTCATCAAATATATTGATAAAAAATTCATAATTAAAAACTTATGAGCCAACAGCAACATAGATTGTTACCTTTTAAAAAGATAATTATACAGATATTACTTTATAAGTGAATAAGATATGTATAAGATTGAATTAAAGATTTTATTTTCAACAATCTAGTATATAATCAAGCTCAAAAGTGTTGTTTTCTTATAAAGAGGTTGTTTGCAATGTATAATTTGAGTTATGATTTAGTCGGATTGATATTTTTATCAATACTAACTTTTTACTTTTTCTGGAGACCAATTTTCCCGAATCTTTCAAATAAGATATATCGTGTTATATTGGTCATCTCCATAATATCGTGTGCATTGAATATCATAACAGCTCATACAATCGACTATTCAACTCAATACTCACTCACTTTAAATTATATTCTGAACACTCTTTTATTCTTATTTGCCTGGTCTCTTCCTTACATATTCTATGAATATATCATAGTTCTAACAAAGAAAAAAAAGTATTTTGATAATAAATTTCATAAATTTCTATGGGGATATTACATAGTCCAATCATTGATAATACTATCAACTCCCTTCACTCATTTCATAATATACTTTGATGAAAATCTGACCTATCATCATGGATCAATTTATCTAATGATGGCTTTAATCAATTTTGGAATTCTTTGCATCTCTGCTTTCGTTATTATTTTTTATGGTCAGAAGATGCCAACAATCCAAAGAATTGTGATTCCTTTTTACATTCTTCTGATTGTTTTATTTGATTTCATTCAGTTCATTCATCCATATCTTCTGATCAATGGTCTGGTTCTCTCCATCTCGGCTTTTCTTATGTTCCTTACATTGCAGAATCCTCTTTCGTACTATGACACTCTGACAGTAAATTATTCAAGAAAGACCTTTCTTGAATATCTAGAGATACTGATAATTCAGGACAGGCCCTTTCAAATAGTCATTGTCGATATCTGCTCAACATCAACAATCAACAAGACATTTGGAGAGAAAATAGGAACAGAAATAATATCCAGAACAGGGCAGAAGGTCAAATGGGCAAGCAATCACAATCAGACTTTCAGAATAGATGGTGATGTATTTATTGTTGTCACCTTCTCAATTGATGAAAGAGACAAAGTGCTGAATAATCTTAAATCAGAATTCCCTTTCAAACATGAATACAATGAATCATTCACATTTGATGCAAATGTACACATGAACTATACAGACTCCATGAATGACTTTGAGGATATTGATGAAGCATATCAAATCATCATTGAAAGCATCAAATTATCTAAAGATGAGAATCTGACCCTCATAAATAAAGGCACTGTGAACACACTAAAAAAGACAAGAAAGATTGAAACGCTTCTTAAAAAATCAATTGATAATCATGATATAAGAATATTTCTTCAACCAATAGTAAACACACAATCAAACATAATAACCAATGCAGAGACTCTTGTCAGATTATATGATGATGAGCTCGGTTTGGTGTTGCCAGATCAGTTCATACCTCTTGCAGAAAAAGATGGAAATATTACAAAACTCACACCTCTTATTATTGAGGAGGTCTGCAAGTATATCTCAGAAAACAGACTCCCAAAGAGTTTCAAAAAGATTTCAATAAATCTTTCTGTAATCGACTGCTTGAATCCTGACCTTGATAAATTGATTCTTAACATACTTGAAAAATATAACGTTGACCCCTCTTTTTTGATTTTTGAAGTCACCGAAACAGTTGCATCTCTTGCTCCTCAATTGAAGGATACAATGCTCAATATAAAGGCAGCAGGTTCCACATTTGCTCTTGATGATTTTGGCTCTGGTTATGCAAATCTTGATACAGTTATAAAATTACCTTTTGATATAATAAAGATAGACAGGCAACTGCTGCTTTTGATGGACAACGATCAGTACAAGACAATGTTCTCCGGAATCATGGACACACTGCATTCATTGAATCTTGAAACCGTTGTTGAGGGCATAGAGACAGAACTTCAGGCAGGAATTGTAAGGGATGTAAAAGGAACTTACCAGCAGGGATATCTGTATTCAAAACCACTGTCTCTTGATGATTTCACAAAGTTCATAAACAGTTATGATTCTGTTCGCAGTTAGAGATCAATTATTAACTCAATTGATTGAATTTAGATAATCAGATGAAGCTTTATGAGGATATAGCCGTTATGAAACCTTCATAGTCTGTCCATGCTTCATATTCTTCCAAACTATCTTCAGGAACTTCAATATTAAGTGCACCATCTTCATTATAAAATACATCTTCTCCAAGTGTAGGAGGTACCACTGGATAGGAAATAACTGATGTCAAAGAACTTCCAACCCAGAAAGCCTTATCAGAAATACTTGTAACAGCACATGGAATTTCAACTGAAGTGATAGCAGTGTTCTCAAATGCACTCTCACCAATACTATTCAAAGAACATGGGAGAGTAATAGAATTCAAACTGGTGCAATTAGAAAAAGCATTGGATTCAATTTCAGTAAGACTTCCAAAATCATCAACAGATGATAAAGATGAACAACCAGAGAATGCATATTCTCCAATTGAAATTATAGATTGAGGAAAGCTTACAGAAGAAAGAGAGGTGCAACCATAAATGCATTATCACCAATTATTGATACTGATTCCTGTATCACAATTGATGTTATGGTGGTGCACTCTTCAAAAGCATTTTCATCAATGCAGTAGACATTTTTTGAATCAATTTCTAGAGGTATTGTTACTTCATCATCTGTTCCAACATAATCAGTTATGTATATTTGGTTATTGATTGCAGAATAAACAAAATCTCCAGATGTACCATTGGTAACTATATTTTCCTCACAGGAGAGAAAAAGAGTGGTCATTAGAACTGCAAATAAAGTTAACATAAATATTTTTTTCATAATAGACTTTTACTCTCCTTACTGAATGAACATATAAAATATGCTTCTGTAGTATAATGTGGGAGATTGTATTTTAAAAGAGTACGGCATTGCTAATGCAATAATTATTTGCTCACAAAATAATTATAGAATAAAAAAATGAATATATGATTCATCATTTTGAATCACATTCTTCTAAAAAAAAAGCCTCTCCTTATAAAATCACAAGCAGTAATTGCTATGATATATGAGAGAGGCCTTTTTGTTTGTTTGAGACTAGAGGGTTCTTACAAACCAATCAACTGTTTTAGCTGACAATTCATTGAACTTGGTCATATCTCCACTGAAGATACCATATGTATGGCCTGTACCTTCAATTGTGATCAACTCACTGTTTGGATTTGTTGATGCAGCTTGAACTTGTGTGCTGTCGCTGTAAGGAACGTCCTCATCTTCACTTCCATGGAAAGATCCAATTGGAGCTGTTATGTTAGCAACTTCTGCAAGAACATCCATGTTATCAGATTCATCAATCCATTTCTGACTCAAAGGAAGAGCATCTCTCCAGCCGAATTCCATCATTGTTTGACCTGTTGCAAGAGCTTCAGCTCTCATCTCTGGTGTTACCATATCAGATAATTCCAGTGCTCCAGCCCATGTAGCCACACTCTTGAATCTGTTTGATTCTCCTGCAACCAATAAAGCATCAGTTCCACCCTGTGACCAACCAAGAACTCCCAATCTAGTAGAATCAACTCCATCAAGATTTGCAGCATAATCTGCTACTGTCAGAGTATTCTCACTTGCTTCAGTGTTGCAATAAAGCAGGTAGCTCACTGTGCTATCGCCAGATCCAGGGAAGTCGTATCTGATGCTTGCAATACCTTTTTTAGCCAGCTCTGGTGCCAATAATTTATAACCATCACCTGCTTCATCTCTGCTGCTACCTGTTCCGTGTAACATAATTACAAGAGGTACATCCATATCTGCAATTGGCATAACCAAAGTTGCAGGAATGTCATACTCACCATTGCTGATGGAGATAACAGATTCTGTAAATTCATAATCTTTTACCTGTGTCTGTTCTGTGGTTGAACATCCCATCAATACCAATGAGAGAGCAACTGCTGCTACAATTGAAATTTTTTTATTCATATAATTTCCTCCGAATAGAAATCGTTGTTATATATTATATGGTATATTATTTCTATATCAGTGCAAATATCATAATTGTAATTAATATCAATATTTAGCCATTTAAACTTAATACTTTGGTATACCTGATAATAAAATACGTATTAAGTCAATAAATCTTGTCATATAGAAACTCTCCGGTTGGAGTATATTTAGCTTCAATTGTTACAAATAACTTTCTATGCTAGAATTGAACAACATTGAAGGAGAGTTATATGAACGAAGTATTGAACCAATTATTGAACAGAAGAACTGTTCGCAGTTTCGATAAAAGAGATATCAGTGAAGAAGATTTTAAATCAATCAAAAAAGCTATTATGAGAGCACCAACTGGTGGCAATATGACTTTCTACTCTGTGATCAACGTCAAAGATCAATTGAAGAAAGATGAGTTGGCAATTTTATGTGATAATCAACCTATGATTGCAACAGCTCCTCTTGTTTTGGTCTTTCTTGCAGATATGCAAAAATGGATGGATTACATAAAATATTGTAAATCGGATGAGAAGAGTGGGATTCCTTTCAGAAAACCAGGCGTTGGTGATTTTCATCTTGCAATGCAAGATGCAGTCATTGCAGCACAGAGTGGTGTTGTAGCAGCTGATTCTCTTGGAATAGGCTCATGTTATATCGGAGACATCATTGAGAACTATGAAAAAATCCAGAAGCTTTTGAATTTACCACCACAGGCTGCTCCAGCTTGCATGCTTATAATGGGATATAATAAATCCAATGCAAAGGTGAACCTTCTTGATAGATGCAGTGAGGATTTGGTATTTATGGACGATGAATATAAAAGCTTCACAAAAGACGAACTTGATGAGGGCTGGGAAAAACCACTGGAACGTCTGCAGAAGGCAAACAGATTGCCTTATGAAGGTGCAACTCTTGCAGATTCTTTCTATACACGAAAGTACTCAACAGAATTCATGAAAGAGATGAATCGCTCAGTTGAGGTCTTTTTAGATAGATGGAAGAGATAGCAGATTAGATATATTTGAGAAAGAGTGCATTCTTCAACATAAGATGCACTCTTTTTATTTGAATTACTTTCTGATTTCCACCCAATGACAACCATTGACTTTCTCACTGATTATCTTGTAATCAGGAAGTTCTGCACCTTCACTATCTCAGTGAATACATCAACATCAGGTCTATAATATCCTGCCCTCTTTATGTGCTCACTCAGCTCTCTTTGAATTCTATCTCGTGCAGTTTTGGGTAGATACCTGCCAAGACCAACTCCCACATATGCAACACCACCTGGTTTCAGAACTCTGTATATTTCATTGAGTCCTTTAGGTTTGTCATCCCAGAACCAAAAAGATCCACGACTTACAACAAAGTCTGCTATGTTATCTTTAAAAGGAAGATCTATTGCATCGCAGTTTATGTATGATGCTTTATTTGTCAGCGGCAGCTCTTCAAAATGCTTTTGAGATTTAGCCAACATATCACTGTCGATATCAACAAAGATAATATCCATATCTGTAATTCTAGCCAATTCTATTCCCATTGCACCATGACCAGCTCCAATATCTAAAGCAAGACCTTCTTTCAGATCATAATCATCAACAAATTGTTGAGCAATTAAAGGGTATGCACTGTGAAATTTCTCAAGTCCCCATTTTTCTAACATAAGATGACCTCTTTTCTTTTTCTTATCATTATACAGAAGTTCATCAACAATTCTACTTACTTAATCAAGAAAAATGACGTTATGATCTTCAGTAAGATATACAACTTATAAAAACAATCATGCGGGGATATAAATCAAAAGAGAAAATATAAATATCCAATATTGAGTCACAGTTTTTCTTCATATGATGAAATATATTAAGGAACCAGT
>Ga0172377_10006391_pt1 | contig 12128 bp, 22 predicted proteins | sample Pumphouse3metaG_FD_119749 | JGI IMG/M metagenome (GOLD analysis project Ga0172377, IMG submission 119749) | Leachate microbial communities from a municipal landfill in Southern Ontario, Canada - Pumphouse #3 metaG | ecosystem: Engineered > Solid waste > Landfill > Unclassified | place: Canada... | reverse complement strand
ATAAATTACCAAGAATGGAACTTAATGGCAAAGAGTATCTTGTTTGTCCTATTTGTGGGGGACCATGTACTGAAATGGCTTACAAAAGGCATGGACGATGTACAGAATGTTCAAAAGTAATAAAACAAGGACATACAATTGATGAAACTAAAGCTATTAGGTTTAAACAAAGAAATGCTAAGATAGAAGATGCTAAAACATTAGCTCCTGTAGTTGAGAAAAAAAGAGAAGTTAATTTTAGGAATATATTACCTGTTGGTATTACTATTAAGGGTAATAATGTTAAAGAAGCATCAATTCTAACTGAAACATATAATCAATATTATCAATTATATTCACATTTAATTGAATTTAATTCACTTATTACACCAATTCTTTCAGCGGTTCTTGAATCATATAAAATTACAGAGAAAATCAGGACTAATGATGCTAAAGAAGCCGAATGTGTTAAAAGAGATGGTAAATTATATACAAAAGATGGGTTACAATTCTTTCCTATCTCTCTTGATGATAGAAAAACATTACTTGATATGAAAAGAAAAGAAGAAGAAGAAATAAGAAAAACTTCTAAAGTTTTTGATGAGATTAAAAACAACAGAGTACAACAGAGTGGTAATATTCTTATTAATGAATTTAAAAAGATAATGAGGTTTCATCATGAGCAGAAACAATATTATATGGCAGCAGGAATGTGCCCTGATTGTAATAAAAGAATAATAATGAAAACAGAGTTCCCTACTTTTAGAGCAAGATATGAAGATGTACTTAGAAAGATTATTAAAGGTGTAATTGAAGATAAATATGATGAAACTACTGCTAACGAAATAATGGATAGGGTGGTAAAAAGACTTAATGATGATGATTTTGTTGATACATATGTTGCTTATCATGTGAGAGAAATCGAAGCGAGCTTAATATAAAATGGAAGATATAAAAATCTTAGATAAAGATGAGTATGTAAAGAAAATACATACAGTTATTGATAAAAAGAAGTTTCCTTATGCTGATATTATATCAAATCAGGCTATAGGGTATGTTAATGAATGTAAGTATGGGTTTCAATGCGGAAGAGTTAAATGTGAGTGTACTAATCCTAAAAACGAAAGTAAGTTTTGTTTGTTTGGTTGGTATAGCGGTGACAGAATTAGTGACCATTTATGTTATAATTTTGAGCCTAATCCTAATTGGAAAAGTATAAGTAATAATTACTTTTATAATAGGAAAGCTACTATGAAACATTTAGAAGAAACTGGTGTAATTTCAGTTCAATCTGATGTTGCTAGTAAATTCTATGAGCATGATAATGTTCTTGATGAGATGTTATATAAACCATATGGTGTTGTTTTAATAGGTACAGATAAAGTTGATAACACAAAACTTATAGAAGAAAATCCATACCTAAGACAAACACCTGTTAATAAAATGGTTATACATGTACCTGTAATTGAAGATGATTATGAATTATATGAATATATACATACAAAGATAGTTAATAATATTAATTTTATGTTTATACCAAACGTTAAATTAAAATCAGAAGATTGTAGTGATGAATATTTTAGGAAAGTATATACTATATTTACAGAAGTAGAAAATTCATTAATTATGGATTTAACAACTAGACTTAATAATTCAAGAGAAATACAGACTAATGAAATAATGAATCTATCATGGATTAATCATGCTTACTGGGGATATGATTTTAAAGATAAAGCTAAAGATAAGAATATATTATGTGTAAGTGGTGGTCCAAGTCTTAATGAAAATATTGAATGGATTAAAGAAAACAAAGATAAATTTATTATATTTTGTGCAACTACGGTTGCAGAATTGTTACTTAAAAATGATATAGTTCCAGATGTTATTGGACAGATTGATATGAAAGGATTTAATAAACTATATCTTGATGCTATAAAAGATTATGATTTAAGTAAAACACATCTTTTATTTGAAGTTGATGGTAATTACAACACTATTAATTCTTATGAAGGTGAAAAGATTATTATGATAGCTGATATAAATAACACGCCTTACATAAGAGATAAATTTACAGAAGAAACTTTTGAGTTTGCAAAACATGGTACTGTAGCAGGAATGATATATTCCTTTGCTTGTTTATGTAATCCTAAAGCTATTTATATGATAGGCTATGATTTATGTTATTATAACGGATTAACACACGCAGAAGGTACTAAATTCTGCAACCAAATAGAGATACTTGAGCAGAATGGTAATTATTTTATGAATGATATGAAAGGTAGTGTTTATATTTTAGAGAAGACTAAAAACAATCTAGGAGAAGATGTATATACTACTGAGCAGTTTAAAAACTATCTACAATCTTTAGAAGAAGCTAGTAGAAAACATAATGTTCCTACCTATGATTTAGGTTCTAAATCAATTAAAAAAGAATGTATACCTTATAAAGATATAAATACAGTTTTAATTGAAGATAATAGTAATTTTAGTGATGTTATTTCAACTCTATCTAAGAAGAAATATAAAAACAAATTCGTTAAAGAATTAATTATGGAACCAGTTGAAGAAAAAAACAAAGAAGTAATTGAAAACCAATATGTGGTATATACTTATCTAGTAAACCAGATACAAGGTAACGAATATCTTAATTATAATAATCTATGTAAAAAAATATATGATAAATTATTAGAAAAGGGCTTGACAGAAATCAAAAAGTATGCTATAATGTCTTTAGAGATGTTTGAGAAAAGAAATAAAGAAGAATATAAGAAAGGGAAATAAATCATGATGAAATATATTGCAGAGATAGGTAGTAATTGGAGAATAAATAGTAACGAAAAAGATAATTGGGATAATATTATAGCTACTCTTGACGAGTTATATAATATTGGTGATGTAGAATATGTTAAATTTCAGGCATGGAATACAGAATCATTTATATCACAAAACCATCCTATGTATATGTCTTATTTTAAAGAATATGAATTACCTGTTAAGTGGTATCATCAACTAAAACTAGAAGTAGAAAAACGAGACATGAAATTGATGATGACACCATTCGACATCTACACAGTAGGTAAACTAGAAGAAGCGGGTATTTATATATTTAAAATAGCTTCTAATGACTTGACCTATCACCCATTAATTCTCAGAGTATGTAAATCAGCTAAAGAATTATTTATAAGTACTGGTAATTCAACTTTAGAAGAATTAAAAGAAACTTATAAATTAGTACATGATAATTATAACGATATATTTACATTATTACATTGTAATGTAAAGTACCCTTGTACTATTGAAGATGGTGATTTCTATAGAATATATGAAATCATGCACAATTGTCCAGGCACTTATCTCGGTTATAGTTCTCATGCGGAAATAAGTGATGCTATAGTATTAACAAACACAGCTACTGCTATGGGAGTTTCAGTAATAGAGTTCCATTATAAAGGTGGACATTATAATGTTAAATCTCCAGACAGTCAACATTCTTTAACAGACCAACAGGTCAGGTATGTAATAGAAACTAACAATCTTGTCCATAAAATTGTCACTACTTCACCAAGTATAGACCTTAACGAATGTAATTGGGGAAGGCGTAACCCTTATACTGGTAAACGTCCAGTATTTTTAAGTTAAGAGGGGTATTATGGCAACATTTTTGCATATATTAAGGCAGACACTAGCAAACTGGTGTACTTTATATATTAAAAGGAGAAGGTAAAATGGTAGGATTAAGAAAAGTTGGAAATTTTGATAAGATATTTTTTGGTGATGATTTATTAGATTTTTTTAGGGATAGTAAAATAAACGAATTTATAGATAACAGTATTTATAAACCAACAAATTTTCTAATTATAGATGAAAAGACAGAGAAGGATAGTAAAGAATATTATATTCTTGTATACGGAGTAGACAGAAAAGATTTAGATGTAAAGATAGAGGGTGAATACGTTGTTATTTCTAATGAAAAAAACAAGTTAAGTATTAAAGTAAACCCTAGATATGATTATTCGGATTTAACAGCAGAACTAGTAAATGGTGTTCTTACGTTGAAGGTTCCTGTTAAAAAAGGGTATGTTAAAAAGATTGAGATAAAGTAGCATATCCGTTAGTTAGTTTAGGGGTGACATCAATAAAAGGTGTCACCCTTCCCTTAAAGATAGAAAGGATTGAATTGATGGTTAATAAACAAATAAATTATAGAGATTTAACTATTAAAAAACTATGTCAAGTTATAGGACTTGATTATTATGATGAATCCTTCACAGACAATTCAGTATTCCTCAGACATTCCTGGAATTATTATCAAAAAAACGAATTTAAAGAATGGTTTAAACAACTATTATACAAAGATACAGACGCTAGACGTTATTTCATGGAAATTACTACTAATAAATTTAGTATAATTGACGAGTTTGTTGATAGTTTTGTAGAAAGTAAGTGCTGGAGAAATGTATAGTGACAAACCATGACAGACTACTCAAACATTTAGATGAAATATATACTAATATAAAAACAGATAAAAAAGATATTATACTTGGTAACTGGGAAGATGTAGAATACAGTCATTATTTACTTACTTGTGATGAAGATAACGCTTTTTATATACCTTTAATTGATGAAGGATTACAAAGATATGAAGGAGCTTATTATATTATATATAATCCAAATAATGATAAATATTATATATTCAGTAGATATGATATGGATGAAGCTATAGTATTAGACCATTTATATGATAGTGTTGTTATTGATAATATAATATACGAGAAGGTATATTTATCAGACATAATAAAAAGAGTTAGGGAGATTATATGATTATAGTAGCTACTGACCCAGGGCAAAAAGGTGGTACAGTTGTTCTTAATGAGAATGGAGATATATTACATCAATTCGTTCTTAAAAAGAGAGATGATAAATTCGATTTAGAAGATTTTATTGATAACATTAAAAATATTTTACTAAAATGGGGTAATTTGTCAATTATATTTGTAGTTGAGGATGTACATTCGTTATTTGGGATGAGTGCTAAGTCTAATTTTAATTTTGGTAAGACATGTGGAATGATAGAGGCTACTATTTGTTCTTTATATGGTAAAGTATATACTGTAACTCCTAAAACATGGCAAAAAGAAATGTTAAAAGGAATTGAAATAATTAAAAAACCTAACTCTAATAAGAATGATGTTAAGGCTATGGCTTTAAAAGCACAATTAAACTTGTTTCCTGATTTTAATAGTTTAGCATCAACTAGATGTAAGAAACCACATGATGGTTTAATTGATGCACTTTTAATTGCCGAGTATATGAGAAGAGAAATTATGAAAGGAAATATATAATGAATGATATTGAAAAACTAGAAAGACTTATACACTACAACGCTGTAACTATTAATAATAAACGCGTAGAATCTATATACTCTAAATTGCGTGATTATTATAATACTGATAAAGCTAATATTATTAAATTCGGGAAAAATAAAAAATATAAAATTGTTGTTAATAATACAGAGGATACTTATATAAAATTTTAATATGAAAGATTTTAATATCATAATAAATAAAGATTATTTTTTAGATGGTGATTGGGAATTATTTTTTGGTGATAATGATGATATTATCATTGGTGAATGTATATTTGAGGATAATAATAAAGATTTGTTTGATATATTTGTTAAGTATTTAGGATACTCCTCTAAAAAAGAATGTAAAAGAAACTTTTCTAAATATTCACAAATTATTCCTGACGGATATTCAGAATATACTCGTATAGGTAAACTAAAACATAATTTATATATACTAAAATTATTTTAAAGAAAGGAAAGATAAAATGAAAAGATTAGAAACAGAAACATTTGAAGATTATAAGAAAAGAAGAAAAGAGACAAACCTTATCGAAGGTATAAGACGTAGAGGGTGTATGTTATGGATGCCTGAGTTACAAGGACAAAAAGAGGGGAAGTTTAAGGATAAAGAAAGTTTTATACTAAATGATTTATTTACTTACGATACTATCAGAAAAGATTTAATTAGTAAGAAAAAGATTAAAGACGATAGTATTCTTGAAACAATAAATGATATTGATGAAGCTATAGATTTAGTTGAAAAGGTAGATGAAATTGAAACAACACTGTGAATATTGTAATAAAGAAACCAAAGGTATTAAGATGGTTATAAACAAAGAGCCATTATTCTTCTGTTATGAATGTAAGAATAAATCTAAGTATATACCATTTGTACATCCAAATTATAATGAAGAATATGCTTCAATTATTTCTTTAGATTTTGAAGGTAGCCATAATAGCGAATACTGTAAGTGAGCTACCCATGTCTAAAGACCTGGGCTTCCTGCTTCACAGCCTCGTCTAATGACGACAGCTCCACAGGCTTTAATTCGGGTCGCACCAACCCTAATCCATAATTTTTTAAATTTATACCAGCGTTTATATCACGTTGTATTTCTTTACCACAGTTAGGGCAAACCCATACTCTGTCTTGTAATTTTAATTCTTTATTTTTAAAACCACAAAAACTACATAATTTACTACTAGCGAACCATTTATCAGCTTTAATTATGGTTTTATCATTCCATTTAGCTTTATATTCTAATTGTCTTACAAATTCAGAATATCCTAAATCTTGTACAGATTTACCTAATCTTAAAGCTTGTGACATACCTTTTAATGAAAGACTTTCAATTACAATTACATCATATGTATCAATTAGATGTCTACTTGTTTTATGTGTGAAATCCTTTCTTTGGTTTGTTATTTTTTCGTGTATACGAGCGACCTTTTTTAAGACTTTAACTCTGTTACTACTACCTTTCTTGGCTTTTGAAAGTTTTCGTTGAGCTTTAGCAAGTCTTTTCTCGTTGATACGAAATATTCTTTTATAATCTGGTGAATTACCAAGATTATCAACATAAAATTTATCAAGACTCATATCAAGACCAATAATGTTATCCGAATTGGTATTAGTATGTCCTTTAAAACAATCCTCGCCTTCAAATAAAATTGATGCGTAATACTTACCAGTAGAAGATTTTGATATTGTTATATTTCTAATCTCTGATGTTTTATACCAATCTTTAATATTGTTATGTCTAAAAACAACATCACCTATTTTTGGTAAAGTTATTTTTCTTTCTAAGTAATTAATTCTTAGACGATTGTCATTCTGTACAACTCGATATGAATTTTTTATACCTTTCTTTTTAAATTTAGGAAATCCAACTACATCCCCAGACTTAGTAGACTTTAAAGATTTAAAAAAGTTGGTATAAGCTATTTTTAAATCTATCCTTGATTGTTGTAAAGCAATACTTGATACATCATATAACCAAGGATTATCCTTTTTATAGTCTACCTCTGTTTTATATTTATATTCATATAATATACGTTTATCATCTTTGAGTTTATTATATACTTCAATTCTTTCAGCTAACATATTATTATATATGAATCTACACGCACCTATAGTGTTATTTATTTCTATGGTTTGTTGTTTATTTGGATAAATTCTAATATATAAAGCCTTATTCATGTATATACTCCTCTCACCTTATACGTAAAGTGTTCAATCAAAATCGCTATAAACTATATAGATAAAGGGTTTAACGATTGAACACCTTGTATCATAAAAAATAAATATATTATTTTAATATTTACACTTGACAGAAATAACATTATGTGATATATTACTATCATATTAAAAACCACAATTCATCCCAAAGCTAAAGCGTTGGGTTTTCTTGTGAGGTTATTTTATAATATATTATAAAAAATAAATGAATTATTTTTAAAAAAGACTTGACAAAAAAGAAAAAATGTGCTATACTATATAGTATATTAAAATAAAAAAGAAGAAGATAAAAACAATGAAAGTTAAAGAATTAATTGAAGTATTATCCGAATTCAATCAAGAATTAGAAGTATGTGAATGTGATTGGAGTGAATGGGATATTGATTATGTATATCATAGATATAAACAATCTCCTACTTTGGTATCTTCAAAGAAATTTAACAAACAATGGGATAAAGAACAACATATAGAAGAAAAACATTTTGTGTGTTTATGAAAAAGAAAGGAAGAAGAATAAGAATGGGAATAGCAGAGTTTTTAACATTTGTATTATTAATGATAAAGTTGTTTAGTACTACCCCATTAACATGGTTTCAGGTATTTCTACCAATGATTATCATTTATAGTTTTGTACTTGTATTATTTATTATATGGATAATATTAAGTATAATAATTGTAGTAAGGGAGGAAAGAAAACTAAAAAGAAGTTGATTATTAATTTAGAAAAAAAACAAAACATTAAAAAAAAATTAGGAGAAAAAAAAAAACATGACATTATTAAATGAGATGACACAAGTAAAGATAAAAGTAAGAGAAAATAAGTACATTAACAAAGATGGAATTGAAGTAACAAACAACTTCCTAAAACTAAATGATTTAGGAGTAGACCAATACATATTAGTAACTAAAAAGTACAAAGAACCAAAATCATTCACCGCTACAAAAGATGGTAAACCTTTCACAGTAAATAAGACATTAGTAGACTATAATGGTTTAGAAGGCATCCAATTAAATATCACACCAGCTTCTTTAGAGAAATGGAACGCTCTTCCTTTGGGAGAGGTAGCTATATCTAAAGTAGAGTTTAGTGGACAAGATGGTAAGTTAAAGACAACATACAACTACACACAAATGTAAAGAAACCATCTATGGGGTTTGGGACATCAATTAGATGTTCCACTCCCTGCTTTTAATCAAACATTTAATTGAAAGATTAAATAAATTTAACCAAACAATTAATTGAAAGAAAGGTATAATAATGCTAAATATTAAGAATAAAATACAAAATAAAATATATAATTATGCATTAGCTAATTACAAAGAAATAAACACAGAAGATATGATATTAGGTAAAGGATTATTCAATGCTAGATGTTATCAAAACGCAGTACAATCAGCAATAGAAGACCAAACACTAAAAGTATACATGTGTCTATGTTTTGATAGAAAACAACCTTTCCTTCATTTCATAAACAAAACAGAAGATAACAAATTCATAGATAACACCCTGGGCTGGGAATATAAGTTCTACAACTACAGAATCATAAGAGAAATAACACAAGAAGAATATAATATCATCTGGGATGTATTCGATAATACAAGAAAATATATCCATAAAATAAATACTAACTGGTTTGAAAGAATATTTACTGATAGTACTATTATTTGAATAAAAGGAAGATTTAATTGATGAATAGAAAGCAAAGAGAATTAACCGTTTATACTATATTAGGAATATTGTTGTTAATAATGTTAATAAGTATGGTTATTACCTACGGTATTGAAATATTATTGTTGTTCTTATTGATATTTGTATTAGCACCAGGTATGTTTATACTAACCATATATTTAATTGAAACCTGGATAGAAAAAGGAGAATAAAATGGAACTAAAAGTAGGTAGAGAGTATATACATTTTACAGATGGTTATAAGTCTAGGATATTATCTTACAATGTTATAGGTGAAGAGATAGTGGTATCCTGGGTATGTGAAAAATATGGGAATAAAATAGTTAGGTATAAGTCTGAGAAGAATTTAGCATGGGGAGATATGAGATTACTACCCCCTAGCATCGAGTATTTACAGAACATTAACCAGCCATTCGGTACACTAGATGAAGATGTGCAAGAGGCGTTGAAGAAGTATAAAGACAACCTAGTAAGGCTTGATATTTTTGGGATGTGGAACAAAAAAAGTAAAGGTTGTTTTTATAAAGGGTCTACTTACAGACTATCTCCTGACTACGTAGAGCCTAAAGAAGAAAACTCTAAAGATATTACAGAACACGAGAAGAAAAAAATAATAACGTACTATATGAAAGAAGCTAAAAATATTACGGATAATATGAGCAAAGAGTTAGTTTCTTTTATTGCAAAACTATTGCTAGAGTTAGAGGAAAATAATTGCCTCCATGTTCTTAATAAGACAACAGAGCGAGATTGAATTGATGAAAAAGAAAACAATAAAGATACCAATATTCAAAGGTGATTTAATATTAATTAAATATAAAAACACAGAAAAATTAAAAACAAAATATAAACTTGATATACCATACCCTTTTGGAGCAATAGTGTTCCCATATAATAAAAAAAGCGGATATACAAGATACGTATTAGCTATGAGACAAACAACAATTCATCAACTAGCACATGAGGCTTTACATGTTGTTCAGATGATAATGAACGATAGAGGAATAGAAAGACAAGAAGTAGATGAAACTGAAGCATACATACTAGCATATATAGTAGAAGAGGCTGAAAAGTTTTTTAGGAAGTATTTATGAAAAGATTACCAATAAAAATTGGTGGTATAGGTATAGCTGGATACAAAGAAAAAGGCGGAGGAGTAATTATAGTCTTTAATGCTTTTAGAAAAACAATACCAATTGAATTAAAATACAATTAAGGGAGATATGGAATTGAAATTAAAATATCTAATTGAAGAATTAATAAACTATAAAACAATAAGAATACCATATATAGGTTTCTTTGATTTCCGTACATGGTATCAATATAAAATAGATATGAATGATATGAGTAGAGAGAATAAATTTGATAGAGATATGGCTATTAATGGTTGGTCTCATGTATGGTTACTTCCATACGAAGCTGAAGTAGAAGATGGAATTGATGTAACAAAAGAACTTAAAGAAGGAACATTAAGAAAATTACCAAGATATAAATACACAATACAATTAAACTCACAACTAAAAACAATACTAATATATACATCTATATTCTTTATTGGATTAATAATAGGAAACTGGAGATTTAGTTGAAATGATAGACCCAAACACCAACATAGATAAAACACCAAGTATATTTTCATTCATATATCTATCAGAATTAGCTGATGAAATAACAAAAGCTAAAGAAAAAGGTAAAAAAGAAATACAAGATTTAATTGAAACTAACAATAACACTTCTCTATATAATAAAGTAACAACTTACATACATACACATACATAATCAATTATAATAATACCATACCCCATAGTATTCAACTTTCTATAGAAACTAATACCTAGCTATCAATTAATAATTCTATCTCAGAAATAAACTATTGTTGTGCAGTTTTTTTCATCACAATAGATTCTATAAAGATATACTAATTATCGGCAATATTTTTATATTATTGCCAATATTTAGGTTTCTCTTCTTATCTTCTTCTCCTCTTGTCTGCTCTAGGCAGACCTTATTTATTTGGTCTATCTTCTGATAGACCTTACTCGTTTGGTCGATTCTCAATCGACCTTATGGTGTTACATATCAACCCACAATAAAAAAAACATATGTAGTTTATCTGGTATATAAGGGGGGAATAGCTACAAGTCAATGATAGCAACAGATTGAGTTGAAGTTAACGTAAATAAAAAAAATAATAAATAGTTAACCTAAAGCCTTGACACAATAAAACAAGTATGCATTGGCTATAATATACCAGATAGAGTGAATATATAATGGTTTACTATACCAGATACTAAAACAAGCTATATGATAGCCTTACATTGTATCATATAACACCATTAAAACAGCCTACAATCAATTTTCTAAGGTTAAAGCATAGTCTAGTATCATTTAACTATTAAAAGTTTAATATTATAGATTTAATTGAAGTTATAGAATAGAATATAAAACAATTATTTTTGAATTTTTGAATAGTCTTTTCATGTTAGGGTATTAAAATTTTCTAAAAACTTAAAATTGAGGCTTATAATAGCTTTAAAATAGATAATATAAGGTTATGCAATAGGTATATATTGAATGGTCAAAAGTAGGCACAAAAAAACCGTTACAGAAGTAACGGTTTAATTGTTTTATAACTATTAGTAGTTATTAATTATTAATCATAATATCTATCACGCCAATTATAATCCTCGTTAAAATCATAAATATTAGGTTTGTCTTTAACTTTTGTTGTTAGGTTCACTGTTTGTGCTTGCCCACTAAAATAATTAGTACAATTCCAATAATCATTGCTGTATAATATACCGTCAATATCTTTAAAACCTTGTTTATTAAAAATAGTAATATCACCTTTGCTATTCATATAAACTAATTTTT
>Ga0172377_10006389_pt1 | contig 12130 bp, 8 predicted proteins | sample Pumphouse3metaG_FD_119749 | JGI IMG/M metagenome (GOLD analysis project Ga0172377, IMG submission 119749) | Leachate microbial communities from a municipal landfill in Southern Ontario, Canada - Pumphouse #3 metaG | ecosystem: Engineered > Solid waste > Landfill > Unclassified | place: Canada... | reverse complement strand
GAAAAAGCATTGCCTGGTACGGATTCATTTTCATCATCTGAACCAAAATCGGAACGGATATAACGTAAGGCTACTGACATGGAGTAAATATCCGATAGTTTGCGACTATAACTAATGTCGATAGACATATCATACGGGTTGATGTAGTTGTAAGGTGTACCCGATGAAGACATATCATAAAGAGGAACTTCACCAAGGGAGAAGTAACGTAGAGAAGCCGCAATCGCTTGGTTATCATCATTACCTAGTTTGTAAAAACCAGCTACTTGAGCCAAGGCTACATCATTTACCAACTTACGTAACCAAGGTGTATAGGAAAGAGATACGCCTGCCTTGCTATACATAAAGGCATATTTAGCTGGATTCCAATACTGTGAATTCACATCGGGTAGTGTAGATAGTCCATTATCACCCATACCTCCACCTCTTGCATCAGGAGCAATAGACAGCATAGGCACAGCTGTATTGATGGGTGAGAAAGTTGACTTTTGTGCTTGCATACTAAAGCTAAATAGCATGGTTAGCATTAAAATCGAAAGCGATATTCTTTTCATATTATTCATAATTGTCTTTTTTAAAACTAAAACAAAACGATATTATTGTCCTAGTATAATCATTTTGTTAGATTTTGTTGTCTCATTTTCCCCATTTTCTCGTACGGTGGCCCGATAAATATAAATGCCTTCTCGTATGCGTCCGCCTCGATTATTTTGTAGGTTCCATTCTATCTCATAAGTTTCTCCTGCCTCTGACGAAGCCTCTAGGGTCTGTTGCCATTGTAATTGTCCTGTCATATCGAAAACGTCTATGCGAATCATCGCACTAGACCAAGTGGAGCTGTGTTGTAAAGCAAAGCGTGCTTTTTCTTTAGCTGGACTTGTTGCTGTAAGGGTTAATTCGCTTTTTTTCTTTCGTTTAGAGACCACAAAGGTGAACTCTTTTGTAGTAGAATTATTGAGGACATTCCATACTTTAAGTTCGGCGGTATGTGTGCCGAGATCAAGTGTAGGAATCGTAAACTTAAGGGTTCCTTGTCCTACGCTTTCAGTTAGGGTTTGATAATAATTGTTTAAGTTATAACTTCGTGTTGGATTATTATCTAGGGTCAAAATAATATCATGACCTATGCTTCCTCCACTGATATTGATGCCATATTTATCTGCCAGTTGTACAAAGAAGAAAGGAGATTCACTGACTTCATCGCCGTCTATAAAATTGGTTTCATCCAGATACAATTTCACAATTTCGGGACTATCTGAATCTTCTGTTATGTTTTCAGACCCACCCACTATAAAATTTAAATAAGCTCCTTGAGCTTCGTTTTTCTGTGTAGTATCAGAAGCATAAAGGCTGATTTTACCACTTGCATCTGAGTAAGAAATATCTTTGGGTACGGTAAACGTAAAGGAAAAAGAACCTTGGGTTACTTTGTCGTTGCCAATATAAAGAACATTTGGATAATCTTCATAAGAATAAATACCACTTGTTGCATTATTATTAAGCGTTTCAATCGTTTTTTTGCTATCGAAGATGGTTGTACTTAATTCTCCCTCAAAGTCGGAAGCTATTTCTCCATTGGGGTTTAGAATATTGCCTGTGATGGTTATTTTTTCTAAAGCTTTAAAGTGTACGGGTGAATCAGAGAGGGTTTCACCGTTAATGGTCTTTAATTTTATTTTATATTCTGGATAAGCTAATTTAAGTGCTGGATCTCCGATTAAGACAAAGTTAAGTTTATTCGCATCATCGCCGAGCTTCTGTTTGGTGATTTTCATCACTTCTCCTAAGGTAAGGCGGATGCCGTTATTTTTACTAAATAAATTTTCTATCAATTGTTTATTAATCCGGAAATTGGGTTCTGAATAAACAACTCTCGAAGTGGTATATAAAGCAATACCGCCACTGGTTGCATTTAAAAAAACGTCTTCCCCTGCGGTTGTATTGGTCTCGTCAAAGCGAGTGAAATCACAAGAAGCAGTTACCCATAGAGGTAAACGGGTATAAGTTGCTTGTTTTATATCTGATTGCTTGATAACTTGTTCATCACTCAGATATTCTGTATTACCATGTCCCGTATAATTAATAAGGAGCGAACCTTCTTTAAGTTTTTTTTGTATAGCGGTTTCAATATCAGGATAGGTTCCATTGCCTGTACTTTTATCTTTTTTATAAGCATCAAAGAATAACTTTTCATTGATGAATTCGGGATAGTTCTCGTTTACGTAATCAGCTATTTGGTTGGCTTGGTCCGCATGCATAGTGCTATAATTATCGATAGTACTACCATCATCGGCTATGAAGCATAATTCATTTTTCCATTTACCTAATTGATCGTTGTTCCGATAATTTAAAATTTTATTCACCGCATTTGTAGCTTCTTCCGTTGTACGAACGGGTAAGCGACCAATGCCTAAGTCTAGTTGCGCTTTCGCTAGATCACTGCCTTCGTCATCGTCTAAGAAACCGAAATAATCATCGCTAACGAAGGAATAAACGCCCAATGATTCTTGTGATTGGTAAGTCATCACAAAGTTAGAGAGGTCTATATTTTTCCAAACGGATGAGAATTGACGAGGATCGTAAGTGCCATCGCCAAAGAGTAAAAGATATTTGGGCGCATCGCTACTGGAAGTTTTGCGGTCGTAAAACATTTTCATAAAACGACGTATCGCCGTTGCATCAGGAGTGCCACTAGAAAATTCATTATAAATTTGTTGAGGTGTAACAACTTTCACGCTTAAGCCATCCAACGTCGTATGTGCTTCGGCTAAGCGTTGTGCTTCACTTTCGAAAGCAAGAGGTGCTACGATAACCATATCGACTTGGGGTAAAGCGTGGAGATTTTGATTGGCGATGTTACCTACTTTCGTTGGGCTTTCAAAGGTTTGGTCAGTCTGTATGGCTACAAATTCACGCAAATCCCCTGCAGGAATAGAAAAGCTCAAATTACTATCTATAAGTTTGGTCGGTAAAGTCTTTGGTGTTTGCTGGGTCGTAATGTCCCATATTTCAGTATTCTCGTTGGCTTCAGCCAAAGTGAACTGTGACGCATTAGAAATCGATTCGATACTACGGAAAAAGGTTGCTTTATCGTATATTTTGAGTTGACGAGTATCGTTAACCGTGATATAATCGAGATAGACATTCGTATGTCCTGTTTGACCATACGAAAGGGTAAAGATATTATTTTCTGATTTATCTCCTTCCCAATAGCCTGATTTAAGTAGAGGCATCGCTACTTGATAAGAATTAGAACCCAAATTATCGCTTTTATTAATGGTTCCGTTGATCAGCATTGAGCCATTGATACTGAGGGATACAGTACCCGCACTCGTTAACGTTTTAGAAATAAAACGTAACGTTACCGTAGCCCTTTCATTGGTAAGGCCTGGTCTATCGAAAGAGAATTCTTGATTTTGTTTGCTAATAAAGGATTCCCCAAAGAATTCACGTCCTGATTTATTAGGTGAAACTTTATCGATTTCGTGTAACCAGTAGTCGTTGAAGGTATTAATACGCATAGCAGCACCCGTTACCTCCTTCGTCTCTTGCATAGCTGTCGGCTTAATGGCATCGGTTACAAAGTAATAACCATAATTAGAGTAGGGGTTGTTTGTGTGTTTGAATTTTCTTTCAAATACTTTATACTGCCATTCAATAGGCCCTTGGGCAAAGAATAAGATGCGTCCGTCTTTGTATTTTTGTGCAGTGAGAGGCAGGTCATCAAGATAGAATTGGCTGAAGTCTTCAGATAAAGGAGCCCCACCATATCCGACAATGGATACTTGTGAAGGATCATTAAATCCCATGCTTTGTAGCTCTTTATCAGAAAGTTGGTAAATGCCTGTGTGATCTACTTGAATCTTATACCATAAACCCGTTGACATAACAGATGATTTAGCATAATCATCTGCTGCCGCATAACTTGTCGCTATAACGAGAGTACAAAGTATAAATATAAAAGTTAGTCGCCTCATAGTTCATCTTATCTTACATGAAAATCTAGCAATTTCTGTTCTGCTATATAGCCTTGTAAATGGTCATCAATTTTTACAGGACCGACGCCTTGGGGGGTACCTGTAAAGATTAAATCGCCCATCTTCAACGTAAAAAAACGACTGGCATAAGCAATGATTTGATCTACGGTGAAAAGCATCTCTCTTGTATTTCCTTTTTGTACGATCTTTTCGTTTATATCCAAGTGAAAGGGGATACGGTTTATATCACCCGCCCGATCTACAGGTATAAAATCCCCGATCACAGCCGAGTTATCAAAAGATTTACAAATAGACCAAGGTAACCCTTTTGCTCTTAGTTTTTGTTGCAAATCTCGAGCGGTGAAATCAATGCCAACCGTCACTTCGCTATAATAGCGATAAGCGAATCTTTCCGCAATATTTTTCCCCAATCGATCGATTCGTACTACCAATTCGGTTTCGTAATCTATTTGATTCGAAAAATCAGGAATGAAAAAAGGTTTTCCATCTTTTAATACAGCCGAGTCTGCTTTTAAAAACAAAACAGGATCTTCTAATTTTAACGTATGATTTAATTCTTTATTGTGAGCATCATAATTCATGCCCACCCCTATAACTTTCATTTGATAGAATTTATTCGGTTAAACATAACGGCCAGGTGAGAATAGAGAGACGTGTTTTGTACGATAATATTGTGGGGTACCTTAATACGATAAGGTGTAAAGTTCCAAATGGCCTTTATACCGCATCCTATTACCCAGTCTGTTACTTCTTGTGCTTTATGAATAGGAACCGTTAGTACACAAATATTCACCCCTAGTTCTTTAATCTTAAGAGGCAAGTCTCGAGTATGATATATGGGTATATTATTAATCTTTGTTCCTATTCGTTTAGGACTAATGTCAAAGGCTGCTACAATCTGTAATCCATATTGACTAAGACCCGAATCTTGAAGCAAAGCAGCCCCCAGACTACCGACACCGAATAGTACAGCGCGATGAATATCCGTAAACCCCAAAAACTTTCCTAGCACACGAATAAGTTCATCTATTTCGTATCCTACTCTCGTCTTGCCTGTTATATTCACAAAAGATAAGTCTTTGGCTACTTGACTAGGATCAACACCTATTTTCTTAGCTATCCGTGTAGAAGAGACCATCTCTTCGTCACTCGACTTAAGTAGCTTAACGTAAGCTAAGTACCAAGGGAGTCTACGAAGTGTTGGTTCTGGAACATTCCAGTGTATATTTTTATCTTCAGTACTCATCAGAATAAATCATTTTACACCTGAGCAAGTGTGGCAATAATAAATTTCCAAACTTTTTCTACTGATTTAATACTTACTTTTTCTCCTGATGAATGAGGATGAAGAAGATCCGGTCCGATAGAAATCATATCCATATCTGGGTAGTTTCCTTGTATAATACCGCACTCTAATCCTGCATGCATTACTTTGACTTCGGGTTCATTGCCGAATAAGTTTTGGTAAACGCCTTTCATTACATTGAGAATATGAGAATGAATATTGGGTTGCCATCCATTATAAGGGCTAGATTCTTCTACTTTAGCACCAGCAAGAGAAAAGATACTTTCCAAACTAGAGCAAACCATTGTCTTGCGACTTTCGGAAGAGCTACGGACCAGCATTTGTACTTCAATTTTACCAAGTGATGTTTTAACAATCGCTAAGTTTGATGAAGCTTCTACCGTCCCAGGAAAAGAAGTCAACATGCTAATAACGCCGTTTTGACAGCCTTCGATAGCATTAATAAAATCATCTTGTATTTCTTCTGGAATCAAAGTTTTAGGGAGGTCTACAACCTCGGCTTCAAAGACAATACTATCTTCTATGCCCTCATATTCAACGCGGAAGGTATCTTGATAATCGGCTACTAATTCCCATAAAGCTTCTACATTATCATCAGGAATCGTAATAAGGGCTTCTACATGATTAGGAATCGCATTGTGCAAGGTTCCTCCCTCTACAGCAGATAAACGTGCGCCATAATCACCTACAGCTTCTTTGAGGAAGCGAAACATTAGTTTATTCGCATTGGCACGGCCCATACTAATATCGATGCCACTATGTCCTCCTTTTAATCCCGTTAGAATAAGTTTTACCGCTACATCACCTTCAGGAATATAGGAATCATCTTTATACATAAAAGAAGCGTTCATATTAGCTCCCCCTGCACAACCCACAAAGAGTTGACCTTCTTCTTCTGAATCACAATTTAATAAAATATCTCCCTTTAGGAAGTTTGGCTTTAGACCAAAAGCCCCGTCCATTCCTTGTTCTTCATCAATCGTAAAGAGTGCTTCGATAGGACCATGTTTAATCTCTTTGTCGGTCAAGACGGCTAGTGCTAAGCAAGCACCAATACCATTATCAGCTCCGAGGGTTGTTCCTTTAGCGGTTACCCAGTCACCATCCACATACGCATCGATAGGATCTTTGATGAAGTCATGTTTTACGTTGGGGTCTTTTTGTGGAACCATATCCAGATGTCCTTGAAGAGTTACTGTAGGACGACTTTCCATTCCTGGTGTTGCAGGTTTACGAATCAAGACATTTCCGGTTTCGTCGCGTAAGGTTTCTAGGCCTAACGTTTTACCTATTGATGCTACATAATCAGTAATGGCTTTCATGTGATACGTAGGACGTGGAATTTTTGTAAATTCATCAAAGTACGTCCAAATAATGTTGGGTGATAATTTTTTTAATTCTTCTGACATAACCTTAATTTTTTGATTTTTCATTCTTGTTAATTATAGGTAAAGCTACGATACCAAAGAGACCGCAAATTACCATCCATAAAGTTTGTACGGTATGTACTACTAAAGCGAAGGCAGCAGCGTCTGTCTTGTCTACGCCAAAGCATACTAATGTGGCTATAACCATAAAATGCCACGGGCCGAACCCTCCTTGTACAGGTACAGCTACAGCTATACTACTCATGGTGAATGCGATAAGGCCTACACCTACACCTAAGTGTCGGGTAAAGTCAAATGCGTAAAACGTGGTATAGAAATAGAGAAAATAACCTCCCCATATAATGAAAGTTTGTACAATAAAAAGCCATTTTTTATCCAGATACCAAATGCTTTTAACTCCTTCCCAAATATCAAGTAATAATCTTTTAGCTTTAGCGACTAAAGAAAGATGGCCTAGATATTTGAAAACAGCCCATATTATAACAGCAAATAGAAGTAATCCAGTATACATCCAAATTGAATGTATAAAATTTTCGAAGCCGGTGAGAATGGCCGGATTAGCAGAGAAAAAGTTTAGAAAGAAATCTATATTGAATACAAAAATAAGGAAGGTGATAGAACCTACCATAATCGTATCACTTAGTCTATCTATAAGTAAGGTGCCAAATAATTTAGTGAAGGGTATTTTTTCATAGCGCGTAATGATACCGCATCGCCATACTTCTCCCATACGAGGGAGCACTAAATTGACTGCATAATTACCTAGAACGGCATAAACTACATTTTTAGTTTGAACTTTCTCTCCAATAGAGCGAATCAATAGGCCCCATCTATACCCTCGAGTGATATTAGCCAATAAACCAAAAATAAGTGAAAAAATCAAGATGTCATACCGTACGTCACTTTTGACAACTTCCCAAATAGCAGTAAGATCCATCTTATGATAAATATACCAAATCAGTAAGACTCCGAGAGCTAAGGGGAGGATAATTTTTACGAATGTCTTGAGAAACGTTTTCAATTTCATATTTAAATAGTACATTTGTGCGTGGCAAAGATAATCATAATATTTAGAAATAATAGGAATCGAACAAAAACTGAATGACATTAGTTAGACCAAAGAAAGGATTAGGACAGCATTTTTTGAAAGATTTGACTGTTGCCAAACGTATCGTTGATACGTTATCCGAATATAAAGGAACTCCTGTAATGGAGGTAGGACCAGGGATGGGTGTACTTACACGGTTCTTATTAGACGCTGGGCACGATCTTAAAGTGGTGGAGTTGGATAGCGAGTCGGTCGCTTATTTAGGGACGCATTTTCCTGAATTAAATGGAAAAGTCCTAGAGGAAGATTTCTTGAAGCTTGATTTAGCTCAGATTTATCCAGGTCCTTTCTGTGTGATTGGTAATTATCCGTATAATATATCGTCACAAATTTTCTTTAAGGTGTTGGATTATAAAGATCAAGTTCCTTGTTGTTCTGGTATGTTACAAAAGGAAGTAGCCGAACGTTTAGCTTCTCCTCCTGGAACGAAGGCCTATGGTATTCTGAGCGTTTTATTGCAAGCTTGGTATACGGTAGAGTATCTTTTCACAGTGGATGAGAATGTATTTAATCCTCCTCCAAAGGTAAAGAGTGCTGTGCTTATAGCTACGCGTAATAATCGTACCTCGTTAGGGTGTGATGAGGCCTTGTTCAAGCGAGTGATTAAGACTTCTTTTGGTCAACGTCGAAAGACCTTACGTAATTCCTTAAAGTCTATTTTAGGTAAAAATTGTCCGCTTTATAAAATGGAGATTTTTAGTCAACGTCCTGAACGGCTTTCTGTAGAAGCTTTTATAGACTTAACTTTAAAAGTAGACGCTTATCTAAAAGAGTTGCAATCTTTAGCCAAAGAAAATCAAATAGAATTGATAGGAGGGTAGTAGAGTTTTGTATAAAAGGGTCGAAAAATAGTAAAAGGTTAGCGTTATGGAGTTGACAAAGGATGTCATAGAAATGTGGAGAGACATTATTGAGAAGAAGGATAAGAAAAGGTTATTGGCTGAACTTACTCCTTTACATCCTGCTGATATCGCAGAATTGTTTGATGAATTGGATTTGGATGAAATCTTATATCTCTATTCTCATTTAGACAATGAGCGAGCAGGTGATGTATTGATGGAACTAGATGAGGAAAATCGACATAAATTACTTAAGCGTCTTCCTCCCGAGTTTATTGCTCGACGTTTTGTAGACAATCTGAATACTGATGATGCGGTCGATTTGATTCAAGAACTTGACAAAGAGACACAGGCCGATGTACTTAAGTATATCAAGGATGTAGATCAAGCAGGAGATATTGCTGATTTATTACGTTACGATGAAGATACAGCTGGTGGCTTGATGGGTACAGAGATGATTGTTGTAAACGAAAATTGGAGTATGCCTCAATGTGTCGAAGAGACTCGTAAACAAGGAGAGAAAGTAGCTTACCTTTATTATATCTATGTGATTGATGATGATGAACGTTTAGTGGGTGTCTTACCCGTTAAGAAATTGATTACAAGTCCCTCCGTTTATAAGATCAAAAACATTATGAAGTGTGACCCTATCGCTGTGCAAGAACAGGATACAGTGGAAACGGTGACTGAAATTATTGATAAATATGATCTTGTAGCTTTACCCGTAATTGATACAATAGGGCGCTTAGTGGGACAGATTACGGTAGATGATGTAGTCGATGAGATGCGAGAACAGCATGAGCGTGATTATCAGTTGGCTTCAGGTATTTCTCAAGACGTAGAAACTTCAGATACGGTAGTTCAACAGACTACTGCTCGTTTGCCTTGGTTGATTATTGGGATATTGGGTGGTGTCGGTACGTCTGCATTATTGGGCTTATTTACGAGTACAATGACCGAAAATCCGGCTATGGCTATTTTTATTCCTTTGATAGCAGGAACAGGAGGTAATGTGGGGATTCAGTCTTCAGCCATTGTGGTACAAGGGCTAGCCAATAATAGTTTGAAACCCAATAATATGTGGAATCAAATCATGAAAGAGACGTTTGTTGCACTTATCAATGCAAGTATCCTAAGTCTTTTAGTCTATACGTATAATTTTTTTATGCTAGGCAATATGGTTCTTACCGTTGCCGTTTCCTTTAGTCTGTTTGCTGTTGTCATGTTTGCGAGTGTATTTGGTACGATTGTACCCATTGTACTCCAGCGTTTACATATAGATCCAGCACTAGCGACAGGGCCCTTTATTACGATTACGAATGATATGGTGGGCATGTTGATTTATATGCATATAGTGACGGCATTTCTTTAGAATGTATACTGCAAGCGGAGGTAAAGGGCATTATCATCTAAATCTTTGTCGTAGTAATAAGCCGTAAGGCGCTCACATTTTTCGTTAAAGCTTAATTCATAATAAGCCATAAGTCGCATCGCTTTATTGATTTCCCATAGACCTCCCAGTCCAATCTGTTGTAAGTGTACGTCTGTTATATTCGTCACTTGGGTATTCTTTTGCTTCGTATTAGGATCGAAATTACAATAACGTAAGACCGTAGAGAAGGGGCTTTTCCCTATATCTTGAATAAGATAAACATACAGCCCTCTAAAACTTCGTAGATAGTTTACTTCAACCATACCACTGGGTGTCGTAGGATCAGAAGCCATCGCTGAATGTTTTGTTACATATTCAAAAGAACTTTTTGTACTCGGTTGTTTACCAAAGATATATTCGGTGCGGAAATGTGTAGTACCTATGGACGTATGGTGTGCTGCTTGTAACTCAATTCCGTAATAGCGACGTTGGATATAGTTGTTTGTATAATTGTAATTAGCGATCCATTGTCCTTTATTCATTTCGTAAACGGTAGCATGTTTAGAGGCCTTGTTATAAGTAGAATTATAAACTTCCCCTAGATAGATGGAAGTACCTATGTTAAAGGAGGTGGAGCTATACTTTTTACCGTAAGTTAGTCGTCCCATAAAGTCATATTTTCCATCATCCGCTTTGGCAATACCTCGACCATTAAAGAAGCCACTTCTGAAAGCTAATCCATAAAGGAAATGTCCTTTAGGAGCCGTTAGAGTTAATATCCCTCCCAAATCCTTTTCTCCGTTGAAAAGTTTGTTGGTTAATAAAGTCCGTTCTATGGCTTCGCCTTTAGAAGAAGAATAAGATAACTCATGTCCAAAAGCTCTATCTTGCAGCCCGATACGAAAGCCTAACCAACTTGTTTGTGGAGTCATTTGGATATAAATATCTTTCATTCCATAGCTTCCTTCAGTCATATCGGTCTGGATAACCCCTTTAAATAATGAATAGGTATATTGAAATTTTAGTCGAGCCCTGCGCATGCCTGCTCGCATAATATAATTGCCATTATCCCATTTCGAAAGGGTTTTAGATTCTCCTACCTGCGTAGATCCATCTCTTCCCACAAGGTTCATATCTGCTTGTATATAACCTGATATCTTGAGATTCTTTAAGGGCCCTATTTCTTTTTCCAATTCACTAATTCGATGTTCAAGTTGCGTATAATCTTGCTGAGCAACGACAGGAAAAGTAAAAAGAAAGAAAAGAAATAAAAATAATAAGCTCTTTTTAGACATACGATTCTATTTTAAATTAAAGTACAAAAGAAGGATTTTTATGTTACAAACGCATTACGATATGATGTGAAAACGATGTAGAGAAGAGAAAAAGTGAAACTAATAAGCTGTTTATAACGATTTGTCGTACGAATGTAATATTTTTGTTTCAGATATGAGATAAAAATTTCTTTTTTTTGCATATGAATAATTAAAATAGAAGGGATAAATAAGTATGAAACAGAAGCTATTTAAACGTATTTGTAATGTATTATCACTACTGGCAATAGGGTTCATGCTGCTTTCTTGTAATGATAATCATATCGATGGCGTGGTTTTACCTTACACCGGGGGAACCAATTTGGAGGGTTTTATCTATGGGCCTCAGGAGATAACCTTAGATGAAAGTAAAGCCTATACCATTAGTGGAAATCTAATTATAGGAGATGAGGCGGTATTGATAATACCCAAAGGCATGAAAATAAAAGCTGCAAAAGGAGCGGATAAATATATCTTAGTTTTAAAAGGAGGTCAAATCCGTGTTTTAGGGACTAAAGATGAGCCTGTTACGATAGCGCCTGAAGAAAATTCCGAAGAACCCGGTTATTGGGGAGGGATAATCATAAATGGCAAAGCTCCTATTGCGGGAATTAACGCAAGTGGACTGAATGAACGAATAACAGAGATTAACCATACGTATATGTTTGGGGGGAACAAAGAAGATGACAGCTCGGGTCGTATTTCTTATCTTATCTTAAAATATCCTGGAGCCAAATTTAGTGAAACGGAAGAACATAATGGGCTTACCCTTAATGCGGTAGGTCGAGGAACAACCATTGATCATT
>Ga0172377_10006387_pt1 | contig 12133 bp, 10 predicted proteins | sample Pumphouse3metaG_FD_119749 | JGI IMG/M metagenome (GOLD analysis project Ga0172377, IMG submission 119749) | Leachate microbial communities from a municipal landfill in Southern Ontario, Canada - Pumphouse #3 metaG | ecosystem: Engineered > Solid waste > Landfill > Unclassified | place: Canada... | reverse complement strand
AGCCATCGCTTCCAATAAAGTGATAGACAAACCCTCGGCTTCGGAAGGTTGGACAAAAACATACGCCCCGGCAAAAACACTCCTCAATTCTAGACCCTCCAAATTGCCGGTAAAAATTATCTTTTCATTTTTGGAAAAAGCGTCTTTTAATTCTTTGACGTAATCATCGGTATAAAACCCGTCTCCGACAATCACCAGTTTGAAATCCGAAGGAATTTTCCCCTCCTTCTCCAATTGAGCAAAGGCTTCCGCTAAAATATGCGCGCCCTTGTGTCTGATCAATCTCCCTACAAAAACCGCATACTTTTGAGGCTCCAACTTCCATTTTTGCAAAAACTTAAAATCAAAATCATCTCTTATTCGAGTACCGTTATAAATAAGCTTGGGCTTGATGGAATATTTTTTCCTGGAATATTTATCCAAGGAATCGCTCACTACAATTGTCCGATCGGGAAGACGACAACAGCTCCACTCTCCGAAGCGCAAAGCCCACCTGGCAAACAAGCCCCACTTTTTATGATAATAATCCTGACAATGAAAAGTGGATATGATCAAAGTTTTTCTTTTTAACAATTTTAAAAAACCGATCAGCATCGAAGGTCCGATAGCTTGAAAATGAATCACATCGTAATCGGATTTTAGAGCGTGTAGAGAAGCCAAAAAAGTATGACTGATAGCATCCAAATTTTTGGTCCCGATACTGGGAAGATGGATCAGATTTATTCCGTTATATTGATTTAAATCCTTGGAAGTATAATTATTCCTCGCATAAACAAAGACCTGGTGCCCTTTTTTGACCATCTCGCCGGCCAACTCTTCAACATGTCGCTCCACCCCTCCGAATTTGGCCGGAATCCCTTTTTGTCCTATAAATGCGATTTTCATAATTTAATTTAAAGACACATCTATCGAATAAACTTATATCCCGAATTTATTTTGAGTTAAAAATAAGAAAATATTTCCACTCAAAATGAATTTTCTATTTAATGTTACCCTGTTTATTCTCCCAAAAAATCACATCGGACTGAATAGTCAAACCGTTTAATATAGAATTGCTGAAATCATCTCTTTTTACCTTAACTATTCCATATTTTTCATTCTTATAAAACTTCGATTTATTGATATCTATTCTTCCGCTTCCGCCATAAGCATTAACCTCCAAGCCCTCCCTTTCATTTTCATAAAAAGTATTATTTTTTGTCCAGATATAAGAACCGTCCAGTGTCAATTTCATTCCGCTTTTATTATTTTTCTTTAGTTTGTTTCCCTCCACCCAAGCTTGAGAGCCGGCGCTAATATCGATTCCGTCTCCATCGTTTTCATAAATAAAATTATCCACAAATGAAACCCTTCTTTTCTCGGCATAAATTCCGCTTCTTCCGTTATCATAGATTTCATTATCCGCAACACTGGCCATATATTTATCATCCACCGAAGCAGTTCTTATTTTTACTCCGTCTTTTTTATTTTCTTTAATTACGCATTCAACCACGGAAGCTCTGTCTCCATCACTGATTACAACTCCGTATTCTCCGCCCTTAATGGTAAATTTATTTATTTCCGTTTTATGTTTAAGTCGGACTGCCGGCTCCTTATCCTTGGCATCGATTATTGTTTTTTTCTTATCCTCGCCGAAAAGTTTAACCTCATTGGGAACTTCTATGTTTTCTCTGTAAATCCCGTTTGCAACATGAATTTCAACTTTCCTTTGGTTTTTTTAGCCTCCTTAAGAGCCTCCTCGATTGTGTCGAAAGGGTTTTTCGAAGACCCGTCCTCTTTGCCGCTGGCCTCAATATCGACATATATGTCTTTACTGCCGGCCAAAGAGACTACCGGAAGTGTCATGGAAAATAAAAGCGTCAAAACTCCTATTCTCTTGGTTAGATTCAAACTATTCTTCTTATTCATACTCTTCATTTTTTAAAATATTTAAAAATTATATAGCTTAATAGATTAGCATTTATCCAAAATTTTGTCAAAGAATTTTTAACTTTTACCGGCAAGGACAAAATAAAAAACCGATCCAAAAAATAACAGGCCCCGCAAGCTTGATAGCTCACAGGGCCCGTTGAAGGACTCAAAGTTTTTTGAAATCAACGCAGAGGTGTCCTCCGCATTCGAAAATACTCCCAGTCGGATCGACGCACTGGCGCTGGCCGGACTCCGTATCCACGCAATACGTGAATTCGAATACTTCGGCATACGGCCAGTCAATGTCCGAATAATAACAGGGATACTCATCCGCTACCGGCCGGTCAATCCAAGCGGCATTGGGAGCACTTTGGCCATTGATTACCAGCGCTTGATAATTTTTTATCGGCATATCGGAGAAATTCAGATAAATCCGATATTTCCCCTCCGCCAATTTTTCAATGTGCCGAACCAGCTTATCGCCGGTGTTTACTTGGCCGCAAACAGGAGCGACTCCCAACTTAATTCCCAGATGTCCGTTGACAAAATATTCGGGCGGACACCGGGTCTTCCAATATTCCAGATTGGGCCAATAACTGACACTGCCGGCCACCATTTTGAGGGAAAATTCAATCGGTTGACCTAGTGGCCAATCATCAACTTCAAACCAGGCCGTATTATCCTCCCGAGTGATCGGATGAAATCCGGTCCAGGATGAGTATGGGGCGCTCTGTCTATCCACCATCGGGATCGCATCTTTCGGAGCCCCCGTCGGAGAATAGTTTTGCAGACTCACCCTGACTCGGAAATTTCCCACCGGTCCATTCAGAGATAGAGTCTCTACCCCCAAAACAATGCACGGGTGTGGCGCCTCATCCTCAGATAAAAGCAATGAGATTATAGGAGTAATATTGACAAAATTTTTCTTCTCTCCCAACTTGAGACGATAATGCCTCTCGTTTAGAGGAGCGTCATCCGGGTAAACATAGCAGACCGGACTACTCCAAAAAACGGTGTCCTTTTCCGGATATTTCCAACCGGTTGAAAATTCGAAAAATTCTCCCGCCGGCCAACCCTTTATCAGGGCAGTGGCCAGATTTTTCTGCCTATCAAAGCGAATTATTTTGTGATCAACCCACTTCTCATCAGGCAGAATGTTACCCCTCAAAACAGGAATTACCGGCGAACCCGGATCGGGTGTATTGGTAAAGACCCGAAAATCGATTTCGAAATCGGCCATAAAGCCACTGGCGGTTTCCGGAATCTCTCTTGTTCCCAAAATCTGACAAACCTCGCTCAGAGCGAGAGAGGGTGCCAGCGCCAAAAAAGCCCCCAACCAAAAACCCAGAATCCTTTTCATGAGACTTCCTCCCTTTTTTAAGTTTCTCAAAAACCATCAAACACCTCTTGCGACAAAAGATGTTCTTTTGATTTTTTAGATAAGATTTTTAAAAACTTGCATTAATTTATTATAATAATCCTCGGCGGCATATTTAGCAAGCGCTTTTTTTATTATTTTTCCTTTATCAAAATTATTTAACTGCTCAAAATTATCCACCACCTTTCTCAATTCCTCCCTGTTCTTTGCCAAATATCCGTTAACGCCATGGCTGATTATCTCACGATAAGCCCCGCTATTATAACCGACAAAAGGTACCCCTTCACAGATAGACTCCAATGCGACCAAACCGAAAGTTTCCGGCAACTTAGAGGGAGAAATCACAAATTGAGCCTTTTTTATGTACCCTTTCAGTAAATCTTTTCCCAAAAATCCCAAATATTTTATCCTTTCGCTCTCATAAACCAAAGACTTATCTTCTGTATTTCCGGCCAAATAAAGTTTCAAGCCTTCGCCATCCTTAAAAATATCCGCCAGATCTTCAACTCCCTTACCCTTGGCAATTCTTCCAAAAAATAAAGCGTATTTTTCCCCCTGATTCTCATTTTTTTCAAGACTGTCTTCTTTGTTTTGAGCGATAAAATGAGGAATTACTTTAATTTTCCGCTTTGGAATTCCTCGTTCAATCAAAATATTTTTGGCAAACTCGCTAGGCACTATAAATTCATCAATATTCTTCCTGTAGCTTCCCAAAAAATCATGCCAATACATCTCCAACATCGCCAAAAAACTTTTAAAATAGGAATCTTTAAAACATTTATCCAAAAAACATTGATAATATTTTCCGTTCAAGCATCTATCATAAAACTTTCCCTGATGAAATAAATTATAGTTAGGATTAACAAGCTTATAATCATGAACCGTCATCACAATCGGTATGTTTCTTTTCTTGATTTCAAACAATATCATCGGCGACAATTGATGATAAATATTGTGAATATGAACTATTTCGGGTTTAAATTCATCCAATATTTTATTGATTTTTCTCTTAGCCTCAAAAGAATATAAATCGCGAAAACCTCCTTTGATTTTTAACCAAATATTACAACCTTCGTCAAAGCCCACTTTTGAAAGAAAAAAATTGCTCCACTTGGATGGAAAGTTTTTCTCATGTTCCATAGAAAAAACCGCCACTTCGTTTCCGGCTCCTGCCAATAAATCCAAAAGATCGAAAAAATGTTTTTCCGCTCCGCCTTTAATATAAAAATATTTATTTATTTCCAGAATTTTCATAATCTAATCTTGATAAATTTGATACTCCGATTAAGCCCAATAATATCCAAAAGAAAATTACCAACATATTCGTTTCAAAATAAGGCTGAAATACCGCCACCACAGCATAGTTTAAGATTAAAACCAAAAAAATTATTTCTTCCCAACTCTTTTCTTTTGCTCGAATTAATTTTCCGATTGATTGAAACAGGAAAGCGCCAAACAAAATAAAAATGATCATTCCGCCTTGAAAGAGCAGGACCAACCAAGAATTATGGATATTTCTAATTTCTACAAAATCCTTGTAATTTTCTTCTTCCACATAAATTCTCTGTCCGAAACCCAAACCCCAAATCGGATTTTCCTTGTATTTTTTGAGTGACTCGCGCCATACCAACTCTCTCCAGAAAAAGCTCTCGTCTTTCTCAATACTGGTGACCAAAGAGCCGGCCCTTTCCTTTACCGAATTCGATGCTTGGTTGATTAACTTATTCGGAGCTGTATAGTGAGGTGAGATCAAGGCTATAAAAGAAAAAAATATCAAGACCAAAAAAGCAGTCAGCACTCCTTTAAAAAATATTTTATTAAATATATTTTTTTTGCCCCTGTCTATCAAAAAATAGATAACTCCCAAAGAAATAATCAATCCCACCCAAAGATGACGCATTAGCGAACCCACTACTCCGATTATCCAAAAAACCGTTACAACTTTTAATGCCCGGTTTATTTTTCCACCCTGATACAAACTCCAAACCCACACTCCCAAAAATCCCATTAGAATATAAAAGCTATGCGTAAAAGCCAGAATTCTGATTCCTCCGGTCGAAAGAGGAGTATATTCCGTCCATAATCCGCCCCCGTTGATCAAACCGAAAATTATAAAAAAGATAATTCCGATTGTTCCCGCCAAAAAAAATCTCATTAATGTTTTGCTATCCTCCTTATTTTTGAAGAAAAACAAAGTAACAAAATAAAGCCATGGGTAAAAAACATAATATTTGAAACTGCTGAAAGCCAAATTTTTATCCGTACCAAAAACAAAAATATCTATTAAAAAATGAATTGTTATCAAAATAAAAAACATTATCAGGTATTTATTTTCCGCCAAACTTTTTCTCCGACCTTTGATAATCTCAGGTATTAATTGAAAAAAATAAGCCGAAAAAACCGCTCCCAAAATAATATCCAGAGGATAAATTTTATATTCTTGATAACCGATAATTATCGGGGCCAGAGTAAAAAATCTCTCAAAAATCAAAGTCAAAAAAATAACAGCGTAAATCCCGCTTCTCGGATAGACAAAGCTTATTCCGAAAGACAAAAACATCACCAAAATAAAAAGAGGTAAAATAAATCCACCCCCAAAACCGACCATAATCAAAAAAGTATTTAAAACTATAATAATTATAGCGCTTAGAATTCCATTATTTAATTTTAATTTATTTAAAAACATCCGTTATAATTCAAACTTGTAGCTTTTAATTATAACACATAATCATAAAAAAATCAAGCCCCGAGACACGCAATGCGTGTCCGGGGCTATTTGTAAAAACAGTGCACTAATTCCGCACCACCATGGCGCAACTGCCATCTGGACGGTTGCAATCGATAGCGACCGTTCCATCCTTAAGGAAATAAACCGGTTTCCCTGTGGCCCGTGCCTCACTCACCATCCCAGGAGTAAGCAAGACAAATGGATCATTATTGGAGCATTCTTTACTGACGAAAGTGAAGTTAAACCCTAAGCCATGATAGGCGTTGAATTTGTAAATACCTTCTCCATTGGACGAGATGTCTTTTACACCGTCATGAGCGTAATGCTCAAATTTCGTAACTTTAACACCCGTGATAATCACTGTCGTTTCGCCACTTTCGACAGTTTTGGAGCTTACGTTCGCCGTAAGCGGCAAAAGCATTCCATTACCGCATCCTGCAAACGCTCCGCCAGCAACAAACAACCCTACAAAAAACATCGTTGCTACCATACTGATAATCTTTTTCATAGCCTTTCCTCCATCCTTTTTGCGTTTGATTTTCTCACCCAAGACCATCCTAGGTGATATCGTATAATACAAAAAATATCAAACATTGTCAAATAATTTTTTCGGCGCGTACCCGCATCCACTGGGATATAATCTACCAAAGATTTTCCCCGAAAAATTTACTCGACCCAATGCCTTTTATTTATTGCTGGAATTTTGTCCTGAGCAGCTCGTCCAGCCATTCGCGATCTGCTTCCTTGACTCTTGCCATCCTTTTGTCAGCATAATGCTTGCGGATGGGCTCACCGAACTCTACGCGAACAAATGCCCCATAGGAGGTCAAGTCACTAGCCGACAAACCTTCATAAACATCGCTTAGACCGAATGGATACCATGCGGCGTAAGGACCGATCATGAAAGTATTCTTGTAGCGAGCTTCCAATCTAGCGTGGATACCGGTCAAGTCATCCCATTCTTGATAAAAAATGCCCGCACTGGCTCGCGCCGACCAATCTTCACTGATTTTATATTGACCAAAAAGGTCAATGGAATACATCCCTCTTTCCGATGGAGTATCTCCGCTCCAAGTGGAGGTACGCGAGGAGCTGATATCCCACCAGTATTCGCCGATTATGCCCACCAACCATTTTTCATCAAGCTTTTTGGTGGCCTCGGTGTAAACACCGGCCTTGAGACCATCCTGTTCCATATGATAGCCCTCGGCGGTCCCGCCGGACATATCCTCCCAGACAAGGCGACCTTTCAACTGAAAATTGAACGGGTTAGCGCCATAGCCGATATATTTGATGCCGAGTTGAGGACCGATACTGCCCTCACGCCCCTGATAGGAGCCGATTCTGGAATCAAATTCCGAGTAAATTCCGTAGATTCCAGCTCCCGGACTCCAACCGTTTTCAAATATATAGTCCTGACCCCTCCGAAGCCAAGCCATATACTCTCCGTAAAAACCATAACTTTCCCCCAGATCATTTCCGAGGTAAAAAGCTCCCAAAATCGGTTCATGCTCAATTGTCCACTCTCTTTCAAGAGGAGGAATATATTCGAATGTATCCGTAAAATCCTCTTCTAACGACGGAATGTCTTCTTCGGGAGGAACTATTTCCTCCGAAGGTATTTTCCACTCCGTTGAAGGGACAGGAATAGGAATTTCATTTTTCGGTAAAGCAACTTTTTCCTTTGGGGGAATAATTTCCCGATGCCTCGTCCAATTATGACACCAAGGTATATAACGAATATCGTGAATCACACCTCCATCTTGAATTAGGTAACGAATAGCATATATAAGTCCGTCATATTTGAAAGTGGCGTCCATAACGCCGTCTGATCCGTAGGTCATTAAAAATTGATCACCGGGCTCAATAAAACTATCCTCCCCTTTTTTATTGATAACCGCTTCGCCAATTTTCTTTTTAACGGAATCGCTGAGTAATATCAACCCCCAAGCCTTATCCTTGGACATTTTGGTTGGTGCGCTACCCGGCTTATTATAAGCACCTTGACGGATACCGACTTGACCGGGGACATAAATATCGACTGGTGCCAAAACTTTGGCAGCCTTTACGGCTTTAAATTTTTTGGCCACTTTTGCTTTCTTGATAAAAACTTTGTGAGCCGGGATTTCAAGCTTCCAGCCCACTTGAATGCGGTTGATGTTTTTAATCTTCGGATTTGACTGTTGAATTGCTCCAATCGTCACTCCGTGCCTCTTGGCGATATCACTAAGGGTGTCGCGATTTTTCACCGTGTACACTTCCGCCACAGCATTGCTCGCGAAGAGCAATGTTGCAAATAAGGCAATCCACCAAAATCTTTTCATGACGAACCTCCTAGGTTTAATTATTGAACTTTTCTTTTCATCTCCGCAACCCAAGCAATTATCAATCCCATATCCCTCCGATTGGGTAATTCCGAAGTATAGTCCCACCCTTTTGAGGGAGCACCGTTGGCACTGATAAAATCGATTGCCGCACTGGCAGTTGTCGCTATCGGATCAAGACAAATCATAAACCTGCCTTCAGCTACCAGCTTTTGCATATATCCATATTGAGGATTTATGCTAGCAATATCTTGAACCTCCCTCAATCCCAAGGGGCTGAGAATTTTCTCCTCTCCATAACTCCAAACATTCCATTTTCCAATGTAATCCCGATAAAATTCTCCTGTGTCTATTTTTTTTATTTCCGATAGAAGCGTTCCTTTGCTCAATATTTTTTCTCTATAACCATCCTTGTCTCCTAGGAAATCAAATCTTTTTTCAATCAAAAATTCATCCCCGTAAGGAGAATAACCAAAATTCAAATCGGTTGAAAGTTGGACGATTCTGGCCGTCCTATCCGGCTTACCATCCACTACAATACTCCAAGTGAAATAACCCTGGATTCCGACCGGGGAAAGCAAAAATTGAGCAAAAAACTCCTTGCCATCATCCTGTCTGACGATACCGTTCCAGCGAATTCTCCCGGGGTAATATTCTCCGAAAAGAATGTCCGGAAAAATCCCCCGATAGACGGAGACCTCCCCTTTCTTTATCGAAGGAGTAACTTTTAAACCCACGGTTTCAGGTGGCTCAATTAATAAATTTATCTCTTGAGAGCCAAAAACCGGTTCCACTTTTACAACTTCTTCCGAAGTATCCGACGGATTAACCGCAAGCATGTTTTCTGATTTGAGGTTAATTTTTCCGGAACAACCGGAAATAAAAATTACCGCAAACACCAGTAGCAAAATAGGTATTTTTTTCATCTCTTATCCTCCTTTTGTCCTTATATTTGATATTGCTTGACTGTTATATTCTATTGTCAATGTTCTAAACTCACCTTTGTGAGTTGATCTCAAAGTTTCTGCTAAAAAACTGAAATCAACTCACAAATTTTTTAACGATTTATCTTTTTTAGACTCTCCAAGTATTCTTCGGCTTCCTCAGCCCTGATTTTCATAGCAACAAATTTATAATAAACATGTACCGATTTTAAAACGCAACCCAAAATAAAACCGCCAAAAATAACCGCAATAATTTCCGACAAAGATGGATTTTTTTCGGTAATCGGACCGGAAAGAACTCTCACGTCCAAATTAACTTTTCCTCGAAAAAGATAGTTTTTCGTTACCATCATCTCGGAAATTCCTTGTGAAATTGCAACTGATGTATCCTTATTATCATCATAAACCTTGATTTTCATAATTCCCAAACTGGGACTTCTTTCGATTTTGACCGCTTTTTTCCATTTTTTTTGCGCGTCTCTTTCATTGGAAGGAAAATAGGTAGCGCTTATTTTTTCCGTATTTTTCAATTCATTGATAAAGACCCCGCTATAAACCGCCTCACTCAAAACTCCGCCAAGATATTCCGCCGATTTGGAAAGGGAATAAAAATCTTGCGTACCCATTTGATCCTGCACTATCAAATAATCGGTGGTTGTTTCATATCTTTTTTGGGAAAAAATAAGAGCATAAAAAGAAATCAAAGCAAAAACCAGACCGAATAAAATTATTCCCCCGATCTTTCTTTTTATCAATCTCAAAAAATCAATCGATGTATTGTTTTCCATAAAAAATAAGAAAATTATTAATCTGCGGTTGTCGATAAACCCTACCAGAAAAACACATTTTTGTCAAATAAAAAACCGGCATTTAGGTCTTGCCGGAATTTTAATCGAAATCGACTATTTTTTGCTCCCCTCGGAATTGGTCAAGAAGAATATATTGGCATACAACGCCAAAAGGATTGAAACCAACATCCACTGCGTCCCGGCCAGATACATCTCGAGTTTAAAGACGGAAACCATTCCTGAAACAATCAAAGTTGTCACGGAAAGCATCATTAAAAAATGACCGGGGCCCCTATCGCAATTCCCCACCGGGCAAGCTTTTTTTATTTTTTTCATATTACCACCTCCTTTTCTAATTTATTTTAATTAATTACAATCATAGCCTTTTTACCCTCCTCAATCTCCTCTTTGTCACCGGTAAAATCATGAATTGCATCATATAAGGTATCCAATTTATAACGATACTTTTGACCCCGCTTGGTACCGGGATCATTGACAATTATTTCATCTGTTTCATTAAATCCGATTAAAACCAGATTGTGGTAAAGCGGCCCGGGCGCGGTAAAATAAGGATTAAACAATTTCCTGCCGGCGGCCGGAACAATTATCGGCTTACCCTTTGCCAAATATTCCCTGATGGCCTCTTTCTCAAAATCATAGATCACTTCCAGATTTTCCAAATCGTAAAAATCTCTAGCCAAGCGAACCGTCTCTTCGGCCGAAGTATCTCTGTAGTCTCCATATTTTTCAATTTGAAAATCAATCATCTTTTGGATTTCCTCTTCTCCCGAATTTTTATCCAACTTTTTGTTTTCCAAAAAAGCATTCAACATTATCAAAGAAGCTTCTTCGCAAGCCTCCTCATGTTTTTCATCCCAAATTCCCAGCGGTGCCTGAGAAATAAAGGGTACATCGATTTCAATCGAGTTTATTTCTTTTACTTCTTCTTCCTGCTTATCGTTTTCTCTTTTTTCTTCCTCCGAGGTTTGAGCCTCATTTTGAGGAGGGTTTTCCTGAATTGTTTCCGCCTGATGAATCTCCTCTTGATTTAATTTTTCATTTGAATTTTCTGCAAACAATTTTTGGGCGGTCTCCCATAAAATCGGCCGATTCTCTTTTTCTTTCAGCCAATACCACCACTCCACTCCCCAAATATATATCTCGTCAAAACCGGCCTTTTTGGCATACAAAACATTGCCCGCCAATTTTTCTTCATTCATCGATTTGAATTGTTCCTCTAACGGCTGATGGACAGTCCAACCGGCCACCCAAGGCTCGCCTTGTAATTCGATTACAATTGATTTGTGCTGATTGATAAAAGTTTCAATCAACCATTTTTTTATCAAGAAAAACCTCGGCCCCAAAGGATAAACATAATATCCCCAACCCTCCTTGTAAACATTGCGATACATCGTGGTGCCGAAAACATCCGCCCGCTTGGCTGCCGGAATCCAAGTACTCAATTCTCCGCTATCGGTTATAATTATCTCCCTGCTTGCATCCAATTGTCGAACAGTTTTTATTTCCTGATCAAGCAAATCGACATCTAAGGCCGGACAAACTCCAAAATCGAGAAAAGGCTCGTTTTCCACTTGCCAATATTTAACCGTCCCATTATTCTGATAGCGCTTAACCACTATTTTTAAAAATTCAATCAATTCTTTTTTTCTCTCTTGATCATCTTCCACCCATTTTGGAACAAAACATTCCGGCCAACGAGGCACTTTTTGTCCGATAGTCAAAATAATCTCCGCCTTTCTTTTTTGCGCTTCTTCCAATTGCCAATCCAGATCGGAAAAATCATATTGATCCTTTTCTTTCTCCACTAGGTCCCAATAAACCGGAATTCTTACTTTTCGCACCCCCAATTCATCCAACATAGCCAGATAATTGGCTCGCCAATCCAATCCGATATCGGAGGAATAGCGACTGGAAAAAGTCACCCCCAGTCCGGCTTTTTCAATTTTATTTTTGACCGGAAAATTAAAAATCATTAAAAGCAAAAGCAACCCGCCAAGGATTCCCAAAAAAATAAATCCTATTTTTTTGAATATTTTTTT
>Ga0172377_10006385_pt1 | contig 12135 bp, 9 predicted proteins | sample Pumphouse3metaG_FD_119749 | JGI IMG/M metagenome (GOLD analysis project Ga0172377, IMG submission 119749) | Leachate microbial communities from a municipal landfill in Southern Ontario, Canada - Pumphouse #3 metaG | ecosystem: Engineered > Solid waste > Landfill > Unclassified | place: Canada... | reverse complement strand
TTAATCTAATTGAATTTATATTAAGGAAAAAAACTTTTTTATTAAAGAAAAATCTTTTTTTATTAAGGAAAAATTTTGAGTAAGGAAACTGTACAATATTTTGTGTAAATGAGGAAGTACGGATCTAAACTCAGAGCACTAATCTGTCCTCAAAGATACATAAAAACTTATTTAAAGACTGCGTTGGATTTTACAACGGTCTTATATTGTATTTATTTGTATTTTTGGGGATTGGTTATTGTGATTGTGATTGGTAGTAATTAATTATTGATGCGTATGGAGATTTTGGAGATTGAGGGTGTGGTTATTGAGATAGAGTTTAAGAGAATTAAAAATATTTATTTAAGAGTTTATACTCCTGATGCTAGGGTAAGGATTTCGGCTCCTAAGGGCTTGCCTATTGATGCTATTAGAGGTTTTGCTATTAGTAGGATAGAATGGATTGCGAATAGGAGGAGATTTGTATTGGAGAGGGAGAGATTATCTGCTAGGGTCTTTGAATCGGGAGAAATGCATTATTTTAAGGGTAAGAATTGTTGTTTGAATCTTTGTTATGAGAATAAGCCTCCTAGGGTTATGTTTGGGGATGACGGGGTGATTAATTTATTTGTCAGGGATAATGCTTCTGTAATAAAAAAGGAAGCTGTGATGAAGCAGTGGTATAAAAATGAGTTAAGGATGGTTCTTCCGCCTTTGATTGAGAAATGGGAGAGGATTCTTGGAGTGAAAATTGAGAGTTGGGATATTAAATTGATGAAGACTATTTGGGGTAGTTGTAATTGTAGATCTAAGAAGGTTTTATTTAATTTGGAGCTAATTAAGAAGCCTGCTTATTGTATTGAGTATATTGTTCTTCATGAACTTGCCCACCTAATTGAGAGATCACATAATGCCAGGTTCAAATCCATCTTAGATAAGCATATGCCTCAATGGAGAGAGATAAAAAATGAGCTAAATTCTTTTAAGGGGTAGGAGTTTTTGGTCATATAACGTTTTGAGTGGGTAAATAAAAATATTTATCTTTGCAATATGATAATTTAATTTACAATTATGAAATTTTTGAGTTTTAATATTAGGTTTTTGATTGGAGTCTTGGTTATGGTTTTGATATTTGGGAGCTGTAAGACTGCTATAGATTTCAGCAAGAGGGATATAGTTCAAAAAGAGGATAGGGTTTTGAGAGATATCGATATTAGTAGTCCTGCTTTTAGGTCTTATAATGTGAAATTGGATATTGAGCTTAGTGGTATATCTTATAGTGGTACTCTTAGAATGGTTAAGGATAGTGCTATTTGGCTTAGTGTTGGTAAATTTGGCTTCGAGGGAATAAGGATTTTGATGACTAAGGATAGTGTTTGGGTTTTGAATAAGTTGGAAAGGGAGTATTTTGCAGGGGACTATGATTTTTTTAGGAGAGTTATAGGCTTAAGGGTGAGTTATGATATGGCTCAGGGCTTACTTTTGGGTAAGGATTTTGCCGAATATGATAGTGGTGGTTATAGGCTGGAAACTAATAAGAATATTTTGAGGTATATTTATGATTCAAGATCTAATATTATTGATATTAATTCTCCAACATTAAAACAGGATTTATTTTTTGACAGATCTTCAAAACATATTATTAGGAATTACTTTGAAGTGATTGGCAATAAAAATAGTTTTGATGCTTACTACGATTCGTATTTCCCTTTAAAAGGGTTTTCTTTCCCAAATAATATTAGGATTAATGCTGTTGCAGAAAAGACTATTAGGTTGGTGATTAGGTTGGAAAATCATAAGGTAAATGAAGTTTTCGATATGCCTTTCTCTATTCCCAAGTCTTATTCTCTAATGAAGTGATTTTAGTTCTTTTATTAGGTTGGGCGTTGTATAGGTTTGGTATTGATTATTTTTCCAATATATAAAATGTGCTTTGAGATTTGGGTGATCTTTTAAGAATTCCTTTGCTTTCTCAAGTCCCATTACCATAAAGGATGTTGCTAGTCCATCGGCTAAGATTGCGGATGGGCAAATTACAGAAACTGATAATAGAGTATGCTCTACGCTCTTTCCTGTTTTTGGGTCTATGGTATGTGATTTCTTCTTCCCTTCCTTATCTATATAGTATTTGCGATAACTTCCTGAGGTTACTATTGAAGAATTATTTAACTCTATATAAGTGTTGTATTGTCTTTCTTGGTTGGCGCTATCAGCCGGTTGTTCAATTGCACATAACCAACTCTTATTATCTTCTTTCTTTCCACTTGCTCTTACCTCCCCAGTTATATCTACTATAAAATTTTTGATACCTTCAGATATTAGCAGTTCACTTATTTTGTCAGTTGTGTATCCTTGTGCTATAGCGTTAAGATCAATTTTGGTTTCTGGGTATTTCTTTTTCAGCCTTTTATTTTCTATAATTACATTCTTATAGCCTACGTATTGAAGTAGAGAATCTATCTCTTCTTGACTTACTTCCTGCCTTGCTTTGGCAGCGAATCCGTATTTTTCTACTAAAGCTCCAATGGTGCAATCGAGACTTCCTGAGCTTAGGGATGATATTTCTTGGCTCTTATTAAAGCATTCGATAAAGGTTGTGTCTAAGACTGGGTTAAGATTTTGATTGATTTGGTTAATTATGCTTCCTTTTTCCCAAAGTGATACACTATTATCAATATCTTTAAAGAGCTGTTTTATAGCTCTCTTTGCTTCTTGGTCTTGATTATAGGTTGCATAATAGACTATATGGTAGTAACTCCCTTGAATAATACCATCTAAGCTATATTTTTCTACCTTATTAGATTGGCAGGAAAAGAAGAAAGGTATTATTATTAGACTAAGGATTAAGTGCTTTAAGGATAAGTTCATAATGTTCTTTTATTGTTTGAGACCATTGCTCTTGGTCTTTTATTATACTTTGCATTACAATATAGGCTTTTTGATAGTCTTTCTTAATATATAAGACCCAAGCATAGGTATCAACATAGGTTGGGATATTTTTATACTTCTCATATACAGTTTTTGCCATCTTATCTGCCTTATCAAGATCGCTCCCATCGAGTGAGAGATAGTATGCATAATTATTTAGAATTAGATAATTTTTAGGATTAATTTCTAAGGCTTTATCAAAATAATTATATGCCTTGTCTTTTTCTTTTATCCTATAATGCACCTCACCAAGATTGGAGTAAAAATCTTCTTTAAGTAACTTATCTTCTATTACCAAGCTCAGCCCTCTTTCTAATGCCTTTTGCGATTCCTTATACTCTTCTTTTAAAAGGTAATTTACTCCTAGGAAAAGATAAGGTAGTGGTTGTTCTGGAAATAGCTCTAGTGCTCTTTTGGCATCTTGTATTAGAGTGTCTGGTTGATTGAGGGTCGATTGGGCATAGAGCAGGTTTTGGTATAGATCATAGGGATGAGATTGTTTTGATTTGGTACTCTCCCCTATTGCAATTGCTCTACGTATCGCTTTTACCGTTTCTTCATATTGATTTTCCTTAATATAACAGGTTGAGAGTAGCTCCCAAACCACACTCTCATCCGGGTATTGTAGAGAGAGTATCTTTAGGAGAGAGAAAAAACGTTGATACTCTGTTTCATCCGCATCAACTGTCTTTCCGTAGATTGTAATTAAGACTTGCATCTTGGTTTGGTAATCGAGGGCTTTATTTGCAAAGGCTTTCTGTAAATTAGAATAAACCTCTGATCTTTTCTCTTGAATTAGGTAGAAATTGGCAAGGGATATATTAATATATGGATCATAAGGATCTATAACTTCTATCTTCTTATAGTATTCAAGGGCTTTAGAATAGTTTTTCTTATTCATATTAATTTCAGCGAGTATAGCAAGATAGCTTTTCTGTGTTGGTGAAATGTTTTGTAGTTTATTTATTTCCTGTTCTGCCTTATCGTAGTTCTTCTTATCCATAAAAAACCTAAACTTAATCATTATGGCTTCTTCACTTATTCCCCATTTCTTTTCCATCCTATCGAAGGTCTTTAACATCTTTTCTTCATTGGGCTGTTGGGAATAAATTTGAATTAGTTGTTGGTAATATTCAATTTCGTTGGGATTGATTAAGATTAATTCCTCTATCACCTTTGAAGCATTTTCATAATCAGACATATTAAGGAATATTTCTCCCAGCTGTAACCTATACCAAATATTATTGGGTTGTAGCTGAATTGCTTTTTGAGTTAATTCTATTGCTTTTTGGGAGTCTTTCTGATTATACATTACGCTTGCCTTATCAAAATAGGCTGCTGCATAATTGGGGTTTTGTCTTAGCACCTCATCGTATAGCTCTAATGCCCTTTCATTATTGCCTAATTGTTTTTGGGTTGAAGCGTCGAGGAATATTCCATCTATTTTTAATTCTGCAGATGTATATTCCTTAACTTTAGGGGGCAGTGGTTGCTTTGAAACACAGCCCCAAAGTGTTAATAGTATTAAAGTAGAAAATAGTAGTTTACTTATTTTTTTTCTCATAATTTTATTTCCGAATAATCTCCCAAACTCAATTCTTGAGTTGTTCCTTCAATAATTACGTTATTACCAATCATAGAATTGGAAGTCTTTACGCCTAATAACGATGTATTGGTTTGGATAATTGCATTTGAGATTTCAGAATCTTTAATTATTGTGTTTTCACCTATCGAGACATAGGGTCCTATCTTGGAGTTAATAATTTGCACCCCTTTACCAATATAGCATGGCTCCTCGATGGTTGAGTTCTCAATTATTATATTTACACCTACTAGCTCTTCTTTACCTTTCTTTATCTCAAGTATTCTTTGATTGGTATTTACGGTTGCGTTCTTATTACCACAGTCCAACCATTCTTTTACATCGTTGGTAATAAATTCAAGACCCTTATTTAGCATATTTTCAAGGGCATCGGTTAATTGGTATTCCCCCGATTTACTAATATTATTATCAATTAGATACTGTAGTTCTTTCCTTAGATTTTCTCCATCTCGGAAATAGTATATCCCAATTATTGCTTCATTGGATACAAATTCTTTTGGTTTTTCTACAAATCCTTTTATGGTTTGGTTTGAGTTTTTCTTTACTACTCCAAATGCTGAAGGGTCATCTACCTTATGAGTCCATATTATTCCATCTCTTTCTGTATTTAGTTTAAAACCTGCATCGAAAAGAGTATCGGCAAAAGCTACTGTTACCTTTCCTTTTAGAATTTCTTTAGCACATAAGATTGCGTGAGCGGTTCCAAGTGGATGGTCTTGATAAAATATTTCTCCAACCGCTCCTAAACGAGAGGCAATTTCTTTAAGCATATCCTCAACCTCTTTACCAAAGTCACCGATTATAAATCCTATTTTATCAACTTTCTCATTACAAACATCAACAATATCTTCACATAAACGCTCAACAATTGGTTTCCCTGCAATTGGAATTAGAGGTTTTGGGATTGACAGTGTGTGAGGACGCATCCTCTTGCCCATTCCTGCCATTGGGATTACTATATTCATGCCTTTTTTATTTTGTTAAATAATTCTTAAGTAGAACATACAAAAGTACAAAAAATAATAAAGTTATAAGCGAATTCGTTTAGTTCTTGATTTTTTTTGTAATTTTACATCCTAATTCTAAAAACTATTGACCATAATGCACAAGATTAAATTACTAACCCTTTTCACATTTCTAATTTCAATACCCATCGCATCATTCTCACAAAATGATGGTTCAGTTGACGTTATAAAAAACTTTGAACGCAATTACGATTCACTTCTTTCAACCCTATATTTAAGACAAAACTCTAAAGTCATAAGAAATACCTATAATAAGGAGTTAGATAATCTTTGTTCTCCAAATTCCGCAAAAAATGTTAATGACTCAATATTCGCTCGTCGTCTAAGACAATTACCTAGTTCTATTAATCTTGCCTACAATCCACAAGTTAGGAGCATAATTGAATACTATATCGACAAAAGCCCAGACAGGGTAAGTGTTATGCTGGGATTAAGCAAGTACTACTTCCCAATTTTTGAAGCAATTTTAGACCAATATAATGTACCTCACGAACTAAAGTATTTATCGGTTATTGAGTCGGCTCTTAATCCAAATGCTGTATCGAGAGCTGGAGCAACAGGACTTTGGCAATTTATGTATTCTACAGGGAGGATGTATGACCTAAGAATTAATTCCAATATTGATGATAGGCGTGATCCAATTAAGGCCTCTGTAGCAGCCGCAAAATACTTAAGAGACTTATATAGGATATATAATGATTGGGAATTGGCTTTAGCTGCATATAATTGTGGTCCAGGGAATGTTAATAAGGCAATAAGACGCTCTGGGAAGAAAGATTTTTGGGGAATTTATAATTACCTCCCAAGAGAAACAAGAGGTTACGTCCCTGCTTATGTTGCTGCTTCTTATGTTATGAATTATTATAAAGAACATAATATTATTCCTGCTCCACTTTCTAAACCTGCTGTTACTGATACAGTTTTGGTTAGTAAAGATTTACATTTTGATCAAATTGCTGGAGTTTTAAATATTACATCAGAAGAAATTAAGGATATCAATCCTCAATATAAGAGAGATATGATTATGGGAACTCAAGATGAGTACTATATCAAATTACCTATTAAGTATATTAGGGATTTCATTAGCTTAGAGGATTCTATTTCGAGATATGGTATTGCTAATAATCTTGAAGTTGAAGATGAAGATAACAATGATAAATATGTTAGCAAGGATATTAAGCTTTCACATAAGGTAAGAAGGGGTGAAACTTGGACTTCAATTGCACGCAGATATGGAGTTTCGGTTAGCGATGTAAGAAGATGGAATGGGAACAGAAAATATCCACTTTCAGGAGAAACTCTCGCTGTTTATCAGAAAAAGAAAGTTAAGGTAAATAAGAAAGAAGAAGAAAACAAGGGCCCATTTGATGAAGAGACTACAGTTAATAATGATGCTGAGAACCAAATGGATGATAATGGATCTGCTCCAATCCCAAAGAAAATTGACTCTAAGAAAAACACAAAAAAAGCAACTAAATCTAAACCAAGATCAGTTGTTCATAAGGTTAGAAGAGGAGAGACCGTTTCTTCTATCTCCAAAAAACATAATGTCAGTATAAAAGAGATTATCAAACTTAACAGACTTAATGGTAGAAATCCAATTATTAGAGTTGGACAGAATTTAAGAATCAAATAATAAAACTAAAATCTTCCTCCTAGTTTAGAATATCGATAGCTTAACGTATTTCTTAGGATTTTCTTTGATGTCCTCAATTAATGCATCAAGGCTTTTTGTAGAAGACTCTATGTTTTTATATAGCTTATCGTCTTTTATTAATAAACCAGCATTTCCTTCACCATTTTCAATTGCTTTAAGTATATTAGATAAAGTTTTTAAGCTTATATTGGTTTCGGTTATGGTTTTACCAAGATTAGCCTTTGCGATTGTGTCGCTTATATTGCTAAAATTATTTATAGCATTAGTTAGAGCTACATTATTTTCTTTTAAATTACTAGTAATACTCTCCGTATTGGCTAATATTGTCCTAATCTTATTTTTCTCACTATCAAGAATCTTATCAAGGTTTAATGTTATATGGTCAAGATTAACAGCTGTGTTCTTTATGCTCTCCATACTTAAGATAATATTTTCTTGTGTCTTATGGTCCATAATACGATTTACCCCCACCAAAAGTGAATCAAAATTTGTCATAACACTATTTAACTTAACAACTATTGGGGTTATATTATTCGCTAATTGATCTAACATCCCATTTTCTATTGCAGAACCTATGGTGTCTTTCTTATTAAAATTATGTCGTGACATCCCCATATTGATTTTGAGTGCCTTGGAACCAAGCATATCGGAAGCAAATATTGCAACCTTAGAGTCATCAGGAATCTTAACATCACTTGTTACAGCTATCCAAACAAGAAACTTCCTAGCATTTTGGTCAATCATAGTAATATCTTTTATATATCCTACCTTCATCCCATTAAGGTAAATATAATTGGATTTATAAAGACCCGACACATCATCGAAAACCGTATAATAACTTGTTTCTACATTAAAAATATCTCTACCTTTTAGAAACATAATTCCAAAATAAAGGACTAAAATTGTTACTAGGCCTACTACTCCTATTTTATATTCTGTTTTAATTTTCACAGTGTTTTATTTTTTAATTTTACTTTCTATTTCTCTTGCTTTAGCTAAGCTTATCCTTTCGTTATTATTGAAAATAACAACAAAGGCATCCTTATATCCTTTGATCTTAATCTTTTCCCTATAATCATTTGCTGAGCTAAAGTCCATAAATGAACCAGAGGTATATTTCCATAAGCCACTATCATTATACATATAAACTGAATCCAATCCCTTAAACTTACTAGAGTCGGGAGAGTATTTTGTTTTATCAGTAAAGAATTGTACCCTATATACTAATCCACAATTATTAATTATGGTATCCTCTTTAATATCTTTATTTTCATCCTGATTAAGACTTTCCTTAAGCTTTTGAGCAAGTTGTTTTGCTGCCTCTTCTTTTTCCCTAGCTCTCCTTTCTTTTTCAATAGCCTCTCTAGGTATTAGACTATTTATGCTTGGCAGTGGTCTAATTACTCCTTCTAAATGATTTTTATATTGTAGAACTGCTATAAAAATTGAAGCTGCTATCTCGTATTGTCCTAATTGACTATTTAGATATTGTTCCTCTTTTTGATTGGAAATAAAACCAACCTCAGTTAGAATTGCAGGAACAGAAGTTTTGTATAGTACAAGATATGGGGCTTGTTTTACTCCCCTATTAAGCATCTTTGTATTGGTGGAAAACTGGTCTTGAATCTTAGATGCTAATATTAAACTTTGTTCAAGATAGGCGTTTTGATAGAATGAAAAGAATATATTAGACTCCGGCGAATTGGGGTCGAAACCATCATATTTTTCGGCATAGTTTGCCTCCATTAATATATCGGCATTTTCTTTCTTTGCAGCTTCAATATTAGCCTGAGTTTTGGCAAGCCCCATCACAAAGGTTTCTGATCCAGAAGCATCATGGTTTCGGGATGCATTACAATGGATAGATATAAATATATCTGCCTTTTCTCTATTTGCTAATTGAGAACGGCGAATAAGGTCAACGTCATGATCTGTTTTTCGTGTGTAAACCACTTCACAAGGCTTTAAATGCTCATTTACCAGCTCTCCTAATTTCAAACCAATAGCAAGATTCAAATCCTTCTCTTGGCTTATCTTACCAACTGCTCCTGGTTTATCACCACCATGCCCTGGATCTATAACAATCTTCTTCAACCTCTTAGGAGAAGAATCTTGAGCATAAATATCAGAGCTTAGCCCCATAAAGAAAATACATATTAATAGAAAATACCTCATTTTAAATTTTGAATTTTAATTAGTTCTATCTTTATTCCTCTATTATGGGAATAAAACATTATTTTTGCAAATTCATTACAAAGGTAGTTAATTTATAAGATACAGCAATTTGAAAAACCATTTTTTTTATAATAATATATCAGTTTCTTTTTGTGTGCTAATGTTATTGTGCATCTTACCTCTGTTTTCGTATTCGCAAACCACTAAGGATTCGATTCTCCAAAACGAAGATTCAGCCCAGCGAAACGCCATTTTAATTTCTCAAAACAAAGATTCAATTTCTCAAAACAAGGATTCAGTTAAGGTAGATAACAAGAAAAAAACTTTTGAAAATAGGGTAAATTATTCAGCAAAGGATTCAATCTCCATCGATATGACAGAGAAAAGAGTCTTTCTGTATAACGAATCCAAGATTAAAATGGACGAAATAGAACTTGAGTCGGGATATATTTCAATTAGCTTTAATGATAAAATACTCCATGCCGAAAGCATTAAAGACTCTTCTTCTAACGAGATTCAGTATCCTATTTTTAAGGAGAAGGGCACTGAATATAAATCGAAAGGAGTTGATTATAATTTTGAATCGAAAAAAGGACTAATTAAAGGCGTTTTTACTAAAGAGGGTGAAGGCTTCCTACATGGCAATACGGTTAAGAAGATTGACGATAAGACTATGTTTATTTCGGGAGGAAAATTCACTACCTGCGATTTGGAACACCCACATTTTGCAATCAATTTCTCCAAAGCCAAAGCTATTACTCAAGACAAGATAGTTACAGGTCCTGCTTGGTTTTCAATTATGGATATCCCCCTACCTATTGCCATACCATTTGGATACTTTCCTTTCACCGACAAGGAGAAATCTGGTTTCCTTATGCCTACCTATGGCTATGCTCAGAACAGAGGTTATTATCTAAGAAATATAGGTTGGTATTTTGCAATAAATGATTATTATGATTTTGCAGTCCAAGCCGATATATATACTAATATGAGTTGGGCAGGTAATTTCAAATCAAATTATAATAAGAGGTATAAATATAATGGTGGATTTGAAATACGATATGAGATAAATAAGACAGGTATTGAATCTACCCCAAGCTATAATGAACAGAAGGATTTTCGTTTTCGCTGGTCACATAGGCAAGATCCAAAATCTAATCCCAATAGTAATTTCTCCGCTAATGTAAATTTGGTTAGTAATACATTTAATCAAAATGCAGTTAATTCAGGCGATTATTTTAATAATACAACAACTTCAAGCATTGCATACACAACAAAGTTTGGAGAGAAATTTTCATTTACCGCCAATCTTGGAGAGAATTATAACGTAAACACTGGAGCAATTAGCCTTGACCTTCCTTCGGTTTCACTTTCAAGCTCCCAGTTCTATCCATTTAGAAAGAAGAAAGCCAAGGGAGTGGCAAAATGGTATGAAAATATCACACTCTCCTATCGCACTAGTTTAATGAACTCTATAAATACATACGACTCATTGCTACTAACAAAACAAGTATTTAAATCTATGCGAAATGGTATGATGCATTCCATTCCTATACAAAGTAATATTAAGGCATTTAAGCATTTCAATTGGACTAATTCCATCTCCTATACCGAGAGATGGTATTTAAACTCCACCATTAAACAATACAACCCATTAACCGACCAAGTAGATAAAGATACAATAATGGGATTTATAGCAAATAGAGATATGAGCTATTCCTCTTCCCTAAACACTCGCATCTATGGTATGTTTACATTTAAGAAAGGATTTATTAAAGCAATTCGTCATGTTGTAAACCCTGCAATAAGCTTTAATTATACCCCCAATTTCTCCAACCCTTCGCTAGGTTTCTATAATTTCTATATTGATAAATTGGGCAATAAGGTTTATTATTCAAAGACAGAAGATGGATTATTTGGCTCCCCTCCAAGCGGTCAATCGGGAGTACTTGGTATTTCAATTGGGAATAATTTGGAAATGAAGATAAAGTCGGCAAAAGACACAGTAACAGGGACAACAAAGATTGTATTATTAGAGAGCCTCAACTTATCTTCAGGATACGACATAGCAAAAGATTCGGTAAATTTTCAACCCCTACGACTAAATGCAAGGACCACATTATTCAAAAAACTAATTATAAATTTCAATGCATCCTATACCCCCTACGCAATGGATAGCTTGGGAAGACTAACCAATGAATTTTTAATCAATAAAGAGAATAAATTATTTAAACGCCAAAACTCTCAGTGGGACTTAAACCTAAGCTGGCAGTTTAGCGGTAAGGGCGAAAAAAATACACCCAAAGAAGGAGAAAGCAGTCAAGAAGCAATATCCCCAACCGAAATGTCATATTCCCCATTTGTCAACCCAAATGAAATACTAAACACATATGTTGACTTCACCATACCTTGGAGCCTAAGCCTAGGTCTAAACTATAGTCAGCTAAGTAGTTTTATTGCAACAATAGCCGGTTATGAAACCAATAAATCAGCAACCCTCACCGCAAAAGGAGATATCAACCTAACCTCAAAATGGAAGATAGGTTTGTCATCAGGATATGATTTTATAAACAAAGACTATACCTATACTTCAATAGATTTCTATCGCGATTTACATTGTTGGGAAATGCGAATGAATTGGGTTCCATTTGGCTACCGCCAAGGATGGAACTTCACCATAGCAGTTAAAGCCTCCATGCTACAAGACCTAAAATACGAGATCAGAAACGATTTCCGCAACAGAGCAACATACTAAAGAAAAGACTTTC
>Ga0172377_10006383_pt1 | contig 12135 bp, 8 predicted proteins | sample Pumphouse3metaG_FD_119749 | JGI IMG/M metagenome (GOLD analysis project Ga0172377, IMG submission 119749) | Leachate microbial communities from a municipal landfill in Southern Ontario, Canada - Pumphouse #3 metaG | ecosystem: Engineered > Solid waste > Landfill > Unclassified | place: Canada... | reverse complement strand
TCAAGTATACATGTTTTTTCCAGATTTAAAGATTTAATCTGGTTCTTTAGTTCATTACCTTTCCCTTCTCCGTATATTTTTAATACCCAGTCCGGATGTTTCTTTGATACTAAATTCCATGAATTGATCAGTAAATCAAAGCCTTTTTGATACGAATGACGTCCTACCGCAATTACCTGATGTGTAGAACAGTCAGATTGTTTTAAAGGGAATGAAGGCAAAGGATTTGATATAACTGTTACGTTATTTAATTCATACCATTGTTCTTTATCTTCCTGGTTGATAACGATAAACTGATCTAATTTTCTCAGCTTTCTGATTAATTTTCCTCTCAGGTATTTTTCTATTAATCTTTTTATGCTGTTATCCGTTTTCTCTCCTCTGAATTTTCTGGAATTCATTTTGTTGACATGAATTTCTCCTAATTTAAGGCTTCCGTCATTAATTGAATTAATAAAATTAATTTCACGGCGAACCAGAGAAATAGTTATATCCGGACGTATTTTAAACAGCGTTTCCTTTAGCTTTTTCTTAAACAGTCTTTGTTTAATAAAATATTGAGATATTTGTTTTAAGAAAGGTTCCTTGTATATCTCATCGAAATTAATATTCAGGTTGATTACCTTAATGTCAGAGGATAATTTAAAGTAGGGTTTCCTGTCTCCTCCGTCTGCCGTGATTATAGATACTTCGTAGCCTAATACATCAGCAAGATAATTTGCTTTTAATGTAATTACTCTCTCTATGCCACCAAGAATAAAAAGATGCGGAACACAATAAACAATTTTTGTTTTCTTTTTTTTCATGTTTAAATTTTATTATCAGTTTATTCAGGTGTTATCTGCAATCCCTTACGGCTTTCAGATAACATCAGGTTAATGTAATTTGCGATGCGAATTACACCAATCCGACCTTCGATATATCGTCTATTACCTTTTGCATCTGTACTTTCCATGATAATTCAGGAAAAATAGATTCTCTTATTTTAGCAGGGTCAAAAGAATGGGAATAATAAAACTGTACAATTTTTTCTATATCTACTGGCATTTCATTTGCCGGTGCTTTTAAAATGTACGGCATATTGTCGAAACTTTCATCCGTTTCTGAATAAATAAAAGGAAGACCTCTGGCTGCATATTCTCTGTTTTTTAATGATTTCATATGAGTTATACCACTTCTGTGCCTTCCAAGACTGGCAATTCCAAAGTCTGCTTCTTCGAACTGACGATCCAGTTCTTCTCCGGTTTTTGGCCCCGGTAAAAAGATAAAAGATTCAAGATGGTTTTCTGTAATCAAGCTTTTTAGATGATTAATTTCATTTACGTCACCAAAACCTACAATATTGAAAAAAACTTTTACACTTTGATTTTTTTTATAATAATCAGCCAGACCTCTGATTATTCTGTCAAAACCATGCCATGGATGAATTTCGGCTACTCCCAGCAGGTGTATGCAATTTTGATCTTTCTTTTTTTGTGGTTTAATTTTTATCTGATCAAAATCAACTCCATTGGATATGTTAATGGCGGGAGTACCGAAAATTTGTTTATCATCCGAAAAGGTAATAATACGGAGAAGGTATTTAGCTAACCTGTAACGATATTTTTTATCTATAAAAAAACGAATACGGTCAGCAGTTCTTCCTATCATTTCATATTCCTGGTCATAAGGGAATGTAGGAATTTCCATTACTACTTTTACATCTGAACGTTTCAATTTTTTTAAAAATCTAATAAGAAAAGGATTTGCATTATGGCTGGTACGTATATATAAAAAATCAATATTATTATTTATAATATATTTATAAAGACCTGAATATTTTGTTCTCCTTTTTATTTTGGCAATGATCCCTTTTCCGTAATTTTCGAGGACCTCATTGTCTAACATTCTTTTATGAAATCCCTGCTTGTTTATGTCCAGGAAACACAGCTGAGTTTTTACTCCGCATTGTTCCAGTGCTTTTTTTTGATAGCTTATTTTTTTGCTGATTCCGCTGTATGGTGAAAATCCGTGAAAAATTAGAAATATTGCTTTCATGTGTTTCCTTTTTTTATGTTTTCTGAATTTTCCCCTTTTTTACAGGGATTCAGTCTATATCTAAAATTAAGTTATTCCTGTTAGAAAAACAACAGATGCTTATCTGAAATTATTCTTTTGGCCTTTTAATTTTAATTAATCGCTTCTGTTCTGTTTTTTTAATAAGAATTGTAAAAAAACTGACCGCCTGTTTTTATTTTTTTGAAGATAAATACTTGTTCTTTAATGTAATAATAGTCTTTATGATATCATAAACGTGGGTATACTGGATATACAGAAAATCGACTATAGCAAAAAGAATACCTTTTATAATAAAACTAATTAAGATATTCATATTGTTAACGAATGGTGAAAGAATTGAAAATAAGATAATTAGAATAGCACTTAGTAATAAAGGAGAGCTAAATTGTTTAAGAAATGGAAGAATACTTAATTTGAAAGTGAATTTATACATTATCAAATATGACTGAATGAAATTTAAGAATATGGCAATACATATTCCCCATGCAACGGCATCAAGTGTTTTAAAAATAAAAATGCCACTTAAAATTCCTGAAACCATGAATACTGATGATAAACAACCTGTTATAAATAAATATTTTGTACTGTTTGCTGCCTGAAAAATGGAACCTGAGGTTGATAAAATAATTTGTATTCCTACTGTAATTGACAATATCTGAAATACTGAAATTGATTGAATCCATTGGTTTCCAAAAATCAATAGAACTATTTCTCTTGATGAGAACCATAAAAAGACAGAGAGTGAAAGTCCGATAAACGATAAAATTTTTATAATTTTAAGGTAAGATAATGATAATTGTTTCAGGTCGTATTGAAGGTCTGAAAGAATAGGATGCATTACAGGGGTTATAACATGTGTTATATTCTGGAGAGGAAGCATCATAAGGCGATATGATTTTTCGTAGTATCCCAGAGAAGTCATTCCCATATATTTTCCTATAAGTAATTTATCGAGATTCCTGCTGAAAAAATTTATAACGTCAAATCCTAACTGATAAAGAGAAAAGGAAAAAAGTTTACGCACGGGAGCAAATTTCCATCTTATCTTTAGTTTCTGAGGATATTTATGAAAGCCGAAAATAAAAATAGCAATACTGGAGAATACCGGATTAATTAACAATGCATATAGTCCGGCTCCACTCAGGGCCGCAGCAACGGCTATAATTCCTGCAAGTATTTGTATGCTCAAGGTCCGGAAAGCTATATATCTAAACTCTTTGTTTTTATTTAGCAGAGCATTGGGGACAATATTAAGGGCATTGAAAAATAAATTTACTGATAATATCTGACAAATGGATCGTAAAATAGGAGAGTCGTAATATTTTGATACAGGCCATGATAGCATAAAAAATAAAAGTGCCATAAAAATGCCTATCCACAGGGTAAAAGTAAAAATATCAGACAGATCACTTTTAGTTAATTCTTTTCTTTGAACAATTGCGGGAGAAATCCCCAGGTCTCCTAATATTCCAAAAAAAACGATAATTACTGTGGCTATAGCAACTATTCCGAAATCTGAAGGACTAATAAGTCTGGCTAATATGGCTGTTACTACAAGTGAAATTATTACTCCTGAATATTTTGCAATAGCTGTATATGTAATTCCTGATATTAATTGTTTTTTTACTGATGCCATATTTTTTGTCCGGTTACTTTTTTAAAAGATGAGAAAATAATTATTCGGAAAGTAATTTTTCCCATTTTTTACTAATAGAAGGAATGTCGAACTTCTGAGTATAAGAGAAGGCTTTTTCTCCCATCTCTTTTAATTTGTCAGAATGAACCATCTTTTCCATTGTTTTTGCCAGGTCTTTGAAATTTTTACTTTCGAAAAAAATACTTCCTCCGCTTTTACTTAAAATCTCACTGGTAACCGGAATTTTTGAAGCTATAACAGGAAGATAATGAGACATTGCTTCGAAGAGAACAAGAGGTAATCCTTCCCATCTTGAACTTAATATATAGATACTGGCTGAAGAATAGTATTTTTGAACATTATCTGAAAAAGGATGTATTGTAATTCGCTTTTCCAGATGATAATCTGTAATCATCTTTCGTAAAAAAGCTTCATCAGGGCCTTCTCCGACTATGTCGAGTGTCCATTCTTTATTTTTTTCTGAAAAAATATGGAATGCTTTTATCAGAATGTCAAATCCTTTGTGAAGATAATAAAGCCGTCCTACGGCCAGAAATTTTTTATTTTCGGGAGATCCTTCACCAATAGGTATTATTGTTAACGGATTATATATGACTTCAGATTTTACGTTTAATTTTTTTTCGTATAATTTTTTATCATTTTTTGTTAATACAACAACTTTGTCAAGTCGGTTCATTTCATACGAAAATCTTTTTTTTTGTCCCCACAGGTATAGGTCAGGAGTGTTAAAAAATGCATCATATGAATTATGCATCCAGGCTATTGTTTTTGCTGTTATTTTATTTTTTATAGATGACAGTTGTAAAGAAACGAATACCTGCACACCAATAACTACATCGAATTTTTCCCGGTTAATGAAACTGATTAATTTGTTTCTTTTAGATGATGGAAACGAGCTGTAACCATATAATCTGCTGGTGACGTTATTTTGCGGTAAAAGTTTTTTATACAGAAAGCTATATGTTTTACAGGGCAGCCATTCCCAAATTTTTAATCCTGAATATTTTAAAAAAGAAAATTGCACAGAAGAATCCTTTAATTCATACATTGACAAATCTTTGGATTTCACAGGATCCAGTGTAAGAATGGTAATATCATGCTTAGTGGCTAATGATTTGGCAATAATTGCCAATACCCGTTGTATACCACCATAAGAGAATATAGAATCAGTGTAAAAACAAATTTTCATAAGATTAGTTTTTTATATTCTTATAAAGTTATAAAATAAATTGAAAGCTTATGAAAAAGATTCTTTTTTCAATAAATTTATTTTTTGTCTGAATTTTGTTCTGCATCATGTTCTGTATCATGTTCTGTGTGCACAAATTTTTTATTCATTCCTTTTAAACGAAACAGGTTTATGAACATTAAAAAGAAAAGTAGCGGAACTTTTTTGATGGCCGATTCCAGACGTTTATTATCAAATTCTTTTGGTATAGCCAAAAAGAATGTAAAAATCAGAAGATATAGCAGACACCACCATTTAACAGACCACTGCCATTTAAATATAACTAAAAGTAATGAGATTATTCCTGTAAAGCCCAGCAATAAAATTCTGGGCGGCATCATCCACTGAAATAATTTGTCGGCGTAATCAAAATTTTTGTGCCATAAGGCTTTGGGTAAATCAGAAATTGCTGTTTTTAATGATCCTGCCTGAGTTGCAAGCCATCTTTGTCTTTGTTTATAGAATGCAGAGGATGTCTTTATCTTTTCGTCAAGAACAATTGTATCATCCAGATACTCAATATATATACCTTGCTTCAGTAATAATCGTTCAAGCTCTTTATCTTCACCTGCAGAAGAAAGCTCTGTAACATTTTTGCAAAACCACTTATAATTAAAAGCCATACCCGATCCGCTAAGGGCGGAAGATAATCCGGCACGTACATGCCCTTTACGAAAGTAAGAATTATTCATCTCTTCACTTGCCGCATCAAGCACTGCTATATCTGTATCCTGATTTTTTGCTTTACGATGGCACTGAATTGCCATGGCTCCGGATTGACAGGCATTATTGATCTGTTGCAGAAAATCAGGTTCTACTATATTATCAGCATCCATGATAACCACCGTGTCGAAGGATTCATCCTTTAATCTTTTTATGGCTTCATTCATAGCTTTTGCTTTGGAACTGTCTTCGTAGGTTACCTGGAATAAACGTACCGGAATTTTACTTAATTTTTGATTGGTTTCCTCTGTCATGTGATCGGAAATGATAACAACTTCGAAAAGTTCACGGGGATAATTTTGTTCCAAAAAGGATAGCGCAGATGATTCTATTACTTTGTCTTCACCGTATGCCGGGAAAAGAACAACTATTCGTCCTTTTTTTGAAGATTCAGGATGCTGATAACTTCGTTTGAATCTTGAAAAAATGGCAAATAAAAACAGATAAAGAATGGAAAGTCCTATATAAACGAACAATAGCCCGTCTATCCAGTTGAATAAAGTTGGTATCAGCATACAATTCTTTTTTTATGTTTTAACAGAAAAAAATTAAAGGCTCCGGAAAAAGATGCTTTTATCAGATTAAATCTTCCTTTTAGTAAAAAAACGAAACTGTTTTTAGGAAGAGCAATAGTAATCTGATATATAATCGATAAATATTTATTTAAACCATGTCCGTTTCGGACGGCAAATAATAAACGATTACGGGTGTAATAAAAATAATAAAGCGGACTTTTTATGCCTGTGCTTCGGCTTTCCTTATGAAAAACAGTACAGCGTGGTTCGTAATATAGCAGATAGCCTGATTCCCTGATGCGAACAGACCAGTCCAGCTCTTCGTAATATAAAAAATAAATGTCCGGCATTAGTCCGGCTTTTTCAATAACTTCACGTTTAATCATCATGGATGCTCCATGTAGATAGGGGATAGGGTGCGGACTATTATACTGACCTTTGTCGGTTTCACCGTTACCAATTGTTTCATTTCTGAAAGTAATTTTTGACAGCGGGGTAATGCCTGCAAACTGAATGATATCCGGGGAAAAAGCAAATCTTATTTTTGAAGAAACTGCTCCTATTTCAGGGTTGGATTTCAGTCTTTGAATTAAAAAGTCTATTGAATTATCTTTAACTATAGTGTCATTATTAAGTAACATGATATATTTACCATGTGACTTATGTATTCCCAGGTTATTACCACCTGCAAATCCCAGATTTTTTTCACTTCTTATGCATGTAACCTCCGGATATTTGATTTGCAGCACTTTTGATTCATCTTTTTTTGAACCATTATCCACAATAATTATTTCGCATGGAAAGTTTAGATATTTCTGCAGGGAATCAATGCATTCTTTTGTATCTGCCAGTCCGTTGTAATTAACTAATATAATCGATAACTCAGATTGATTCTTCATTTTTTTTCAGACTTTCAGCTTTTCCCTTTTCAATTTCCCTGTCGAAATGCCCGGCCATGAAAACAAAAGCTATGGACATATATAATATTGGACCATTAGGAAATGCCATAACAACATCATTAGTATAAGATGCTGCCAGCATACCGGCAAAACCAACCAACAGGGCGGTTTCTATTCCCTTTAGTTCCGGATCTTTTATTTTAAAAAATATAATATAGAAGCCTCTTCCTATAATTAAAAGCATAATTGAAAGGTATATTACTAATCCAACAATTCCTGTTTCTATCCATATTTTAACAAGGCCTGAGTCAGGTGGAATTCTAATTATTTTTGAATTATCTTTTCCTGAACCATTTGTAGAGCCAATGCCATATCCGAAAGGTTTATCTGCAAGCATTCTTTTTAACTTCATTTTATTTTCTTCCCTAAGCATAAAAGAGGCATCTTCGGTAGGGTGGAATGCTGTTCTCATCCTTCTGACAGTAGCTACACCATTCAGGTAACTGGTACCATAAAAGAAATAGAATATCCCTGCCATTAATATAACAGAAAGGATTATTATCTTTTTATTTTTACTAAGTACTACAAATAATCCATATCCTAAAAATGGTATAATCAGAGCGCTTCTTGTTCCGGACATGAACATTGCGTAAAGAGCGAGAAGCGAGACTACTAAAAGATATATCTTTAAAATTTTATGTTTGACAAAAAATGCAGAGATTGAGAATACTACAAACGATAGTGCCATACTACAACCAAAATTAGCTGCATCCGAAAAGAAAGAGAAATACCTTATACCTGTATTTAGAATATGCGTTTTTGCTTTCCCATCTACATAAAGCCAGTAATTTTCGGCAGCATCAAAACCAAAATATCTCTGAAACAGAGCCTTAAATACTGCCAATAGAGTAAGTACCGACCAAATTATCAGAAAGACTTTCAGATTTTTATACCGGTGCATCAAAACCAGTGTAAAAAGAACAAATAAGAGAAAATAAAGAGCCATTGCTCTTATAGACAGTGCCCATAACAGTACTGATCCCATTTTTAGAGTAAACACACCCCATATACAATACAGCATCCATAGAGATGCCATTAGCATTATAAAGTTATATGCATGTTTCCATCCCGGATCTGTTTTTATTGAATAAATTAATATAATTGCTATAAGTATAATCAGCATTAGCATCATAAAAACTCCAGGAATAAAACTAAGCATATAACGCCCTAATCCGAGTAGAAAATAGTTTAAAATAAATATTAATATAAAAAAATATACCGGCTTTTTAAGAAAAATTAAAAATGCAATAAGAATAATTGGTATAAACGAAAAGAGAAGGCTTATATAAAGATTAACATTAAGAAGAAGATATTCTATAATGAATAATCCACCAATAATACCAATGCAAATTAGTAATTTAGAAAGCCACCCATTAAAAATTGTCGGTTTATATTTTCGCATTTATGCATGATTTATTTTTCGCTGGAAGTTAAACCAAAATTAATCATACGATAACTAAATTTTCTATATTTAGTATAGGGAGGCAGTAAACCTGTGAAACATTCGGCTTCTTCTCTTCTTGTATCATTTAACATAATACGTACCGGCGCAGAGCCTGAAAGGTCTTTTATGTTATTAAGATAAATTTTATCCTGATTTTTCCATGTACGCATAGCCCGTGCAATTAAAATATTAACAGAAGACTCCTGTAACAAAGGCTGAGGTATATGAACATCTTGCAAAGCAGGGTATTCAACTATTAAAATTTCTTCATCTTTTATTGCATAAAGATCCTTAATATCCTTTGCAAGAATAAAATCTCTGGAGTCTGAGATAAAATCGTTTTGATAAGTTATGAATTTTACCTTAAATCCTATAGACTGATAATATTCTGTTAGTTTTTCACCAATATAGCTTTTACCTTCATGATTTTCTACACTTAGAAGGTTAATAATAGTTGTTTTTCCGGGTTTCGAAAATTGCAGCAAATTATTTCCTAAATAACGACTTATTATTTTATTTGCGGCCTTTGAATATGGCTGATACTTATGTTGCATATTACCGGGCCAGGCAAAGATTATTTTTTCCCCTGTAATGACTTCTGCTCTGAGTTTGTTACGTAAAGTTTTGTCTATTATTTCAATTAATATAAAATAGCCTAAGACAAAGAATAAACTTGCAAAGAAGGCAGCAAGTACTATCATCTTTCTTTTTGAAGAAGAACTGGCCAGAGGGAAGTTTGGTGGTGTGAGAATTTGAAGACTTCCTGATGACATTTGCAGATTTTTTTGATGCAATCTGGCAGTATTAAGGCTATGTAAAAGTTCCAGGTAGGATGATTCTGTAATACTTATATTCCTTTCTTTTTGTTTTATAGTGGAACCTATAGGTGAAAATAAAGTGTAACGTTTATCAATTTCTTTTCTCCAGCTTTTGAGAACTATCAATTTTGCTTCTGCTTCTTTATTATTTAGCAATTCATTCAGCCATTGATCCATAAGGTCGGAATTTATATATCCGTCTTTTGTGTATTTCCCTGTGTTTATTGAATCGGTAAATAGTTTAAAATTTTCTTCTTTTTCCTTTAGAGTTTTTTTCTCACTAAGTAAGTTTGAAATGTCCGTTTTAGTAGAATCAGTTCTGAACGTTTCCATTCTGGTAATTTTTGCTGCCAGGTCGGAAATATCATTGAGCTTTTGAATAAAAAGGCTGTTTTCACGAAGTAAAGAAGTGTTTTTAGTTATTTGTTTTTCAAGATTGGTAAGTCTTGAAAGTGTGCCGTCGTATGACTGAATTGCTTCATTAATGAGCAGCTCATTTTCTTTCTGTATGCTTGCCAGAAACTCAGTCTGCTTACCATAATTTATAATTTTATTTCTTACGTTATAGTTAGTAAGTGAGTCTTCTGATACAGATAGTTTAGCTTCAGCTTTTGCCAGTTCTTCCTCGAAAAAGTGAATAACATTATTAGTTTCTCCAAATTGCATTTCTTCAAATTGTCTGTTACATTCCTTATTGAGCAAAAGAAGTGTATTATAGGCAATGCCGGGATCATTAGCCGAATAATCAATATGTATCATATCTGTTCCGCTTATCTGATAAACAGATATTTTTTTTAAGGCTTCATAGCTGTAAAATTCAGGATTCCAGTTGAATAGACCATATAAAAAATTTTCGGTATCCTTTTGGGCATAGTCAGTTAAATTTTTAATGGTTTTTTCTTCAGAATTCTTATCAATCAGTTTTTTTACTTCAGCAGGTGTCTTTTCCCATATATAACGGAAGTTTTCAGCTTTTACATATGTGTTGTCCTTATTTAAGTCTCCGTGAATCATAACTTCGGCATACAATCTCAGCGAAACTTTTTGAAGAGTACTTTTCGCCTTAATGATGCTTATCATATTTTCAATTGCATTGTTTCTGCCACTATAAAAATTTTGCGTCATATCAGTACCGCTGGTATATATATTGCCGCTATATAGCGTTGTTTCTACATTGTATGAGTGATGTAAATCTCTTGTTGAGAATATGACTATAATAGAGATTAAAACTGGACATAATATTAGCCACCATTTAATTCTCCATATAAGATGGATTATGTATGTAATTATATTCATTATTTTATAATTTTAGTATTGGATAGTATTTCTAATTCAAGAATTGCCTTTTTTAAATCTTGTTTACTCTTAATAAATTCTACGTAAGCACTAACACGAATTTTTTGCTGGTCATTAAGTTTCTGGGGATTACTTTTACCGTTTACAAAATCATTTTTTGCTGCTTTATACTGAGCTTCAGCAAAACTAAGCGATTCTGATTGCATTTTTAGTATTAGTAAAAGTTCTTCTGCTGTTGTATATGAATCAACAATTTTTAATTTCCTGTCATTGAGCCATCTTTCCATTTCTTTTTGGGTGGCCTGTACAGCAAGACTTTGCTTTTTTATTAAGTTTCTTCTGTCGAATATCTGGGTTAATGGCATAGACATTGAAGCTCCTACATAATACCAATTTTGAGCAGCGTCATTGTAAGAATAAAAAAGAGGTGTGCTTTCATCCGAAAAAGAAGAAGTGTTTGCTGATTTTCCCCATTGATAGCCCGAATTTATACTAATATGATCCAGCCATCTGCGCTTTTCTGATTTTAAAGCACTTTCTTCTTCCTGTGTTTTAATACGGTAATATTCCACCGCTGCATTTTTTTTTGCATTCTCGAATAAAGTTCCAAGAGGAGGAAGTTGTATTTCCTGGTCATTTACATTAGTACTTAAGGATGTTTTTTCCTGGGATAATGCTGTTAACGGCAGAAAAAAAATTAGCAAAATGGTGAGTTTTATATAAATATCTTTTTTTATCATAATTAAATTTAATAAGGTTATAAACAAATATACTATATAAATGCTTGTTATATCTATTAATATAAAGATTTTTTTTATTAAAACACTTTGCGATTAGTATATTTTTAATGAAAATGATGTAAATTTTATTTACTTATTTACTTATTTACTTATTTTGCTTTAGAAATATTTTCATTCGCAGGATTCTTGTACCAGTAAATATTTGCTGTTAACCCGGAGAAAGGGCAGATTTTAAAATCAGAATATGCATATGTAAATTCTACATTCCTAAGGGTATTTAAAAAAAGTCGGTATTGCATATAACGGTGTCCGGGTTATTGCCGCAAGGACTTATCTGTTACTCATTCAACTAACTTCAAATCATTAATTAATAATCAATCAACATAACATGGTAATGCTTCAATCAGGTTACTTCCTGATTTGTTGACATTTGAATGCTTATTACGAAATCTCCATACGTAATTTAGGTAATATATTATTAGCTGTTTCGGAATAAGGCACATATAACAACGAAAAAAAGCAGAGGATTATTTATCCTCTGCTTTTTTTAAAATCTTTGACTTTCTTTATTTATATATGTACTGACTATCAGGATTATCGTACCAGTCAGCATTTGAAGCTCCTCCTGAAGTAGCCCAGTCTTTAAATTTAGGATAGGCTTTTGTTATTGCTTCATATTCTGATGGATAGCTAAGTG
>Ga0172377_10006382_pt1 | contig 12136 bp, 3 predicted proteins | sample Pumphouse3metaG_FD_119749 | JGI IMG/M metagenome (GOLD analysis project Ga0172377, IMG submission 119749) | Leachate microbial communities from a municipal landfill in Southern Ontario, Canada - Pumphouse #3 metaG | ecosystem: Engineered > Solid waste > Landfill > Unclassified | place: Canada... | reverse complement strand
TATAGCATCATTCCATATAAAAGATAAGTTCGTTTCTGTTGTGCTGTTTATTATCTTTCCTGTTGTAGTGTTAAACAATCCTTTTACATAAGGAACAACATTAACAGCAAGCCCTGTATTTCTTAAATAAGCAACCACCGTTGCATAATTAGAGTTTTCTATATACATATACACTTCGGTATACAAAACATAATTACCAACAGAACCTGTTTGCGAACATCTAGCATATGCATACCCATCTGCTGTATACATAATGTATGGAACATCTTCTATAATCTCTAATGTAACACTACTAGTTGAATAGAATTGAGCAAAAATACTTGATGCGTCAATTAAATAGCCATCCATATCCTGAGTAGAAATATTGTCAATACTTGTACTATATATATTGCTATTTTCAAAAGCAAGTGTATTACATAAATTTATAATTTTTGAACGTTTTAAAGTCACATTTGCTGTACTACCATTATAATAGTCTGTTCCAATTGTTCCAAGTACAGTAGAGTTCATAGTGAAAATATAGTTATCTCCATCCTGCACTACTGTTGCGTTATCATCACCAGTCAACAATCTGAAAGCACGTTGAACCACTGAAAGTGCATATGTTCCATTATCTAGTCCGATATTCAAACATTTCTGCAAGAATTGTTCAGTAGTCATAGTTACAGATGCTAAATTATTCGTCCCAACCGCTAAATATCCATCCTCTACCACAAAAGCAACTCCACCACCTAATGCTCCTACTGTTGCATCTGTATCATAGTCAATGTACCATTCCTCACTATTTTTTATTTGTAAACTAACATCAGTGAGAGGGTTTGTTGTTTCGACATTATAAATTATTTGCAAATCACCACTTTGTGCTTCCTGCTCATCTTTTTCTTCTTCGCTTAAATAAAGTTTAACATCTGAATAACCATTTACTACCGCTATTCCTATTGTTTCATAAACAGAAGAATTATATAGTGATGTTATAGTTAAGGTAGCAGTTCCTACACCTACTATTTTAATTCTGAAATCTTCTAATTTTGTACCATACGTTATGTCTATCACATTACTGTTACTTGTGATAATAGACACTTTTAAATCACCATTATTTGCTTGCGTTGGTGCAACTGTAACATCAAACAAATCTAATAAACTTAACTCACTAGAAGTCAAACCTTTCAATTTAATAATTATATGCCTACTGTCTGAGGTGTTATATACATTTGCATTCACATTTTCTTTTGCACTGAAATCCATAGAGGTTGGAATAGTTGGATACAATATTCCATCCGTAGAACGAAGTATTGGGTAACCATTGTTTACTTGTTCATTGCTAGGCAGTGTCCAAGTACTAGAAAAGTCAAAATTAGTAAAGGTTACTTGCTCTTTCATTTCAGCAGAAGTTCCATAACTAACCCAACTTTCATCGTTACTTCCGTCAGCATATTCCAAAACAAAAACATTTGCTAGTGTTGCAGAACCATTGCCTACTGTATCAAATTCACCGTTAATACTTGCTACACTGTAACTTGTTTGAAGACCAACTGTACCACTTGCAATAGCACCGATAAACAAACCGTTGCTAGCACCTGTTGAATTAATATTACCATTAACAAAAGTATTTGAAATTTGAACAGTGCCTACACCAGCAACATATCCAACCAATCCACCTGTGGCGTTGTTGCCATTAGCATAAATTGAGCCATTAAAGAAACTCCTCTGAACGTTAGCAGTCGTTGTTATATTTAATCTGCCAACCAAACCACCAACATTATAAGTACTAGTAAGTTCTTGAAGTTGTGTTGAAAGGAAAGAAATAACATAACAATAATTAAGACTAATGTTAGTTCCATTTCCAGCAATTCCACCAACGTTTATCATACGTCCATCATAAGAAAGATTAGAGTACAACGCAGAAGCATTACTCATCTCATAAATTTCATAACTACAATTTACTATACTTGCTGAATCTGTAATTATTCCGACAATTCCACCCACATCATAAGCACTTCCTGCAATAACCGAAGATACACAGTTTGAAAGTGTAGACCTTGAAGTTCCGACAATTCCACCAACAGCATTTGCTTTAATTTGGTCGCTAATTGTGATACTACCTGATGAAGTTATGTTAGACATACTTGCTGTTGTCTGCCCAACTGCTCCACCAAAGGTACTACTACTGCTAGCACAAGCACTATCTGCGGTGTTTACCAAAGAGTATGCAGTAACGCTACCCGCTAAGGTAGCAGTGTTTGAAGCAATTGCTCCACCAAAAATGATTATTGCTTTTGAACTATTAGTAGATAAAATTTCTAAACTGTATTGAGTATCTAAGTTTTGTATATTATTTGTAGTTTCAGTTACTCCACTATTATTTTCTCCAATAGTTCCAACATAAAGCGTCCTACTGCTACTTGCTTGAACATTGATAGTCACATTATCTGATACTACCGCAACATTGTTCAATATAGCACCGCTATCCAGCATACCTGCCAAAGTTCCTATATATGAGTTTGCGGATGTAACCGTTCCTTGAATTTCTAATGACATAAACTCAAAATTGACATTTTCTATTGTCCCAACACAGTCTATAATAGAACCTTTATAAGTAGATGTTCCTGTGCCAATCACACCAAAGAAACCATAATAACTTCCAAAGTCACCATTGTCCCCTGTGTTTATATTATCACGAGTTTTTAAATCAATTCCATATAACGTGTGTTGCGCATTATCAAATGATGATATTGTTCCAGTAAAGGATGTGGTTGTGTTCCCAATAGGCGTCCAGTAATGTCCACTACAATATACGCTCATATCAATATCATTCATAATGTAGTAATTTCTATCCCAAACAGAAGAGTTGTTCGAAACTTCCGCTACATCATTAGCATCATATAAACGATAATACGTTACATAGCCATCAGCCACAGTAATGTGTAGAACTGCTCCACCTTTACCAATTAAATCTGATACGCTAGTTATTTCACCTGAACTAGTTCCCAATTTATCCTGTGGTATTATGTAAATAATAGTATAACCAGCAGAGATAGGAGTTATAAAGTATTTGCTAGAACTCTCATCATATCCAAGCCATATGTTAGAACTAGAATAGTTTCGAATTTTATCTCCATTAACAGCCCAGTTATTGTCTTCATCTACCGTTGCATTAAATAAGAAATATTCCAAATTAGTATTAGTTGGAATGTCAACCGAGTACTGAACACTGATATTTAATAACTGATATTGACTGATTGTATCATTAGCATCTGTTTCACTATTCATAACAGCCAAACGATCTACTATTGCTGTATTCTCAATAGGCAAGGTAGAAAGTCCGCCAGTTTCCTCAAAGTAATACCCCTCATCCTCATTGTAACTACCAACAGTAATATTCCCCACCGGAACTTGTTTTACTACGGTTATATTTATAACAACTTCCCATACTTTACCATTAACATCAGTTAACAAAGCCTGAACTTGAACTGTTTTTTCAGTGTCCTCACTCACAAAGTTTTTACTTGTTATTGTAACCTGTGGCCCAACTACATTTCCACTTACCAAAGTTCCATCACTATAATCTGTTGGTGCAATAGATATATAAGAACTGCCACCAGTTTTGATGCTCCAAATAGTACTAGATGCTTTCACTGTACTATTGTCAGGTCCAACATAAATAGTAACATCCTCAGTTTGTTGTAATTGATTATAATATCCTGTTGAACTACCTTCTAGTAATTGTATCTTGTTCGTGGATACAGTAACTGAATTTATAGGTTGATAAACAATAACCTTAAAAGTTTGAATAATAGTTTTTTCTATTAAGGCTGTCCTTTCCTCATTTAAAGATTTATATTTCGCAGTCATAACAATATATTGTGTGCCTTGTGACTTACTACTCAACCAAGCACTCTTTTTATCAACATCTCCAACGGTTAACACAGAAGAAGTAGAAGAGGTAATAACCACTCCTGTATCTTCAATTTCATCACCATTTAATGAACCAATAGTAAATACAGCCTTGGTGCTTAAATATGCTGTACTTGGATATATATTATAACGTAAAGTTATAGTTTGTCCTGTTTGAACAGTTAGCGTATCAATAGTTGTTTTAGTTGTGTTTACAGCATCTGTTTTAGTTGTAGTAGAAGTCGTGCTAGATTGAGAAGAAGTAGCCAAAGAAAGAGTGATTGTATTTAATAATGGTGTAACAACAGCAGTAAAAGTAACTTTCAACCCGTTTGCCGTAGTTAATGTAATAGTAGTAGAACCTACCCCTTGTGCTGTAACAATAAGGTAAGCATTCTCATTCTCTGTACTTGGAGTAACATTGCTAACGGTTGCTATACTTGCATTACTGGATACAGCAGAGATATAACATCCTATTGAGCCATCAGATAATTCTGCTATTTCTGCTCCTGTCGGACTAATGTCCAAGTAAACTTTTCTCTCGTTATTATCATTTTCTGCTCCACTTTCGCCTATTTCCATAAGTAATTTGTTTTCTGTGGTTAAAGTACCGCTTTGAACTTTCAAAGAGGTAATACCTGCGGTAAAGTTTAATACCATACTACGTGTTAATGGATTATTACTATCTACACTGTTTATTGCTGTAATAATGATAGTTAAAGAACCAGTTTCATTTGCTGATGTTGATAAATATAGCAAATCTCCGCTAGTAAAAGTTAAAAGGGGATATTGAACAGTGCCATCACCCATTGAGGTCACCAAAGAATAATTCACATTGCCTTTTTTAATTATTAAATTCTCGGCTAATGTTTGCAAATCACCAGAAACATTATTAGTATCTATTTGCAGAGTATAACTACCATAACCTTCACTAAACTCCTGCAATATAATTTGCAACTCTGCTCCGTTAACGGCTTCCTCTTTATACTTATCAAAAACGGTCAACTCATAATCATCAGCAGAATAGCAAGGGGTTGTCCCCACAGTAATACCAAGTGAACTAAAATTATCTAATGTTATTAAGGTATAAATATAATTACTTGATAATGTTCCACGTAAATAATAGCCATAGTAACCCTCTTGTGTTGTAGGATTGTTTAAAACAAGAGTATATGTTTGGTCAGTATCATTCACTTCAATCGCAGTTGGGTAATCTACCACCCGCACCAACAGTGTTTTAGTAATAACAGGCGAGTTTTCAATATTTGTGTAATAAATGCTAAATGTAATAGTTATACCATCCACACTCTTTCCAAAACCTCGGAGTGTAAATTTGTTTGGTTCACTGCTTGATTGCCCTATTTCCAGTATAGAACCTTCCGCATCTGGATCACTTAATGAGCAAGAATAAGATAAACCATTCATATAAGTGTTTGAAACCAACTCCAATTCTGCCTCGTTTAAATTAGAAGTGTGATTATTTATTAAATCAAAAGATTGAACATTCTCTTCAATATTACCCTCATCAATACGGTTCAAAGATATATCACTACTGCTTATAGTATTGTATATGTAAAGTTTAAAAACCTTTATAAAAGTAGTATCACTTGGGTCATCAAGGTCATAAGTAGAAACAGTCAATTCAGTTAAAGATGAGGATGTCCCCTCTAAATATGTATCTCCATTTTGGTAAATATGAGTGCCTGATGTACTGGTCATATAAACTATATTTGGAACATAGGCTTGATTTGGCTCAAAATTAAACAAAGATTCTGTATCAAAGGTAAAAGCCTCCCCTTTGAATATAGCAAAACCATTTATAATGTCAGGGTCTGCCACTGTGCTAGAATGTAAAGTAGCATTTGCCTTATCACTATAATCCATAGCGGTTGCTTTTTCCTGAACTTGTACATATATTTTTTGCTGAACATTAGAGTCTTCGTTACTTGTAATAGTTACATAAGTACTAGATGCAGTTGCTGTTGGACTAATTGCTGTAAGAGTTACTATGCTAACTCCCGTTTCAGAGTTATATGTTACAAAAGCACTAACTTGTGAGTTAGAACTAGATACCGCACTGATAGTTCGGTCTATGCTACTATCTCCATTCTCGACTTTTACAGAGATTTGAGCATATGCAGTATCCGCAAGTTCCCCCTCATCATTATAGTCTTTTACTAAGTCAACAACCTCTCTACCCTCAGAGTCCGTCGTTATAGAAGATGATTCTATGGTTAAAGACATTCCATCACGTGAACTTCCGCAACCAGAAAAACCTAGTGCTGAAAACACACTTACTACAAGTACTATCAGAAGCGTTTGCCATACTTTTAATTTCATCACGAAAAACTCCTATTTTTTATCTTGTGAAATTTGTCGATTTATATAACAAAATTGTATAAATAAATGGGCATCAATGTCAAATGAAAAGAGGCATTTTTATATATTTTATAAAATATATAATAAAGAGTGATAATGACATCACTCCTTATTTGTTTTTAACTTAATAAATTTATTCTTTGAAATTTATTTTAACATAATCCAAATTTTAATATAAATTTCTAATTTTAACTAGTAAATAGTTATAAATATTACAAACTTTTACCTTTAAATTAGTCCAAAAAAATATTTTAACATTTTTTATTAAATTTACTTTGTTTATTTTGTAGCCATCTAATGTTTATAAAGTTCTCGTTTTTAACTTTTTAATGATTATATAGACGTGTGGCAGGGCTTACGAACCGATGGTTCGTAGCACACTTTCGTGTGCAATGCACCTTTGGTGCATAAAGCCCTGCCCCTACTCTTTTTTTACTATTTTATATGTTTTACAATGTTTTTTAATAGACTACTTTTTCAAATTTTAATTTGATTGTTTTCGCTAAAACTGATAACGTTTCTGCTTTTATTTCTCGCACTTCGCTTTTATAATTTTTGAACTGTTAAAATTATGCTAATTTTTTGCTCAAATAATCTATTAAATCTTTTAATTTTATTCGTTCTTGTTTCATAGTATCACGGTCACGAACGGTGACTGCTTCATCTTCCAAAGTATCAAAGTCAACAGTAACGCAATAAGGTGTTCCGATTTCATCTTGTCTACGATAACGTTTTCCGATTGAACCGCTAGCATCAAACTCACAACGGAATTGTTCTGCTATTTGTTTATAAACTTCTTGTGCTTTGTCGTTGAGTTTATTGCTCAAAGGCAATATTGCAACTTTTATTGGAGCAACTTTTGGTAAGAATTTCATAACTATTCTTTCTTCTCCATTCTCTAATTTTTCAACGGTATAAGCGGAACACAAAATAGTTAAAAGCATACGGTCTACCCCGACAGATGGCTCAATAACGTATGGAATATATTTTTCATTTGTATATGGGTCTAAGTAACTTAAATCTTGTCCACTAAACTTTTGATGCTGTGTTAAATCATAGTTGGTTCTGTTGGCAATTCCCCATAATTCAGCCCAGCCAAAAGGAAAATTAAACTCTATATCTGTTGTTGCTGTTGAATAATGAGAAAGTTCTTGTTTATCGTGATCACGTAAACGTAATAAGTCCTTATTTATTCCCATATTGCAAGCAAAATCAAACGCTTTTTGTCTGTAATATTTGAACCAGTCATCAGACTCTTTTGGTGCACAGAAAAATTCTAACTCCATTTGCTCGAATTCACGAACACGGAAAATAAAGTTCCCAGGGGTAATTTCATTTCTAAAACTTTTACCAATTTGTCCAATACCAAGAGGTAATTTACCACGTGTAGAACGTAGAACATTTTTAAAGTTTACGAATATTCCCGCAGCGGTTTCAGGACGTAGATAAATTTCACTTTTTTTCTCCTCGGTTACACCTTGAAAAGTTTTAAACATTAAGTTAAATTGACGGATAGGAGTCCAGTCGTGCTTTCCGCAACACGGGCAAGCGATGTTGTTATCATCTATAAATTTCTCCATCTCCTCATTACTTAAAGTCTCAATACTAAAAGGAACAGTTTTATTATTCTTAAACAACCATTCTTCAATTAATTTATCTGCACGGATACGAGTTTTGCAAGCCTTACAGTCCATAAGTGGATCAGTAAAATTAGCCAAGTGTCCACTCGCCTCCCAAACAGTTGGGTTCATTAAAATTGCACTATCCAATCCAACATTGTTGAACTCTTGTTCAATAAAATTTTTCCACCATAAACGTTTTATATTATTTTTCAACTCCACACCAAGAGGTCCGTAATCCCAAGTATTTGAGAGTCCGCCATATATTTCACTTCCAGCAAAAATAAAACCTCTATTTTTACAAAGTGCGATAAGTTCATTCATTGTAACCATTTTTATTCTCTTCTCCATTAACTTTGATTGCTTCATTTTAACACAACAATCTTCAAAAAGCAATAAAACAAAAGGCTTTTCCACGAAAATTATCCACTTGTAAAGAGTTTATAATGTATATAGACAATTTAATAATATATTTAGCTTTATCAAAAATTTTTAAACTAATTGCTTTTATAAATATACTTGCTCAAAATAACAACTTTATTAAATTTATAACTTTTACAAAAAAGTACTCAAAGAGTAAAATTTAAAAATAAAAAAGAAAGTTTCCCTTCTCTTTTTTTATTATTTTTTCCTTGCCGTTTTGCAACGAGATTTTGCGAAAGACAAGAAATCGCCAAGCCGAACGGACTGAGGTATACTTTATGTATCCGACAGTTCGGGCGGACTTGCGGGATTTAGCAGTATTTCACAAAATATCTAAGCAAAACTATTTGTCTATATTTTTCATTGTCAAAGCAATACGATTTTTCGCTAAATCAATACTTAAAATTTTAACTTTTACGTGATCACCAACAGTTAGTTCTTCACTTGGGTGCTTGATAAAGTGATCACAAATTTGTGAAATATGAACTAATCCATCTTGGTGAACTCCAATATCTATGAAAGCCCCAAAATCTATAACGTTACGAACTACACCGTTTAGTACCATGCCCTCTTTTAAGTCCTCAATACTCAATAAATCACCACGCAACTCAACAGGAGGAAGGCTATCACGAATATCACGTCCCGGCTTTTGCAACTCAGTTACAATATCCTGCAAAGTTGGCACTCCAACTCCACAAATTTGTGCGACTTTTTCTTCGCCCTCGGACTGTATAGCGGTTGGCAAAACGGTTAACCTACCATCTTTTATTGAATTTGCATCTATGTTAAAATGCTTTAATAATTTTTCTACTGCGGGATAACTTTCAGGGTGAACCGCGGTATTATCTAGCAAGTTTTTAGAATTAGGAATACGTAAAAAACCTGCACATTGCTCAAAGGCTTTTCCACCTAATTTTGGCACATCTGTAAGTTCGGTACGACTCTTAAAAGCACCTTTTTTTGCTCGAAAGTCTGCTATGCTTTTAGCACTAGCAGAATTTAATCCACTAACACGAGCCAACAAAGGAACACTAGCAGTGTTCAGGTCAACTCCGACACTGTTTACACAACCCTCCACGACTCCATCCAAAACATCCCCTAGTCTTTTTTGTGGCATATCGTGTTGATATTGCCCAACTCCAATAGACTTAGGGTCTATCTTTATCAACTCAGCAAGTGGGTCTTGTAGTCTTCGTGCAATACTAATTGCACTACGTATAGTTACATCATATTGTGGAAATTCAGCCGCACCAAACTTGCTGGCACTATACACACTAGCACCCGCCTCATTTACCATTGCATACTGAACAGGAACAGATACTGACTTTATAAGTTTAACAACAAATATTTCAGCCTCTTTGCTTGCAGTTCCATTTCCAATAGCAATAGCATTTACGTTATGCTTGTAAATTAAATTACTTAAATCTTTGATTGCCTCATCAACTTTACTTTGAGGAGGAGTTGGATAAACTACCGCCTTATCCAAAACATTTCCATTTGCATCTATAACTGCAATTTTGCAACCCGTTCTATACGCAGGGTCAACAGCCATTACAACTTTACCCTTTAAAGGTGGTTGCAATAAAAGTGGTTTTAAGTTTAATTCAAACATTTTAATGGCTTGCTCGTTTGCTGTATCAGTTAAAGCACTTCTCAACTCAGTTTCTAACGATGGTGCTAACAATCTTCCAAAGCCATCTTGCACTGCATCTATTAAAAATTCGTTTAATGTAAGTTTTTGCTTTTGTTTTTTCTCGTTCACACGGCATAAACTAACCACTTTCGTGATAGGTAAACTTTTCTCTTTTTTGCTACTTTCCTGTAAGTTTTCATTACTTTCTTTACTTTTTGCGTTACTTTCTTTATTTTTTTCATCAAAAACGCCCGACTTCTGCAACACCGCCATATCCAATTGTACGTTATCTTTAACAAATAGACGAAGCAAACTATTCATACAGTTAACAGCATCTTCGGGCATCATAATAAAGCCAACTTTTAGAGCCCCTTCTTTTTCTCCACGGTTCACAGCCAACACTCTGTGTGATGGTATGGTACGAATAAATTCAGCATAATCTTTGTATGTTTCATATACTTGTTTTTCATCTTTTTCTGGTTTCCACTCAGTACTAATTTTCGCCTTTTGCCAAAATAAATCTCTTAAATCTTTGCGGGCTTGTGTATCATCTGCAACAATCTCAGAGATAATATCACTAGCACCTTGGAGTGCTTGCTCTATATTCTCGACACCTTTTTCAGCATTTATGAACTTCATTGCCTCAGCAATTAAATCTAAATCTTTTGCCTGTTTTAAAATAATATCAGCCAAAGGTTGCAAGCCACTAGCGATAGCAACAGAGGCTCTCGTTTTTCTCTTTGGTCGGAAAGGTCGATAGATATCTTCCACCTCAGTTACCGTTATAGCATCATCTATCTGTTTAGATATCTCCTCAGTAAGATTACCTTGCTCTGTCAATAATTTTACAACTTCTTCCTTACGTTTGGTTATGTTACGAAGTTGCGTTAGCATATCTGAAAAATCACGTATGACTTGGTCATCACAACTACCGTGCATCTCCTTTCTATAACGTGCAATAAATGGTATAGTACACCCTTCATCCAACAAACCAATAATATTGTTACAATAACTTTCTTTCAAGTTAAATTTCTGAGACAACACTGCGACTATATTCATAAAAATAGACCTTCTTTCATTTCTTTAATGTTCCTTTAACTTACCACATAAACATAAAATATGTCAAGTAAAAAATAGCATTATACCCGTTCTTCACATAAAATCAAAAATAAAAAAACGTAAAAATCCGTAAATAAAAAACTTTAAGAACCCCTTTTCTTCATTATTTCATTTTATGATTTATTCAATCTTGCTATTTATATACAGACATACATAATGTTCTGACGGTTTGAATTTTTTAGCGGTATCACAAAATATCTAAGCAAAAATTTGCGACGAGATTTTGCGAAAGACAAGAAATCACCAAGCCGAACGGACTGAGGTATACTTCGGGTATCCGACAGTTTGGGCAGTCTTTTGGGATTTAGCCGTATTTCACAAAATATTTAAGCAAAAAGTTGACAAACCTTTATTTTTTTGCAATACTTAATTCATACTAAATATAATATATATTTATATAATTTATTTGAAAGAGGTAACTAAAATATGAAGATAAAAATAACCGCAGATAGCACTTGCGATTTAAGTGAAGAAATAATAAAAAGATATAACATTGGAATTATCCCTGTCCGCATAATAATGGATAACAAGGAATATGCCGATGGGGTAGATATTTCTATTGAAAAATTATTTGAGTTAGTAGAGAAAACAGGGCAACTTTCTCAAACAGCAGCAACAAACCCAACTACTTTTCAAGAATTTTTTGATAAACAATTAAAGAGTGATGGGGGTTATGATGCAATAATTCACTTTGATATTTCTTCTAAAATAAGTAGTTTATATCAGAACGCACAAATAGCGTCACAAGAATTTGATAATAAAGTTTTTGTAGTAGACTCTCAATCTCTTTCGACAGGTGTTGGTATTCAAATGCTATATGCTTGCGACTTAGTAGCAAAAGGGTTGCCTGCTGATGAAATTTATGAAAAAATAATGACACGACGCCCAGCAGCACAAGCCTCATTTATTATAGACACGCTTAAATTTTTACACAAAGGCGGTCGTTGTAGTGGACTAGCAATGTTTGGTGCAAACTTATTGAAAATAAAACCTATAATAGTTTTAAAAGACGGAATATTGGATGTAGATGCAAAACCTCGTGGTAAATATAAAGAGGCTGTTATGAAAT
>Ga0172377_10006380_pt1 | contig 12137 bp, 13 predicted proteins | sample Pumphouse3metaG_FD_119749 | JGI IMG/M metagenome (GOLD analysis project Ga0172377, IMG submission 119749) | Leachate microbial communities from a municipal landfill in Southern Ontario, Canada - Pumphouse #3 metaG | ecosystem: Engineered > Solid waste > Landfill > Unclassified | place: Canada... | reverse complement strand
GTATCCTGTTATCAGAGAATAAAACTATGGGATAAGACTATTCTCTCTTATCTTGGAGGAATTACTCTTTTTATAGCCGGACTTATCTGGTATTTCTCAACTCTTGACAAAGATCAGATCACCGCTGTTTCAAGTATTGTAAGTAATTTAATACTGTTTTCTATTATTATCTCTTTTATATTACTGGGAGTAAAACATAAAATTAATGTCTACGATTCTTTTATAGAAGGAGCTAAAGATGGATTTAAAACAGCAATAAAAATTATTCCGTATCTGGTGGCTATATTGGTTGCTATTGGTGTATTTCGTGCATCAGGAGCCATGGATGCTTTTATATCCGGAATTGCATGGATTTTTTCATACTTAGGAATAAACACTGACTTTATAGGCGCTTTACCTACGGCTCTAATGAAACCTCTTAGTGGTAGTGGAGCAAGAGGAATGATGGTTGATGCTATGACGACCTATGGACCAGATTCTTTTGTAGGACGGGTGGCAAGTACGCTTCAGGGGTCAACAGATACTACCTTTTATATCCTGGCTGTCTATTTTGGCTCTGTAGGAATTCGTAAAACCAGATATGCCGTAATCTGTGGATTACTTGCCGATTTTGCGGGTATTATCGCAGCAATATTCATTTCATATCTATTTTTCCATTAAGAACAAAGAATTAAGAATTAAGAAAAAAAAGGAGGAAGTATAGACAATTAGTGAATTGTCTATACTTTTACAAAAAATTTGGAATATGGAAGATGAAGGGTTAAACAAAATTATTTTTTCCAGAGATACAATTGAGTTTGTAACTGTGGCTAAAGAATACTGTAACCTGCTTGAGAATGCGGAGAATACTACATCCAGGGATTTAATGTGGAAGGCACAGAGAATTTTACCACTGCTTTATCTTAAAGCCAGTGTTGTACCTGAATTTGAAAGTACTGAGGATATGGTTCTTGAAAAGTATGTTCAGGAAGTGGATTATCATATACTGATACAGCAAATTGTAACATTGCTTGGAGATAATGATGTTTCGAGGGAAGAGGAAAGACTTGATTCTTCTAATTCTCCGTGGACGATAAGTATATCGGAGAGTTTGTGTGATATATATCAGGATTTGAAAAATTTTATTATGTCTTTTCGCACAGCAAGTAATGTTATTATGCAGGAAGCTTTATGGCAGTGTATGGATAGTTTTAAACATTATTGGGGAGCAGTTCTCTTAAATGTGCTTAAGGCTATTCATAATTTAAATTATTCCGACGTTGAATGGGATAATGAAGAATCTATTTCAGATTCAGATAAAAAGAACAATACTCCGGATTTTATGAATAAGTATTTTAAAAATAATCAGAAAGGATAGGAATGTTTCAGGAAAGTATAACAAAAGAGGAGATAGAGAAGTTGCCGTTAAAGGCTTTTGAAGGAGAAATTATTGTTGTAGATAATCAGTCTGTTCTTAAGGATGCAGTAGCTTATCTGAAAAAATGTAAAATTTTAGGATTCGACACAGAAACTAAGCCTTCGTTTAAGAGGGGAATATCCAATTCTGTGTGTTTACTTCAGCTTTCTACTGAAGATAAGGCCTTTTTATTCAGAATTCATAAAACAGGGCTTCCTAAATCACTGAGAGAAATATTATCGGATCCTGAAATATTAAAATCAGGTGTCGCTATACGTGATGATATTAAAGGACTTCAGAAAATTGAACCGTTTAAAGACGGAGGATTTATAGAATTACAGACAGAAGTTGTAAATTTCGGAATTAATGACATGAGCCTGAAAAAATTAGCAGGTATTACTATGGGTATTCGCGTTTCAAAAATGCAGAGACTATCTAACTGGGAAGCAGAAACTCTTAGTAAACCTCAGCAAATTTATGCGGCTACAGATGCATGGGTTTCGTATATGATTTTATATTATTTGACAAAAGAAATATAATGGATAAAATATCAGTCGTTGTATTAAATAAAGGTAGAGAACAATCTATAAAACGTTTTCACCCCTGGATTTTTTCGGGTGCAATTAAGTCTGTAGAAGAAAACCCTAAGGAAGGAGATATCGTAAGAGTTGTGTCTAACCATGGAGAATTCCTGGCACTTGGGCATTACCAGATAGGATCTATTACTATAAGGATTGTTTCTTTTGATGATGTGGTAATAGACCATGAATTCTGGAAAGAACAAATATCAAAAGCAATAGATGTAAGGAAAGCGCTTGGTCTTTTTGACTCAAAGGATACAAATGTTTTTCGTCTGGTTCATGGTGAAGGCGATTCTTTGCCTGGTCTTATTATTGATTTTTATAACGGTACGGCAGTAATTCAGTCACATTCTATAGGAATGTATCAACTCAGGAATGAATTTGCAGAAATTCTTCATGAATTGCTGAAAGAAAAAGTAAAGGCTGTATATTTTAAAAGTAATAAGACGCTTTCACAAAACGGAGAAAAAATTGAACTTGAAAATGGTTTTTATGGATCAGATCATTCAGAATCTCCTGTTATTGTTAACGAATATGGCAATAAATTTAATGTCGACTTTATAGAAGGACAAAAAACAGGATTTTTTATTGATCAGCGTGAAAATCGTCATCTTTTGATGAAATATTCAAAGGATAGAGATGTTTTAAACATGTTTGGCTATACAGGTGGGTTTTCTGTTTATGCGCTTAAAGGTGGAGCTAAACACGTTGATACTGTTGATGCTTCAGCAAGAGCAATGGAACTTACTGATGAAAATATCAGTTTAAATGGGGATAATGCTCCTCATAAATCTTTTGTTTGCGATGCTGCTGATTTTATGAAAGATATTAAGGACAAATATGATTTAATCATTCTTGATCCTCCGGCCTTTGCAAAACACAGAAGTGCCTTACGTCAGGCTTTGCAGGCTTATAAAAGATTAAATCAGAAAGCTTTCGAACAGATTCGTCCCGGTGGTATATTATTCACTTTTTCTTGTTCTCAGGTTGTTACCAAAGAAAACTTCAGAGAAGCTGTTTTTTCTGCAGCAGCATTATCAAAAAGAAGAGTGCGTATACTCTATCAGCTTTCCCAGCCATCTGACCATCCTGTGAATATTTATCATCCCGAGGGAGAATACCTGAAAGGATTAGTATTATATATTGAATAGTACTTATCTAAATTGCATACATCAGCAATTAAAGATTGATTAAATTGATTAATAATTATGAGAGTCAATAATGATTGTTTTTCTTCTATTTAGGTGTTTTTTAATATTTTTTACTGGTTTTATTAAAAATAATGGGCTAAACTATTTGGAAGATCAAAACAATAGTTACTTTTGTACATAATAAAACATAAGAAATCTTTTTTACAGGGTTATTTGTTGGAAAAGAGAATTTGTTTTATTAATTTTAATGATAATTTATAGATCATTCCAATATCTGGTAATAGGTAATATTTCCCGAATATCAGAAAAAGGGTGTCTAATATTTTTTTTCTATTATTTAATTTTATTTTTTCTATTATGAATATTTATGTAGGTAACTTAAACTACAGCGTTAAAGAAGAAGACCTTAACGAGCTATTTTCCGAATACGGAGAAGTTGTTTCAGTAAAACTTATCAAAGATCGTGAAACTGGTAGAGCAAAAGGATTTGCTTTTGTAGAAATGACTAATGATGACGAAGCTACAAAGGCTATCGAAAATCTGGATGGTTCAGATTTAGAGGGAAGAAACATGAAGGTTAATCAGGCTAAGCCAAGAGAACCTCGTGCTCCTAGGTATTAAAATTTTATCAAAAGGGATTTAATTTCCTTTTGTATTTCATTTAAGAGAAGTTTGAATCTTTTTTAAGGTTTAGACGTCTCTTTTTTTTATTTTATAAGAACATAAACATAACTATAAATATAGAAGACCCTTTAAGAATTGGATCAGTAGTTTAATTGAAAAGTTTGTTTCTAACCTGATTTGAACAACAGATATCTGCTACGGGTTAACAGTTGTTTTCTAGTATCGCCATTGCTATATGTGGAAGCAGTATATTTAACCTTGTTTAATTTTGCATTTTTAAGGCATTTGTTTACATTATTAATGGCATCCCACCGATGAGAAAGGACCACTTTGAATTACTGTGGTGGACCAGTTTCTTTTTTTACTATATACAAGGGGGGGGTAGAAAAATTGGGCGACTTCAGTTTTAAAAAACCTAATTTTCATAATGGGCTCAAATTTACATTTCGTAAATTTTGTTCTCTGTATTTGTGAGGACTCATTTTCATAATTTTATTAAAATGGTCGTTAAAATTCGAAAGGTTATTAAATCCACTTTCAAAAGCTATTTCTATTATTTTATTATTTGATTCAGTTAGTAATTGGCATGCTTTACCAATTCGCAATTCAATTACAAATTCAGAAAAAGTTTTTGTAGTTCTTTTTTTGAAATAACGGCAAAATGAGTTTGGAGTCATATTCGCAATTTTAGCTACTTCGTTTAGTTTTATGTTTTTGTGGAAGTTGGCCATTAAGTATTCAATACATTGGGTTAACCTGCCAAAATCGCGGAGTACCATATTGGCATGATATTCCATACTGTTTAAACAAACAGTGTTTTTAAATTCTGACATTTTTTGAAGTAATTGCAATACCTTAATCAATCGATTGATTCCTTTACTATTATAAATATCAGTCATTAACTGTTTAAGCTCAGCATTCCCTTTACCTGTAAATTTGATGCCGCGATTTGATTTTTCAAAAAGTTCTTTTATTCCATTCATCTCAGGAGATGATAACAATAAATCACCAAAAATTTCCGGTAATATAAATAGGACCAAACATTCTGCATATAAATCTTTATCTTTTTTGTAATATTTATAGTTATTCCTCCATACATGTGGAATTTTGGAACCAACCATTACAAAATCACCTTCATCAAATTGATCTATACTATTGCCAACAAACCTTGTTCCTGCTCCTTTTAAAATATACATTATTTCATATTCCTTGTGATAATGCCAGGTAACAACAAAATGGGGTAGTTTTTCATGATAAATCTTAAATGAACTATCAATAGGGGGAGATAGTTGTTGAAATAATAAATCCATATGATAAGTTGTTAACTATATTAATGCAAAAATGAATAAAATTAGGTAAAATACCATAAGTTTTAGAATATATTTGGGTAGAAACAGATCTGAAATTGAAATACATTTGTAACAAATTTAGTACAAAATATATTTTTCTTAATTAATTTTTAATGGTAAAAGTTAAAATCCAAAATCCAAAAATATTTTTTAACACAGATCATTTAGAAGGTGAAAAGATTCAAAGTAGCACCCGTTTTCTTAAAGATCTAAATTCTGTTTTTAATAATAATGAGGCATTTGTAATGCTTGATCCACAACAACCCGTTTATGAGGTTGATTGCTACCTGCCTGTGATTGAAAATAAATCCGGTGGTTTATTTTTTGGCGTTACTCGCATTTTTCCTGGAAAAGTAGGCGATGAGTTTTTTATGACCAAAGGGCACTTTCATTCGAATAGTGATACTGCGGAATTTTATTGGGGCATTAAAGGTAAAGGACTATTACTTTTTATGGATAAAGACAGAAAAGTATGGGCTGAAGAAATGACAAAAGGAAGTGTGCATTATATCCCGGGAAATATAGCTCATCGTGTTATTAATACAGGCGCTGAGATGCTGTCGTTTGGAGCTTGCTGGCCATCTGATGCAGGTCATGATTATGCATCAATAGAAAAGAAAGGCTTTTCTGCAAGAGTTTATGAAAAAGAAGGAAAACCAGTAATCATTGAAGAATAAAAAGTATGAATTATTACCTTGGAATAGATCTTGGAGGTACGCGTATTAAAATAGGTTTATCTACTGATAATAAGTTGATAGAAATTCAAAATGTGAAAGCAAGAAGGGATCTATGTTTTCAATATAATATGAAAGTTATTGTGGAAGTTGCAGTTCATATGTGTATTGAGAATGAAATATCTCAATACGATATTACCAGTATTGGGTTTGGTTTTCCAGGATTGGTGAATAGTAAAACTAAAAAGGTTATTGCAACCAATGAAAAATACAATGATGTCATTGATTTTAATTGGGATTTATGGGCAAAAGAAAACTTTGGTGCATCCATTTATTTGGAGAATGATGCCAGAATGGCCTGTATCGGAGAATGGAAGATAGGTGCAGGGAAACCATATACTGATTTTATTTTGATCACACTTGGAACAGGAATAGGAACCGCAGTAGTAATGGATAATAGACTATTAGTTGGTAAACACTATCAGGCTGGAAATTTAGGGGGACATTTTTCAATCAATTACGACGGTAGACTTTGTACATGTGGTAACAGAGGTTGCGTTGAAGCCGAAGCATCATCTGACGTTTTAAAAGAGCTTGTCGTAAATCATTCAGAATTTAAAAACAGTCTTTTAGCTGATGTCGAAGATATTAATTTTAACTGCATATTTCAATTTGCAGAAAAGGACAAAGTGGCTTTGGACGTTAGAAATCATTGTATGGATGTGTGGTCTGCTGCTATCATTAGTTATATCCATGCATTCGATTTAGAGGCTGTAATTCTGGTTGGCGGGATTATGAATAGCAAAGAAGTAATACTTCCTTATATAAAAGAAAAGGTTTATAATATGGCTTGGACCCCTTGGGGAAAAGTGAAAATATTATGTGGGGAACTAAATAATAGTGCAGGTGTGAATGGTGCTATACTTATGGCAAAAGAACAAGAACAAAATGAAAATATTCAATACTAATTTAAATATTAAATCACTGATAAATCCTTTGGGATTCGAATACGGGGAAGATTGTTTCGGTCCGAAGGTAGAGCAACGTACATTAGATGCCATTCGGCATAGTTTAATGAATCCGCATTGTGAAGGACCGGCAGTTGTTTACTCGATTGCAATGGATGTAGGGAAGAAAATTCATAAGTCTGTATTGGAGGAACTACATCTACTTTTTGGAGTTGTTACCTATGCGGCGGGTAAATTAGGCAATGAACCTGTACGAAGTCAGGGACACATTCATTCAAGATCAGTTTATGCTAAAGGATGGTCGACCCCCGAAATTTATGAAATATGGCAGGGTAAAGCTATTATTTACATGCAGGAAACAGCTAATGACAAACCAGGAAGATGTTTTGCTGTTAAGGCCGGAATTGGAGATGTTGTTATTGTACCACCTTTTTGGGCACATGCCACCATTAGTGCGGATCCTTTAGTTCCTTTAACTTTTGGAGCCTGGTGCGACCGTAAGTATGGATTTGATTACGATGAAGTAAGAGCTCATAATGGGTTAGCATGGTATCCTGTATATAGGGGCGATCATTTAACATGGGAACCCAACAAGTTGTATCGATCATCGGAATTAATCGAAAAAATACCAGCTTCTTATAAGTCTATAGGAATTACACCTGAAAAGAGTATTTATAGAATATTTGAAGACAATCCGGGAATATTTGAATTTGTGCCTAAACCCTATTTGATTGATCGGTATTGGAAAAATTTCACACCATAGAGTAAGGAACTTATGAATGAAAATTGAGTCGACAGATTCCTATTTTTCAATGCTGTTTTTTTATAATAAATTAATACGATACATGAATAAAGGACGAAAAATAAACGATAAAACTCCGGGAATTGTTTATCTAATAACTGCAACAGCTGTTTTGGGAGGTTTTTTATTCGGTTACGATACTGCAGTAATTTCAGGCACTATTGGGGATTTAGATCACTTTTTCATACAACCTCAGGGTTTTGAAAGTTCAATTGGAAATTGGTGGCTGGGATTTACTGTTTCCGCAGCACTTATCGGATGTATTGTTGGTGCAATGAGTGGTGGGATTATTAGTTTGAAATTAGGACGAAGAAAGGCGATGATGCTGTCGGCCATTTTATTTTTTATTTCAGCAATAGGCTCAGCTCTACCTGAATTATGTATTGATTCTATAGGTAGTGGTAACCATACCGTTTGGATATCTTTTATTATATATCGTATTGTTGGTGGTATTGGTGTTGGACTTGCCTCTATGCTTGCACCCATGTATATCTCTGAAATTGTGCCGGCAAATGTTCGCGGTCGATTAGTTTCATGGAACCAATTTGCTGTTGTAATTGGGATTTTCATTTCCTTTCTTGTTAATTACCAGATTGGAAAAATTGGAGATGCATCATGGCAGTTTTCAAGAGGTTGGCGATTTATGTTTGGTGCTGAGACCATACCTGCTATAATTTATTTCTTTCTATTGTTTACAATTCCTGAAAGTCCCAGATGGTTGGTACTTAAGGGACAAGATGAAAAGGCTGCATCCGTGATGTATAAAATTTTCCCGGAAATAGATGTCCCTAATTTAATAACTGAAATTAAAAACTCATTCGGAACAATTTCACCAAAACTATTAAGTTTTGGATATCGTGTTTTATTAATTGGAGGAGCCTTGGCTGTTTTTCAGCAATTTATAGGAATAAACGTGGTTCTTTATTATGCTCCTGAAATATTTAAAAGTATTGGGGTGAAAGGAGATCAGGCCTTGTTTCAATCGGTTGTTGTTGGACTGATAAACATGCTGTTTACAATCATTGCTATTAAAAATGTTGACCGTTTTGGACGAAAACCACTTTTGTTAATAGGTGCAATTGGAATGGGATTTTCGATGATTTGTCTTGGTGCAAGCTTCTTTCTGAATAGCAATGGAATATTTGCACTTGTATTTATGTTGTTGTTTGTCGCTTCTTTTGCCATGTCGTGGGGACCTGTTACCTGGGTGCTTATCGCCGAAATTTTTCCGAATAGTATCCGGGGTAAGGCAATGTCAATTGCAACCGCAGCCATGTGGATTTCAAATTTTATCGTATCGCAAACCTTTCCGGTTATTGATAAGAATCATTTTTTAATCGAGAAATTTAATCATGGTTTTGCCTATTGGATTTATGGAGCAATTGCCTTAATCTCATTTGTTTTTATCTGGAAATTTGTTCCTGAAACAAAGGGAAAAACATTGGAAGAGATGGAAGGTTTTTGGGATAAAGACAAAAACTTGAATTGAGACAATAATTATATTTCTATAAATGAAACATCAAAATAGCACTTAATTAATCATTAAAAATTCTAATCGGCAATTTTGTCGTATTACAATAGTTCTTTGATATTTTTTCGATTTATAGTAGTGTATGGGTTAATAAAGAATTTGTAAATAAATTGTTCCAAACAATATGTTTTTGTACAATATTTTTACCTGTCTTAAAATAAAAAGCCGTTTTTAATAACCTGGCACTCATTTTTTAATGAGTGATATCTTTGATTTTGTCTAAACTATAAACTTAAAAATATAATAGTCTGAATATTAATTATTTAGAAAATATTACTTATTAAAAATTTATGTATGAAAGATAAGTATAGAAAAACAGGGCAGTATTTGTTGCCCGAGAAGAAACCCCAATCCCGCAAGGGAAAATATGATATTTACCCGGCTTTTCAACTGGGTGAGGGAAAAATTCAGGAAGGAATTGAATCTCTGGCCAGACGGTTAGTACGAGAAAGAATGGTGGTGATAGATGGGTATGAAGGTGTATTATATGATGAGTTAAGGCTGGCGCTGGATACCGAGTTAAAGAAGATGGGAAAACAAACAAAATGGCATGATGTGCGCATGGCGATGAAGTCTCCTTCCGAAATTGAAGATTTGGTTATTCCTTTTTTAGGAGGGGAGGATCCATTATTTGGTAATCGGACTACACTTGTGTTAAAGGATTTTTTTAATACGGATTGTCTGAGTCAAATCCATTCCGATAGCAAATTTGACCTCAACATTATTTTTGGGCCGGGGGCATCACTAGCAGGATGGAAGGGTTTGCTTATATACATTGATTTGCCCAAAAATGAACTTCAATTCAGAGCTCGTGCCGGACGCGTTCTCAATCTTGGAGCCGCAGTGCAGAGCACAAATAAGAGTACTTATAAGCGTTTCTATTTTGTAGATTGGGTTGTACTCAATAAACATAAACAGAAGTTATTGCCGAAGATTGATCTTTTTATCGACGATCAGGCTCCCGGACGAATTCCCTGGATGGAAGGGGATGAGGTGCGGTTGGCTCTAAAAACCATGGGACAGAGTTTTTTTCGTGTGCGTCCTTGGTTTGAACCTGGAGTCTGGGGTGGTAACTGGATAAAGGAGAAAATTGAAGGGCTCAATAAAACTGAAATTAATTATGCCTGGTCGTTTGAGCTCATCACTCCTGAAAATGGACTGTTGCTCGAAAGCAGTGGACGATTGCTGGAAGTTTCCTTCGACTGCCTTATGTTTCAGGAACATCAGTCTGTATTGGGCGAACATGCTGCTAAGTATGGGTTTGAGTTTCCCATACGGTTTGACTTTCTTGACACTTTTGGTGGTGGTAATTTATCTGTTCAGTGCCATCCTCAACCTAAATACATAAAAGAAAATTTTGGAGAGAATTTTACTCAGGAGGAGACCTATTACATTTTGGATGCTGGAGAAAATGCTTGCTGTTACCTCGGGTTTAAGGAGAATATAGATCCAGCGGATTTTGAATCTGAACTGAAGTATAGTTATACGAATAGGAAATCTATCGACATTACCCGATATGTACAGAAGCTTAATGCTCACAAACACGATTTGTTTCTTATTCCTCCGGGCACTATACATGGAGCAGGTATCAATAATTTAGTGCTGGAGATCAGCTCAACTCCTTATATCTTTACTTTTAAGATGTACGATTGGGTGCGTCTTGATCTTGATGGTAATCCACGACCGCTCAATATCAAACGGGGTATGGAGAATCTATGTTTCGAACGCAAAGGTGACTATGTGACTGAGAAACTTGTGTCGCATCCTTATTTGTTAGATCAGGGTGAAGGCTGGCAACTCTTTCATCTGCCGACCCATTCAAAGCACTCTTATGATGTATACAGATATAATATCAGTAGAAATCAAGAAGTTTCTGTATCTACTGGTAATAAATGCCATATTCTTTCATTGGTCGAAGGCTCTTCAATTGTGGTGGAGACTCAATATGGCTTAAAACAGCGGTTTAACTATGCCGAGACTTTTGTGGTTCCTGCAGCTGCAGGCCGTTACCGAATTGTAAATGATTCAACTGAGGCAGTCAAAGTAGTTAATGTATTCATGAAATGATGAATTAACCTGTCAGGATATGAAATCTTTTACAATATTGATTATACGCCAAGATGCAGCTGGTATCGATTATATGGTACAAAAGAAATTTGGGACTATTATAGATCTTATGCTGCTTATAAAAATAAAATCGAACCTGAGTATTAGAGCACAATGTGAGTATTGGGGAAGAGCTCTGAACAATATTTATGTAGAAAGATTTTGGAGAATAATAAAATAAAAGTACTTTTATTTTAATATTGAAAGTTATGACTTAGAATACTTTTTAATCAATTTGATAAAAAAGGGTTATAAATCAGTTTTGGCAATATGGTATATGGGATATATTACAAGTTTGATATAGATGCTTGTATTTTTGAACTTAATGCCAATTTTATAGAAAAGCTTCAAAAAAATCCGGAAACAAATGACTGGATAAACTTAGGAGCAAAATTAAATGAAGTCTTTTATCAGTATTTAAATAGTTTTTAAAATAATTAATCATGTACCTTATTAAAAAATTAAAAGAATATTTTGTTTCTATTAATTGGATGCAAAGTAAAACGAAGTATTGTTGTATTTTATTGCTTTCAATTATTTTTTTGTCCACAAAAATCACATATTCTCAACCAACTAGGATTTTTGACAAAGATGATACATTTGATTGGCTGCAAACCGCTCGAGTATTTTTATTAGATGCCTATCAGCCACCGTTCGCTCCTGAACTTGAATATGATGCAGAATCCTTGTCTGAAACAATGGTTGATATGAATGCAAACGTTCTTCGATTTCCCACAATGGGAAAATATGCAACAATACAGGGAGTTCGATTTTCTCGTCATCCTGATCAGGGAAACCGTGATTTTTTATCGGAGACCATTGAAGCCTGTCATTCCAAAGGCATTAAAGTCATTGTTTATATATCCACCGGGCACAAATTAGCATGGTCAATGGTAACTAAAGATTACCCGGAATATGGACAAAAAACCACCCCGGGAGGACTACCTTCCAGGAG
>Ga0172377_10006379_pt1 | contig 12137 bp, 10 predicted proteins | sample Pumphouse3metaG_FD_119749 | JGI IMG/M metagenome (GOLD analysis project Ga0172377, IMG submission 119749) | Leachate microbial communities from a municipal landfill in Southern Ontario, Canada - Pumphouse #3 metaG | ecosystem: Engineered > Solid waste > Landfill > Unclassified | place: Canada... | reverse complement strand
GTCTTTAAATGAATAATAAAAAGCACCGCCGACTTTTTTAGCTGGTTGCTTCTGAAGAACCATCAGTAAATAAATTGGAATCTGGAACTGGCGTCCGTTCTTAACGCCGTTGACAATTTCAATAATGCTGCCGCCCGAACGTTTGTAGTCAATAACAATAAATCGTTCGCCGTCGGCATTATAGTCAATCCGGTCGATTTTTCCGGTTAGGATTAGCGGAATTTTCGGGTTATCGCCGATTTGCAAAGTCTCGTCCCGGAGTGAAAATTGCTGTTCGGTTTGTAGCGGTATAAAGCCGGTCTCCAGAAAGCGGCGTTCCGTGGCAACGAAATGACGCAATCCGATCCGTAATTCACTTAAAATCTGCTCCCATAACAGCCCCGGCACGAAGTACAATTTCGGTCGGAAAAGTGAGTCGAGTCGACCGATAAGGCGCGCCAGATAATCGTCGTCAATTTCATTTAAAAAATCCGACCAGTTGCAGGATTTGCCAGCCAAGAAATCCCGGATTAATTGCTCCAGGGCTTTGTGGATCAGCAAACCTTCGGTCATTGCATCCAGCCCGATTTGCGGTTCGCCGGGAATCTCGATATTCCAGATATGCGCGCAAAGATAAGCGAACGGGCAATTGACATAATCCTGGATTTTAGTGACGGAGATAGGGTTAGAAATGAACTGCGGGTAAAAACGATCGCAGGGTAAAATGCCGTTTCGGATACCGTCGCCTGCCAGCCGTCCGCGTTCGCAATCCAGACGAGTCGTGATCGATTTGAAGATGTTTTCGTCAGTTAAGCTGGCAAGTTTCTCAATATCAATCCCGGCGGCTTTTTCCGCCAGAATAATTTCGAACAGATCACCGGTTGAGGCGCAGGTCGTAATTTCTGGCAAAACCTGCGAAGCGGAAATCGCTTCCCAGCTTAATATTTTCTGCGAGTCATTTGCCGGTTGGCAGGCTAATAATTCAGCCACAAACGGTGAAACCGGCAGAACGCGACCACCGCTATTTGATTCCGGGTAGGTAATTAATAATCGTTGGTTTGCGCGGCTTGTAATCAGGTAAAACAGAAATTTTTCTTCAGCCAGATTGAAACCGGTTTCGGCAAAATGAACCTGACCGGCTTTTTGATTGAGTCGCGCCCGCAAATCGTTTCTGAAAAGGGCGTTTTCAGGATGAATTGCCGGAAATTCGCCATCGACCAGCCCCAGCAGGATCAGACCATCCATTTCCCAGGCGCGCGCGTCCATCAGTTTGGCGTAGTGAATGCCGGGTGTTTTAATTTTCGCACCGTTGGTTTCAGTTGCGAAGAAGCGCGGCAGAATTCCGGACAACTCCTCCAGACTGGTTTTTATGCGCGCAGATCTGAGACGCAATAGCCGGTTTAAAAGCGATTTGATCTGTTGAATGGTCTGGGCTTCGGGGCGCTGATCATCCGGATAATAGCGCGCCAGAATTTTTATGAACAGATGCTGAAAATCCGCCCAGGCGGTATTCTCCGGCAAACTAAAATCCTCGAGCAATTTGGTTAGCATCGGTTGAATGGTCTGAAGTCGCTTAATCTGCGACCGGGCGTTGCGGCGTTCTCTTTCATTTTCATCCGAATCAGTATTCAGAATAAATTGCAGATAGTCAAGGTGCTGGCGGCAACGCGTTATCCAATCGGATTTGGAGGTGGGCAAACCCCATTCGGCGGAGTGAATTTCGAAATCCTGCAACGGATCAGCGCCATAATAGCGGCGCACCGCCGGCAGACGCAACAGATCGAGAAAAACCGATCGATTGAAATTTTCAAGATTGAACTGAACAATCCGATTTAACAATTGGCCCGGTTCGGTAAGCGTCAGCGGTGGATGGGCGGAATTGACCGGCAGGCCAAAACCGGGAAAAAGCAAGTCGATCAAGCCGCTGTAATCATAACTACCGCGAAAAACGATCCCGATTTTATCGGGATTCATTCCCTCAGTCAACCAACCTTTGATCGTGCGCGCCGCCGTCTCGACTTCAGCCCGCCGGGTCGGACATTGCACGACTTTAAGCGGAAAATGCCATTCATTTTTCCATTTGGATTGAGTATTGGATTCCGACTGATTGCCGTTTAAAATATCTCTGAACAGATTGGTACGAATAACTTCCGACCATTCAACTCCGGTTGGTTTGGCTGAAAGGACGAGCGTCTCGCCGGCGCCCAGCAAGCCCGGACGATTCCGGCAATAATCGTAAACCGTTTGCGAGGAGTTCGTCAGGCTGGTGCAAATGATACCCGGGAAACTTGCAGTCAGACTTTGTAAAATTTTATATTGAATCGGCGTGAATTCGTAGAAACCGTCGATAACCAGTAATTCGCCCCAATCAGTTGGTGGTTGATTCTGGAGGAGTTCGAGTGCCAGAACGAGCAATTCGCCCGACGGACCGGCGCCATTCTGCCGATAGTTTCGCCGCAGTGTATTGAAATGGCTAACCCATGCGCGCATTTGCGGCTCGCCCGATGATAAGGCTAATTTATCCAATTCAGCCGACGTCAAGCCGCTTTCGCGGAAATCATTGAATATACTTTGCAGAATCTGAATATAACCGCTGTAAAAATGATCTTCAGAACGGGTTTTCCTTAATAGATCGTGAAGTGCGAGCCATTCCTCAGCGTTTTCAATCGTCTGAAAATTTCGCCGGGCTGAGTCTAAAATGCGTCGCGCCCATTCGAAAAAAGTGCCGAGAGATAATTGCCCGGGCGCCAGAGCCGGCTGGCGGCGCAGAATTTCCATTTTCAAATAATTAATGTGCTCGACGGATGGCAGGACGCCGGCGACGCTCTGTCCCGTTTTTAAAACAGCGATAATCTCGCCAATAACGGTTTCGGTTTTTCCGGATTTCAGCGGACCGGTAATGTATTTAATCTGTGCCATATTACTGAATTGAACTTTCTCTCAAGGCGAAATGTAAGCTGAATCCGGCTTTTTAGCCAGAGCAACCTTGGAAAATTTGCCATGATGATATCACTACCCGATAAACGAGCGTATCATTGAAGCGTTCTTATAATAAGTCGTGCTCTATCCGGTCGCTTTTTCCAGTCGTTTCATAATGGAAAAAATAAATGCGGCCGAGAGCAAGCAACATACCACGAAAATCAGCCACAATTGCCAGAGATCGAGAACACCCCAGAAAGTACTGCCAACGAACAGCAGTTTGTTGCCGACCGCCGTAGCCAGTAACCAGCCGCCCTGCATAAGACCCTGAAAGCGGTCCGGTGCGACCTTGGATACGAAGGAGAGTCCCATCGGACTCAGAAACAATTCGGCGATGGTCAGGATCAAATAGGACGAAATCAGCCAGTAAGGCATGACCCGCGAAGAATCCGGTACCGGACTGTATTTGATAACTCCGGATTCGTCAACGAATTTCAACTCGTGCGGCGAAATCAGCTTGAGCGAAGCTATAAGCAGGACCACAAAGCCGACTGCGGCAATGATCATTCCGATACCGATTTTTCGGGGAGTCGAAGGCTCTTTGCCCTTTTTATTAAGCCAATTGAAGAATCCCATCACCACGAAAGTCAGCGACACGATGAAAAGCGGATTGAACGACTGAAAAACCTCTGGTGAAATCGGATTTTCGGATGAACCCTGCCGGAAGAAATAATACCCGACGATTCCACTGATCACCACCATAGCGCTGCCCAACCAGCGCGCCCGGCGGGTACGATTGCGACCCAGCACGATAACCAGGCCGGCGATGAAAGCGATCACCGTGAGCATGTTTTGCAGAGTGAAAAACATGTATGTAAAAGGATCGACGGTCTTGACCGTATAGTCGCGAGCGAAGAAAGTCTGCGTCAGCCCATTCTGGTGAAAAGACATCCAGAAAAATATCACGACAAAGAAAACCAGCAAGAGCGAGGTAACCCGTGGTTTTTCTTCCTTTTTCGAGATCATCACGATCCAGGTGACAAATGTAATGAACAGTCCGATCGCGGCGCCGGTGCCGATGTCTTTGACCGTACTGATCAAAACCGCCACCGCCGCGCCCGCCAGCAGAGCGATCAGGATCGCGGCCGGGTTACTGGTAAAGGAAATTTTAGAAGTCGGATCGGCGCTGACTTTTTCCTTGTTAGGCAAATGCCGATTGAAAATAATATATACTAGCAGGGAAATAATCATGGCAATGGCCGCAATCCCGAAGGCATAATTATAACCTTTCGAGAAAACTTCCAGGTAGCGATGAGCGAAAGCCGTCAGGTCGGAAACCGGTCCCGCCAGATTGACGCGGTTTGCTAAAGCGACGTACTCAGCCGGGTCTTTCAGGGTGCCGTTGATATATTGATGACAGAGCGCCGGCAAACTTCCATCATGTAAAAGAGCATTGGCTTTCAGCCACCAGTTGCGAATACCGGTCGCGGCAAACGGCGCGAAAAACGCCCCGACATTGATGCCCATATAGAACAGCATAAAAGCCGAATCGCGCACTTTAGCATATTTTTCGTTATCGTACATTTGCCCGACCACTGCCTGCAAATTGCCCTTGAAGAGTCCATTACCGAAAGCGATCGTAAAAAGGCCGATGATTGTTACAGTCAGCGACAGATTCGGGATTGCCACTAAGACATATCCCGCGAACATGACGATCTGACCAACCAGAATCACTGTTTTGTATTTTTTGGTTGCATCAGCCAGAATGCCGCCGACCAGCGCCAGAGCATAAATACTGAAATAGAACCAGCTGTAAATACTACCGGCAATATTTTCGTCCAGACCATATTTTGCCTGGAGAAACAGTACCAAAATCGCCATCATGGTGTAGAAACCGAATCGTTCTCCCATATTAGCAAAAAATGCCACTACCAACCCTTTCGGATGATTCTTAAACATACCGGAAACCTCCCATCGATTAGAAGAAATATTTCATATTATTAATCATAAACAGTGCCGAAAATATAGGCGTTAAGCCAGAAAAATAAAATGAAAAATCGCCGAATAGAAGCGGAATCAGCAAAAATTCGAACGAAAATGACAACAATTGCCCAGGAATATTCAGGTGAATTTCAGGCAAAAATTAATAGAGGGTCGACGAGCTTTTACCTTTTTCGTAAGATAAAAGCCGGTTTATTTGCAAGTTTTTCTTTGAATTGCTGAATATTTGTCCTTAAAATATTGCGTTATTTGGAAATTCTGAACATAAACGACATTTTATACCAAGTTAGATCTTCATCTTTCCAGAGGGAGATACGCATAGGTGTTAAATAATGTAACCTTGTCGGGGTTGGCAGTGCAATCTCACTTCGGCCTCCGGACTACCTACATTATATCTAACACTGGAATTCATTAAGGAGGTTTGAATGGAAAGCAGTAAACTGTATGTTGGCAATCTGAAATATGCGGTTACCGATGAGCAATTGACTGAACTTTTTGCTGAATTCGGTGAAGTAAAAAGCGCCAACGTAATTAAAGGCAAAGGCTTCGGCTTTGTCGAAATGGGTTCGATTGAAGAAGCCAATAAAGCTCAAGATGCTTTGAATGGGAAAGAGTTCGAAGGTCGGGTTTTACGCATAGCCGATGCACGTCCGCCGCGGACCGAAAAAAAAGAACCAGAAGAAAAGTCAGAATAGTTTAGAACTATCTATCGGATTTATACTTACCTGCTCTCCGGATTTTTCCGGGGAAGTGGGATTTCTACTTTAATTCGAACTAACCGGTTCTTTAAATAACCACTATTTTTTATTTGCAAATTAGTGTTTAACCTTTATCCGTTGCTTTTTGTCTAAAGCAACGTGAATAGGAATCGAATAATTTGGCCGAGCAGTCTCTCAAACATCCAGGGTACGATGAGCAGGCATTTAACAAATTGGTGCATGAAAATCACCAGCGTATTTACGGATTATTCCGACGCATGGTTGGCAGTCATGCCGAGGCGGACGATTTGACCCAGGAAACATTCATCAAAGTTTATCAGAGCCTGCCCAAATTCCGGCAGGAATCATCAGTAGAGACTTGGATTTACCGGCTTGCCATCAACAAGGGTTTAAATTACCTGAGGCGGATGAAAATCCGAAAAACCCTCGGGCTTGAATTCGCCGATACTGCGGCCGAATCCGGCGAATCCAAGATGGATAGATCTGACCGTAATCTTTTACGCCGGGTAATCGCCAAACTGCCGCCGCGTCAACAGATGGTTGTCATTTTGCGCTCCTTTCAGGAATTATCCTTTAAGGAAATTGCGGCTGTTTTGAACATGACCGAAAATGCCGCTAAGGTGAATTTTTCACATGCGATCAAGAATCTGCGACAGACATTCCTCAAAATGGGAGTAACCTATGAAAATATGTAAACAGATCGAGGATTTGATTCCTCTATATTATTCAGGCGATCTGAACGCAAATGAAAGAAAATTGGTCGAAAACCATCTGGACGGTTGCCCGACTTGTTTGAAGTTCAGCCGGAGTACGCGCACTCTTTTAAATGATTTAAAACCGGTTGACATCCCTATCGATAAAAATTACGGCGCCGAGTTGGTTGTGAATATTCAAAACCGACTCCAGAGAAATCGCCGTCAGCGTAAATTGATGTACTACCTGGTTCCGGCCTTCAGTTCGATCGTATTAATGATAATTGTGGGCTTGAATGTATTTAGCCATAATTCTCTTTCACGGCAGTGGTTGAATAACAATACCATGGTAGAACTCTACAGCGATTTAACCCATTCGGGTTTTTTTAGCGAGATGTCGGAAGTTGCTTTTGAACAAATCAATACTAATGAGAACGATCGGATTGCTAGCGAACTTAGCCATAAAATCAGCGCTGAGATCATTGAAACCAGCGGATCTGCACCAGTGGATGATTATATCGTAGCCACAGCCCACCTGACCGACCGGGAATTCGAATCGTTCCTGAAGGAAATTGAGAATTTTACACTATAGTGAGTAGGAGGCAATAAGGTGAGAAAAAATTGGTTATTATTGATATCTATGCTTATCCTGGGCTTAACCGTTCAATCGCCAGCCCAACCGGAGAATCCCGACGAGATGGGAGCGGATATGGCGGCAAGACGTGAGAAAATGGAAGCCTTGCGCATTTATAAAATGACCGAATTCCTGGAACTTACCTCGGAACAGGCCGTACAATTTTTCCCCAAACTGAAAGCGTATGAAGATTCGGTACGGCAAAAACAACATCAACAGATGGAGTTAATTCGCGAGATCGACCTGAGCGCTCAGCAATCTGACAGTACTGGTATTCATTTCAGTACCGCTGATGTACAGAAATATCTCCGCAAGATCGCCCGGATCGAAAAAGAGATCATTACCGAAAAGGAGCAATTTATTGGAGATCTGAGTTCAATCCTGTCTCCCAATCAGCAGTTAAAATATTTAGTATTCGACAGTCGTTTCCGACGTCGTATGTTACGAAGCTTAAAATCCCCACCGCCTGATATGAAAAAATAAACAAAATAGGAGTTATTATGAAAAAGAACAGCTTATTTTTCTTGACCCTGCTAATCGTACCGGCTTTGATTCTGGCGCAACCGGCCGGTAAGGGCAAAGCTGAATCCGGACGCCAGCCGATGAAAAGAACGGAAATGCAGTGTCGGGGTGAATATAAAACCTCGATGCAAGACCTGCTTAAGTTAACCGATCAGCAGAAAACCGATCACAAAAATATCAACCTTAAGTATCGCCGCCAGAATATTCAATTGCGCGCCGATTTGGAACTGGCTAATCTTGATTTGCGTGAAGCCATCGAAAAACTCGAACAGAAGAAAATCGATGAAAGTGTCAAAAAAATCAATGACATAAAAGCCAGGCTCTATAAAAATAGAATCGATCGGAAAGTTGAATTTCTTAAACTTCTGACTGAAGAGCAGAGAAACATCCTGAGCGAACAGCCCTGTCGGATGCGCAAGGTAAGAAGGATTCAGCGTCCCGGCGGTTTCGGCGATATGGATCTCGAGGCTGAGATCGACTTCGCTTCGATCGAGCTGGATATACCCGACAATTACGAAATGGATTTAGACGACTAAATCCATGATTGAGCAAATCCTCAACTGGATGAAACAGGTTGAAATAGGTGAGGGCGACCTCACTACCGAGAGCGTCGCCCCCTATTCTTTGCATTCAGCCGGAAAATTGGTAATGCTGAACGACGCCCTGTTCTCCGGGCGCGCCGTAATCGAAAAACTACTGGAAAGTGCCGTACAACAGGTGAAAATCGAATGGCATTGCGAAGAAGGTGCCGAACTGTCAGCCGATGCTACGATTCTGACTTTCAACGGCAATGGCGCTGAAATGCTAAAGATTCGGCGTCTGCTCGAATGGCTGGTCGGCAGTCTCTCGGGACTGGCAACCGCCACCCGCGACAGTGTCAAATTTCTTGCCAATCATGGCAAAAAGCTGGTCGCCGGCAACAGCATTTCTCCGGTTTTCGAAGAAATCGAACGCTCAGCCTTTACTACCGGCGGAGGCGAAATGCCCTTCATCGGGATCTCCGAGCGTATATATCTGACCCGCAATCACTTTATCTATGCCGGCAAGCCGGCGGAAGTGATAGCTGGATTGAATAACGAATTGGGCGAGGCCCGAAAAAAACTAAAAATCGAAGTCGAAGTCAACGATCCTGCCCAGTTCGAAGAAATCAACCAACTCGACTGTGATGTAATCCATCTGGTCGGTTTCAACCGCGATCAATTGGGCGAGGTTTTCGAAAAACTGCATCCCAATCGCAAACCGATTGTGCACTTTGATAAAATCGGCGATTTTCGACCCGAATATGCCGATTACTTCTTTCGCTATGTTGCGGTTGAAGATTTACACCGCACCCGTCATTATTTACCTGTAAAATTAATTTTCACCGGCGCCTAAACCGGATTGCGGTCGTCTGATAGAATAACTTCAGACTTTAGTATAATCGGATTTTTCCCCTGATTAATATCAAATCGGAATTACTTTTTGACGACTCATTTGTCGCAGTCGGGCTGGCGATACGCCGTAATATTTTCGGAATAAATTGTAAAAGCGGCTGATGCTCTTAAAACCAAGTTCCAGCGCCACGGCCAGTATTTTAGTGTCGGTTTCGATAATTAGTTTGGCGGCCAGGCGGATTTTTTGTTCATTAATGAATTCAGTCGGTGAAACGTTAAGATATTTACGAAAGCACTTGCAGAGATGTTGCTGAGTGCAGGCGGCCAGTTTCAGCATGGTTGGCAGACCGCCGATCAAATTCTGCTTGCGGATCATCTCCGAACACAATTTATCGAACCAGAGCGGTCGTTCGGCGTCGACCGGCGGCATTTCGAGGAAAAAACGCGTGAAGATTTCCGCCAGCATTATTTTGACTTTCAGGCGCGCCAGATCGGTGGCGGTTTTTTGAAGGGTGTTCATACGAATCAGGCGCAAGGTCAGTTCTTCGGTTTCAGCGATGGAAATTTTAAACACCGGCGGGAGTACCGGTCCGGTATAGCGCCGCAGGAAATAATCGTTGCCCAGATAGGCGCTCAGATCGAGCAGAAATTCCAGATTGAAGGCTACATTGATCATTTCGCAAGTTGAGTTATCCAATTTTTCAAAGCCGTGGGTATCATTGGGACGAATGAATGTCAAAGTGCCGGTCTGAAGTTCCTGAATCTCACCATTGACGATGTGCCGAACTTTTCCATCGATAATTAGAAAGAATTCGGCGAAATCGTGGGAATGAAGAGCTGTGACGTCGCTGGCCAGCGAATGAAAACGCAGATCCGATCCGGCCTGGATACTTTCCGGTCGATGCCCGCTGTCCCAGGCCAGACGATTAAAGGTAATATTCGCGCCACTTTGGCTGGTGATAAAATCGTCCTGTTTGAGCCGGACATTTTTCACAATGATAATATATTGCAATAAAATGATAAAATAAAGGCATTATATCTCGATATAGTAGTTTTGTATAATATTAAAATAGTGTAAAATTGCCTTGTGAAAAATTCTGGAAATACAGACGTAGCCGGACGCGAATTAGTCAGGCAGGCATTTCGGCGGCAAAAGACTGCGCGCATACCCTGGGTGCCGTTCGTGGGTTGTCACGGTGGCAAACTGATCGGAGCAACTGCCGAGAATTATCTTAAATCGGGTCATAAAATCGCCGCCGGTCTGAAAAAAGCCGCCGAACTCTATCGCCCGGATGGTTTGCCGGTAATGTTCGATATTCAAGTGGAAGCCGAGGTGCTGGGTTGCGATTTGCTATGGTCGGAGGATGCGCCGCCTTCGGTGGCATCGCATCCGCTGGATGCGCTGAGTGGCAAGACTATCAGCAGTTTGCCTGAATTTTCCACCACCAGGGGGCGTTATCCTGAAATTGCGCGCGCTATGGAAATTTTCAGGCAGGATTTTGGCAAAGATTTGGCGTTGTACGGATTGATTTGCGGGCCATTAAGCCTGGCCTTGCATCTGCTCGGCAATGAAATATTTCTCGAAATGTATGATAATCCCGACCGAATTGTTGAACTACTCGACTATTGTTCCGGAATTGCCCGGCAGTCCGTCGATTTTTATCTGCAAAACGGGGCGGATGTGATTGCGGTAGTCGATCCTATAACCAGCCAGATTTCGGCGGAGCATTTCCGCCAGTTTGTAACGCCGGCGCTCAATCCGATTTTCGAGCATATCCGCAATAACGGCAAGCTTTCGTTACTACACGTATGCGGCAATATTGAGCGCAATCTCGAATGTATGTGCGAAGCGACCTGGGACAACCTATCGGTTGATGATCGGGTTTCGCTCCCCGGATTAAAAGATCTGGCGCAAAAATATAATAAATCGTTCAGTGGCAATTTTAACCTTACGGTAGCCCTGCTGATGGGTAATCCGGACGACTGCCGCCGGGAAGCAATCCGCAACCTCGATGAAGGGGGCGATACCGGATTTATCCTGTCGCCGGGATGCGATATCCCTTTTCATGTCCCGTCGGAGAATTTGCAGGCAGTCGCCGAAATAGTATATGATGATAACCAGCGCGAAGTCGTGCGAAAGCAGATGATTGGTTAGGAAGTCAATCTTGAGTATAATTGCCAGCCGCGATCCGCAACACGCAATCATTACAATGAACGGATGGAGTTCAACAGGCGCGCGCGAGGAATTGTATAAATTTGGTCTGAATTAGTTACAGATGTATTGGAGTGATAAATGACACGCAATCAAGAACTCTACCAGGCAATTCTGAGAGGTGACCGAAGCACGGTTCAAAAGATATTTCAAAGTGCGATTGACCAGCACGCGGATGTCAACGAATTGCTGGAAGATTCGATGATTCCGGCGATGCGGGAAGTCGGCGAGCGTTTTGCCCGCAGTGAAATTTATGTGCCGGAAATGCTGATCGCGGCCCGCGCCATGCAGGCCGGACTGACTCTGATCGAGCCGATTCTCGCCAAATCCAATCGCAAGCCGCGCGGCAAGGTCGCCGTCGGCACGGTAAAGGGTGATCTGCACGACATCGGCAAGAATTTAGTCGTTATAATGTTAAAAGGCGCCGGTTATGAAGTTCTCGATCTGGGCATTAATTGCCCGGTGGAAAAGTACGCCACTGCCGCCGCGGCTGGCATCAATATTATAATGTGTAGCGCCCTTTTGTCCACCACCATGATGTACATGAAGGAAGTTGTCAATTTTTTTAAAAATAACAGCGCCGTGAAAATAATAGTTGGCGGCGCTCCGGTAACGCAAAAATATGCTGACTCAATTGGCGCGCACGGATATGGCAAGAACGCCAACGAAGCGGTCCGGATCGTCGAACGTCTAACCGGAGCGGTCGCCTGACGACCATCCAAAACGGAATAATCAAATGAATTCACGCCACCTGTTTTTATTAATCGGCCAATCCAACATGGTCGGACACGGCGAAATGGATCGCGTTCTGCCGATAGAAAATGAACTTATCCAGGTATTCAGGAACGATCGCTGGCAAAAAGCCGTCGAACCGCTTCATGGTCATCGAAATGATCAGACTGGCGTCGGACTCGGCATGAGTTACGCTTCATCAATTCTGAAAAGGGATTTAGTTGATAGGGTGGGGCTGATACCCTGCGCGGTTGATTCCACGGCTATTGCTGATTGGTTGCCGGGAACTCCTTTATATCAGAAAACACTTGACACTCTGATGAAAACCCAAAAAACTGATCCGGAAAATAATCG
>Ga0172377_10006378_pt1 | contig 12137 bp, 13 predicted proteins | sample Pumphouse3metaG_FD_119749 | JGI IMG/M metagenome (GOLD analysis project Ga0172377, IMG submission 119749) | Leachate microbial communities from a municipal landfill in Southern Ontario, Canada - Pumphouse #3 metaG | ecosystem: Engineered > Solid waste > Landfill > Unclassified | place: Canada... | reverse complement strand
GAACAGTACCCAAGCCTGGCTGAAGGGACTGGTCTTGAAAACCAGCAGAGGGGCAACCCTGCAAGAGTTCGAATCTCTTCTGTTCCGCCATTTCTTTGTTTAAAATATATAGTTCTAAGTAGAAATACTTGGAACTTTTTTTATGGATATCAATTATTTTTTTACAAAAAAAGACTTAGGCAGTTTGAATGGCCTAAGTCTTTAAGTTTATATTATTTAGTCTTCGTCATCTTCATTTTTACTTATCAATTTTTCTTCAAAGAGATCTTCAGGTAATTGTTCCAATGTCCAATCTGGATGAGCGCGTTTTATTTTTATTATTCCATTGCGTGTTAACTCTATATCGTTTAATACGCGGTCTGTTTTACCAAAATAACGACACTGTTTGATGAAGTCATATCGTTTTAGTAATACTTGATCGAGAGAGTTATCAACTAAACCAGCTATTAAAACTGAAGTGCGAGCTGATGAAGGTGTGACGAATAAATCTGAACTATTCTTTACTCTTTTTTCTAAGCGTAGGATTAAGCGTTCCGCATCCTTTGAGCGACCTTGTAGCAAATAAATATACATTTGTTCATATAGAGCTTCTGCTTTATCTTGGTCTGTTAAATAGATTGAATTGTATTCAATTTTATCAATTGTATCTAGGGCTGCTTTATAATCTTTTGCATAAACTTGTCCTCTTAATGTGTAGAGTAATGATTGAGGTTTGATTCTTGATTTTCCAAAATTCTCGATTTTCAAATCATCTATGTATTTGCCAGCGCGTTCTGATGCTTCAGCAGATAAGACTTTATTGAATGCAACACGATTTTCAGGACTGTTAGAGGCAATCATTAAATACATATCATTTGATGTGTCTAATTTTACGGGTAGCATTTCATAAACTATTATCATCGCACCTAACCCAACACCATAATCTATTAAAATCATAGTATTTGAGGATAATGTGGTTCCGACTATTAACAAGATTGCTGCGATTAGAACGTAGAATATAGTTCCACCCATAAACATAAATTTAGGGTTTGGATTTTCCTTTTTAGGCATCATCTTTAAATGGAATTCTGCGATATTTCTAAATAAGTAACGAACTTTGGTTTTGTCACCAGACATATTTATTTGTAGCCCTAAAATTTCAATTATAGAAATTTTATAGCCGGATAAATATCCAAATATTGTTTTGCCGATATTGTAAACGAGCAACGCACAAACATAACTGATAATAATAAACAATATTACATCTTGTGTCACAAGATTAGCTGCAGTGCGGCTCACTGCAAATGAGATACCATATGTTCCTAGACCGAGAACTATAATCATGGGCCAAGAGAAACTGAAGTCCAAAAATTTACGAACTGGACCATTATTATTCTCTTTTCGAATCGCTTCAGATTGTTTATTCAAAACATCTTCTACACCTAGTTTTTGCTCAGTGTTTGATGTTTCTTCTTTGTTTTTATTATTTTCCATAAATTCCTTCTTTCAAATTATAAATATTATATCATATATTATTTTAATATTAGTCTATTAATAAACTCGTTTTTATCGGAAACTGTCACTCCTACTTCTTCCATAGTTTTGGGGAGAGGTAGACTATCTAAGTACGATTTAAATGCTTTTATAGTGGAGTCAGGATTCTTAGAATCAATGTCGAAACAAAATTTGCCTAATTTACATATTTTATCTTTAAGCTCTTTCTTATTAATATCCATGAATTCCGCAAGTAAGAATCTCAAACCTAACCCGTGAGTAATGTCTGGATGTGTTCCAGACATTGCGTGTTCTACAGCGTGGCAAGGCATGCGATACGCTTTACCAAAAGAAGTGAATCCGTTGTGAGACATAGTGGATGTTAACATCATGGAACGTCTAGCGTTGTAGTCGGTAGGATTTTCAATTAAGACAGGAGATATCTCAATTATGTTTTTAATTACGGATAGCGCAAAGTAGTCAGAGAGTTCATATTTGTTGGAGGGACTAAAATATCTTTCGAACGAATGAGATATGATATCGACTAATCCACAGCAAGTTTGATACTGACTTACGGTATATGTTAGTTTAGGATCAAGTATAGAAAAAGTGGGCCTATTTAGATCTGAACTAAATCCACCTTTGTAATTGATAGTTCGATCTGACATTACACAACTGTTGGACATTTCACTTCCCGCAGCGGACAAAGTGAGAATTAACCCTAAAGGCAAAGATTTTTTCGCGATAGTCTTTTTCTTATTAAAATCTAAAGGGTCTCCGTCATAGTAATACGCTTTGCATAAATTTTTAGCTGTGTCGATAACTGAACCACCACCGACAGCGAATATTAAGTCGGGCTTATATTCACGGACTTTTTCCAATGCATCTCTCACGAATGAGATATCCGGATTTGGAAGTACTCCACCTTGAGCGAGAAAGTCTATATCGTTTGCTTTTAAGGAGGCGTATAACTTATCAAGGTTTCCGTTTTTCTTCAAAGAAGATCCACCATATATTAAAAATATTCTTTCAAAACCTTCTTGTTTAATGATTTCACCAGCTCGATTAATTCCGTTGTCTATAACGTAAATGCCTGTCGGACATTTGTAATAATAATCTTGATTTTCCATGCGATTTTCTCCCTCTATATGTATATATGTTACATCAATTATATATTATTAGTAGGTAGACGCTTAGTGACTTTTCCATAAAATGAGCATATTTGATATAAAAAAAGCACGAAAACAACGAAAATTTTAAAATAATGCGTTTTTCCTTGAAAATTTGGTCGGAACCTTTAAAATATTAATGGTTACCTGTTAACAATATTTATTGGAGGAATAAGTTAATGAAAAAAGTAAAAATGATGAAAAAATATGCTGAATTAATTGCGACGCTTGGAATTGGTGCGAATCCCAAACAAGATGTAGTTATAAAAGCTCCGGTAGAGGCGTATCAATTTGTTAGATATTTGTCCCTTGCTTTATACAATAATAAGGCGCGGATGGTATCTGTAGATTGGACAGATGGCGTTTGCACTAAGCAAAAAATAATGCATGGCTCTATCTCTAAATTGGAACAAGTTCCCGAGTGGATTATAAGTAAAGAAGAAACACGCACAAATGGAAATGTTTCTAAAATTGTACTTGAAGGTGAAGATCCCGCAATATTTAAATCGGTAAATAGTAGAAAATTGTCCTGTTATAACAGGGCGTTAGTTGAAGCTTTATATCACACAAAGAAACCTTATTACGTCAATGACCTCGCTTGGTGTGTTGCTGCGGTTCCTACAAAGGCCTGGGCTAAGAGAATTTTTCCTGAACTTTCCCCTACTCAAGCACTGCAATCTTTATGGGAAGCTATATACGAAGCTTGTTATGTTAAAGAAGATGAAAACGCAATTGATAACTGGAATAAACATATTGCTGAACTCGACAAGCACGCTCAAATTATGAATAAATATCAATTTAAGGAATTGCGCTACACCAACAGTTTAGGAACTAACTTAACTGTGGGATTAGTGGACAACCATATTTGGGGTTCCGCTCGTGGAACGCAAGGTTTTAATGGACGTTATTTTGTTCCTAATCTTCCCACTGAGGAAATATTCAGTATGCCTCACAGAATGAAAACAACAGGTAAAGTATTTGCTTCGCGTCCTCTTAGTTACGGTGGAGTATTAATTGAGAATTTTTGGATTGAATTCAAAAATGGTGAAGTTGTAAACTTCGACGCAGAAGTTGGAAAAGATAAACTTGAAGAAATAATTGACTTCGATTCAACCTCGCGCTACTTGGGTGAAGTTGCACTTGTCCCTTACGATTCTCCAATTTCTAATCAACACATTATTTATCAATCAACATTGTTTGATGAAAATGCTTCATGTCACTTAGCCTTAGGCGGGTGTTACAGAGAAAACTTGAAAGATGAAAAGAAGTATTCTGATGAAGAGATGAACGACTTAGGTGGAAACACATCTAAGATGCATTGTGATTTTATGATAGGAACTGAAGATTTAACCATTGATGGTATTACTAAAGATGGAAAAACTGTCGCTGTATTCAAAAAAGGCAATTTTGTCTTTTAATAAAGGAGATTATATGAATAATTTTGTATTTGAAAACGGAACCAAAATTTTCTTCGGGAAAAATGTAGTCCGTAATTTAGGAGCTGAAGTGGGTAAATACACCCGGAAAGTGCTTTTGGTTTACGGTGGAAAATCCTGTAAATTAAACGGTTCTTACAAAAAGGCGAGATTGTCTTTAGAAGAACACGGCATAGAAATAATTGAATTGTCGGGAGTGAAACCCAATCCGAGTATTTCTTCTGTGAGAGAAGGTGTTAAATTATGCAAGGAAAATGGCGTTGGAGCGGTAGTTGCTCTCGGCGGCGGTTCTGTCATAGATTGCACGAAAATAATTGCTGTTGGAGCAAAATATAACGGAGATGCATGGAATTTTTTAATAAATCGTGATTCTGCTAAAGCTGGATTACCTATTTTTACAGTATTAACTTTAGCTGCAACTGGTTCAGAAATGAATAGCGGCGCGGTTATTACTAATGATGAAACCAACGAAAAATTTGATTATGCATGTCAATATATGCAACCTAAAGTCAGTTTCTTGGACCCTACGTTTACCATGAGCGTGAGCAAGTGGCAAACCGCTGCAGGGACAGCTGACATTATGTCTCACGTTATGGAACAATATTTTGGAGATGTTAAGGGTAGTTTTATTCAAGACAAATTTGCAGAAGGTTTGCTAAAGACTTGTATAAAATATGGCCCCATTGCTTTGGCTGATCCGGAAAATTATGAAGCTAGATCTAATTTGATGTGGGCTTCATCTTTAGCCTTGAATGGTTTGTTATCAGCGGGACACGCGTATCCCTGGGCAGTTCATCCTATCGAACATCCAGTATCTGGATTTTACGATATTACGCATGGAGCTGGACTTGCTAGTCTCACTCCCAATTATTACCGCTATGTACTCAATGAAAAGAACGCTTCTAGATTTGCGGATTTTGCTTTGAATGTCTTTGATGTAAAAAATATTGGAAGTGATATGGATATTGCCAATAAAGGAATAGATGCTCTTGAAAAATTCTTCGCCAGTTTAGGTTTACCGAGCAAATTGAGAGATTTGAAAGTTGGAAATGATAAATTTGAGGAGATGGCAAAACAGGTTTATTCTAGAACTCAGTTCAAAGGTGGGTTTGCTGAACTATCAATAAATGATATAGTATGTATATATAAATTGTCTTATTAATAAAGAAATAAAAAGGTATATAAAATGATAAAATTAGCACTCGATATGATGGGATCTGATTTAGGCCCTGAAGAATTATCAAAATCAGTTATTAGATTTGTACATGAAAAGAAGGATGTAACCTTGCTTTGTTTTGGACAAAAAGATAAATTAACCAATCTAGAAGGTGTTGAAAGAGTTGAAATTATTGACTGTGAACAAGTCGTACCAATGGAAATTAGTTCGCTGCATTTGTTGCGCATGAAAAATTCTTCCTTAATGAAAGCTGTTAAAGCTGTCAAAGATGGGGACGCTGAAGGCGTTGTATGCGCTGGTTCCAGCAGTGGATTAATTACTGCTGCAACTCTTATTTTAAAAAATATTGAAGGTGTAGAAAGAGCGGGTTTTTGCACACCTTTTGTAACTGCAAAAGCTGGACATCAAACTGTTATTTTAGACGTTGGTGCCTCTAATGAAAATACACCCACGGAATTATTAGGATTTGGCAAACTAGGTTCTATCTACGCTAAAGATTTACTTGATATAAAAAATCCTTCTGTCTATTTGTTATCAAATGGAACTGAAGAAGGAAAAGGAACGCAGGAAATCAAAGACGCATTTAAATTACTTGAAGAAGAAAAGAGTCTTAACTTCAAAGGAAACTGCGAAGGAAGAGATGCTTTAGATGGGGATAAAGATGTTGTAGTAACATCAGGATTCCCTGGAAATATATTTTTGAAATCCGTAGAAGGGACAGCCTCTCTAATGAATGGCTATATTAAAAAAGCTTTTAAAAAGAACATCTGGTCTAAGCTTGGATATTTGCTTGCTAGAGGTGGATTTAAAGAAATGAAAGAAAACCTAGATTACAGAAAAATTGGCGGAGCTATTTTCATGGGTGTTAATGGAATTGTTGTTAAAGCCCACGGTAGTTCGGATGAAGAGGCTTTCTACAACGCTATTGACTTAAGTTATCGGTTAGTCGAGCACAAATTTGTCGAAGATATTCGAAGGGAATTTAATTAATCATTATGGCAGCGCAAGATTTTCATATTCTATTAAAAGAGTTAAACATTAATCCTAAGGATGACAGTCTATATGAGGCTGCTTTTACTCATGCTTCTTATAGAAATGAAAATAAGAGTACATGTAAAGAAGATTACGACCGATTAGAATTTGTCGGCGATGGAGTTCTTGATTTAGTCATTGCGGACTTTTTATTTTTCCGGTTTCCTGATATGCGCTCAGGCGAATTGTCTAAATGTAGGGCATCTTTAGTTCGAGGTGTAACTTTGACATCTTTTTCTAAGCGAATGCATTTTGAAAATTTCATTCGCGTATCAAAAGGTGAAGAGAAATTGGGAGAGATGAATCCGAAATTATTGGAAGATTGTTTTGAATCTTTTATCGGCGCTTACTATTTGGATAATCATGCGGATTTTGGTAAAACAAAAAAATTAGTGCGCTCTTTCTTCGCAAATGCTATAGAGCACTACGAAGAATACGAAGTGTTTGATTACAAATCTAGATTGCAAGAAATATTACAATCTAACACTTGCGGCGATATTGTGTATGGTATTGTAGAAGAGTCTGGTACTCCTCAAGAGAAAGAGTTTAAAGTTGAAATATCCTGCAACAAAATAGTCTTGGGTGTGGGAACTGGTTCTTCAAAAAAGAAGGCAGAGCAAAACGCAGCTAAAAACGCTATTGAAAAGAGAGTGAATTAGTTATGGGGCTATTTAATTATTTAAAAAATAAATTCCCTTCCAACACCGAAAAAGTAAGTAAAGGTAAACAAGAAAATAAATTTCAAGAAAAGATTGTTGAAAATAAGGCTGGTAAAAAAAGCGAACTTAACCTGGACAGCGAAGAACAAATTAAACAAAACAAAGAAGCTTATGTAAGAGGATTAAAAAAATCAAATCACGGCTTTATGAGCAAGTTAAAATCATTGAGTTCCGTTTTTCACGTTGTAAATGATAAGTACTTTGAAGATTTAGAAGAAATTCTCATCGAAGCTGATGTTGGAATCGATCTCACTTTAGAGCTGATTGATAAAGCTAAAATATCTGCAAAGCGCAACAACATTAAAGACCCTGAAAAAATCAATGAATTGCTAGTTGAAACTATGTTTGAAGGATATGAATCAGTTGGCAACAATATCAAGGCTGATATTCGTTTTGTTTCTGAGGGCCCCACAGTTTTATTAGTTGTTGGCGTAAATGGTGTTGGTAAGACCACTACTATAGCCAAACTCTCTAAAAAATATAAAGAAGAAGGAAAAAAGATACTTCTTGTTGCTGGAGATACTTTCCGAGCGGGGGCGGTTGAACAGTTAAGTGTTTGGGCCAAGAGAATCCACGTGGATATTTTAACTGGCAAACCTGACTCCGATCCTTCTAGTTTATGCTATGACGGATTGACAAAAGCGAAGAATGAGAAATACGATTTAGTTATCGTTGATACTGCTGGTAGATTACAAAATAAATCTAATCTTATGGCAGAGCTAGCTAAGATGAGACGCGTTATGAGCAAAGTTATTCCTGATGCACCTCATGAAACATACTTAATAATAGATGCGAACACTGGGCAAAATGGTGTGAATCAGGCTAAAGTGTTTAAAGAAGCAACTCCTTTAACAGGAATTGTGATCACTAAAATGGACGGAACGTCAAAAGGTGGTATAATCTTAGCAATAAGAGATCAATTAGGTATACCTGTAAGGTTCATTGGTCTTGGAGAAGCTATGGATGACTTAAAAGAATTCGATTTAGACAGTTATTTATATGGTTTATTGATAGGAGATAATAAAGATGATGAATAGAGGATTATGGCCCTTTTTTATAGTATTGGCAATACAAATGGCTCTCAGTTTTGTGCTGACACTTTTTTTAGATAATCCTTATCTAATCTATTTGATTGTTGATATAGTTGCTGCTTTCACTTTTGCTGTTGTATATTTACCCGCTGATCGAATTCACTTTTATAAGTATTCTTTATTTCATAAAATGTTTTCAGTAGGATTAATAATATTTGTAGGTGGTTCGTTGCTGTTCGCTCTATTGGGACTTTAAGATAAAAGTTATGAATTCAATCGAGAAAAAGAATCGCTATAACGCATTGCTGCTTATTTATGGTAAGTGTTTGAGTAAAATTGCCAAATCAGATTTGGAAGATTGTTATTCAAATGATCTTTCCTTATCAGAAATAGCTGATCAAAGAAACGTATCAAGAAACGCTGTTTTCATGTCTATTCATAATGGAGAAAAAGAATTGGATAAACTTGAAGATCAAATCGGATCTATGAAACATTTTAAGAATTTAATTGATGAGATAGATGCGCTGGAAAAAGAAGAAGATACTTCTGTGATAAAACAAAAATTAGAGAAGATAAGAAAGGACCTATATTATGGCATTTGAATCCTTATCGGACAGGCTCCAGGGAATATTTAAGAAAGTATCAGGACAAGCTAAATTATCAGAATCAAACATGGATGCGATGCTCAAAGAAATTCGCATTGCTTTGCTTGAGGCTGATGTAAATTATAAAGTTGTTAAGCAATTTGTTAATGACGTAAAAGATAAAGCGATTGGCCAAAAGGTACTTACTAAGTTATCTCCTGGTCAAACTATAGTTAAAATAGTTAACGACGAGTTAACTGAATTACTTGGTTCAGATGATTCTGAACTGCATTTTGAATTGAATAAACCTACGGTAATTATGATGGTTGGTTTGCAAGGTACAGGTAAAACTACATCAGCTGCGAAACTCGCTTATCTATTTCGAACAAAAAATGCCAAGAAAGTTTTGATAGCTGCTGGAGATATTTATCGTCCCGCTGCTATTGATCAGTTAGTAGCCTTAGGAGAAAAAACTGAAACGGAGATCTATGTAGATCGAAGTGGAACAAAACCTCCCGAGATTGCAAAAGCTGCATATGCAAAAGCTCTCAGCGAACATTACGATGTATTAATCATCGATACTGCTGGTCGTCTTCAAATTAATGAAGAACTAATGCAAGAGTTAAAAGATATCGAGCAAGGTGTTCCTTTAACAGAAACATTGCTATTGGTAGATGCTATGTCAGGTCAAGACGCTATAAACGTTGCTAACGCATTTAACGAACAAATTAAGCTTTCTGGCTTAGTTATGTCCAAATTAGATTCGGATGCTCGTGGTGGGTCGGCTTTGTCCATCAAGAAGATGACGGGTCTTCCTATTAAGTTTGCTGGTATCGGTGAAAAAGTCACTGATTTAGAAGTTTTCCATCCGGATAGAATGGCTAATAGAATTCTAGGCATGGGGGATGTTGTCTCACTTGTCGAAAAAGTTCAGGAAAATATCGATCAAGACAAGTCGGAAAAAACCACGCGTAAAATTATGTCTGGCAATTTTGGACTTGATGATATGTTGGACATGATCAGACAAATTAAACGCATGGGGCCTTTAGGTAAGGTTATGGGAATGATGCCTGGTATGCCTAAGGTGAGCAAAGAACAACTGGCCAGCGGTGAAAAATCAACGGATAAGATGGTTGTTATTATTGGTTCTATGACTAAAAAAGAACGAAAACATCCTGAAATAATTAAAAATTCGCGTAAAGTAAGAATCGCTCAAGGCTCAGGTACTACAAGTGCTGATGTTAACAAAGTCTTAAGAGGCTACGAGCAGATGAAGCAATCAGTTAAACAAATTTCGCCTTTAATGAAAAAGCAAATTGCAAATCAAAAGAAAAATAAATAAATCTAAAATCCTATTTTTAATTTGATAAATTTTAAAGTTAAATAATTTCCAAAAATGCAAATACTGGTACTTGTTATATTTAGTTTTAATGATAAAATATAAATACAAGGAGATAAAAAGTATTATGAAAAGTTATTATATTAAACAAAAAGCTTTTTCTATTGGTGACAAATACAAAGTATACGATGACAACAATAATGTGAAATACTATGTAAAATCAAGATTATTTTCTATCAACCACGTTAAGCACATTTACAATGACAAAGATGAATTAGTAATTACTCTAAGACGCAAGTTCTTCGATATTCTACCCAACTATTTGATTTACGACAAAGATAAAAAATTAATTGCTATATTTAAGCGGAAATTTTCTTTTACTAACAAATTTGTAATTGAAGGACCTAAAGAGAAATATAGAATAGATGGTAATTTATTTGCATATAATTTTAGTATTTATGAAAATGAAAATCTTATTGGAACTGTGAGTAAAAAGTTTATTCAGCTTGTTGATTCTTACAATTTAGAAATATTCAAGGATGATGACGCTGAATTCTTTATCGCTTTGGTTATTGCCTTTGATAATTTATATCACAACGGTGGAAATAATAGATAAGGATATTCCTTTATCCAATCGTAACTAATCACTAAAAAAAGTTCTACAAAGCATTAGAAGTTTACTTCAGTTGCTAAATAGAACTTTTTATTTATTTAATTTTTAAGATATTTTTTGCCTTTGATTAAGGCTTCTTTTTCGATTTTGGATATATCGTTATCTTCTAACTCATTCATTCTTTTTTGATCTTGCTTAGATAACGTGTATTTTTTTAATAAGTCAGGTCTATATTTCTTGGTGAGTCTAAAGGCTTCGCGTTTTCTATAAATATCAATTGCCTTGTGGTTACCGGAGAATAAAATATCAGGGATTTGCTTACCTTCATAATCGAAAGGTAATGTATATTGCGGATATTCTAATAATCCATCTGTGAAACTTTCTTCTTCGATGGAAGCTGCAGTAATTGCGTCTTTAAGCAACCGAGTAACGGAATCGGATATTAACATAGCTCCAATTTCTCCACCGGTTAAAATATAGTCACCCACAGATATCATTTCATCGACGTATGAATTGAATCTGGAATCGACTCCTTCGTAATGTCCACATATCAACACTATCTCTTGTTCCTTAGTCAGTTCAACAGCCTTCTGCTGATTGTAGGTTGTTCCTAAGGGTGAAAGTAGCACTGTGTGAGAGATGTCGCTTGAATTTGCTCTTAAGCAATCTACAAGAGGCTGCATTCTCATTATCAGTCCAGCTCCACCGCCAGCAGGTCTATCATCGATCCTGTGATTTTTATCTTCGGAGTAATCTCTGATATTAACCAATTCAAATGATACAACTCCCTTTGAAATAGCTCGCGCTATTATGGAGTTAGCCAAAAATGAATCGAAGAATTCTGGGAACAGAGTTAGTATTTTTATTTTTAACATTATTTGAAAAGTTCTTCTCCTCTATCGGTCAAGACTAATGTATTTTCATCATCTAAAATCTCTTTAATAAAGATGTGCATAGTAAAAGGAACATATTGTTCATTCACGATAATATAAGGAATTGATGATAAATAGTAGGCTTTTTGAACCACACCATATTCCGTTTTATCTTCACCGATAACTTTCATTCCTAAAAGATCTGATAAGTAGATAATTTCATCATTAACAATTTTATCAGCGTATAATTCACATTTATTGAATTCTTCTATTTGGTTTATGTCATCGTAACCTTCAATAATCATAAGAGAGGGTTTTCCGGGAACTTCTTTATAGCTTTTCATTTTGGCTTTTATAAATTCACCACTATTTGCTTTTATATAAAATTCTTTTCCTTTTCCGAATCTTTCTTCTTGTTGTGTTGTAATAATAAAAACTTTGACCTCACCTTTTAGACCATGAGTACCAACAATTTTACCTATTTTCTTTAAATCTTCCATACTTTAAGTACCTCGCTTATTCATTATAGCAAAAAAGGTACTCAGTTGAGAGTACCTATAAGTTAAAACTCGACTTTGTTTCTATTCTTCTGAGAAAGATTGAAATTTGATATGTACGCGTTTACGGTCATCGCGAGCTTTGATGTTGACAACAGTGCGGATAGAATCAGCAATGCTACCATGTCTTCCAAT
>Ga0172377_10006374_pt1 | contig 12148 bp, 10 predicted proteins | sample Pumphouse3metaG_FD_119749 | JGI IMG/M metagenome (GOLD analysis project Ga0172377, IMG submission 119749) | Leachate microbial communities from a municipal landfill in Southern Ontario, Canada - Pumphouse #3 metaG | ecosystem: Engineered > Solid waste > Landfill > Unclassified | place: Canada... | reverse complement strand
TGTAGTACTAGATGGTCCTAAGGGTTCCTAAGGGGCTAGACCGGTCCTAAGGGTTCTAAGGAACTAAACAATATAACACTTTTTATCTATCAATTAATTTATGAATGATAAATATTCCGGGAAATTTTTTAATTTTTGAATTTGTCGATGGTTTATTTTTGTGTTTGCAGGACCAAGATGGTACTAGACCGGTCCTAAAGGTCCTAAGGGTTCTAAGGGTTTAAGAGGGCTCTATGTATCAATAAATTTGATTTATTATTGGTGCTTTAATATTACAAATAAAATGTCATACAATTATTTTGAAAGTTATGGATTGGAACAAGAAATAAATAAAGAAAAAGAACTTATCTCAATTATTAATTACAGTGAGAAAAAGGGATTTATTAAAGGAATGTTTAGAATAGTAAAGTTAAAATCTGACAAAGACCTTAATGACTTAAAAGACGATGAGAAAAAAAGAACAAAAGAAAATATTGAGTTATTTGATAGGATGTGGGCAAAATATAAGATAGAAGACAGAACTTATTTATTTAGAAGTACTTATGATGTTGCAAATTCATTCAAAAAAATTAAATTACTTTATATTAAGACAGACTCATATAGGAAAAAATTAGATGAATTAAAGAGATATTACTTTTATGGGTCGAATAAATCATTCAATTTAAAACCGTTAAGGATTGCATTGGTAAATAATCCAAAATACTTGAGTGAAGCTAATGTTGGATATGTTAGAAAAGATTCGCCACAGTATTATGGTATAGGTATATCTATTGCAAATATGCTCGATTATATTGATTTCCCGTCATCTATATTAGTTAATGATACAACAGATGAAGAACTTATTAAATTCTTTAGAGTAAAGAATAATGATGTATTGCCGGTGCAGACAAAACAAAATAAAAATGGTAGATCTGAGACTGTTTACTATTCACCAAGTACAGGATTTTTCGGCAATCTTACATCATATTTATCTGGCTTAATTAATCGTGGGTAATTAAGGATTGGTATTTTTATTTTTTTTTATGTATTGTTTGGTACAATCATATAGAAACGCTGCCAGTAGATTAATACTTAATTATGATTATGATAGTAAAATAATGGATAGAAAAATTAATAAAGATTAATATAATATATCCTGATGAAATCAGAAAACAATTACAAGATTTATCAGATCGTTAATTGTGTTGATGATACATTATTTATTGGTGCTACAACAGGCGACCTAAAAGAAAGATTAAAAAAGTACATAGGAGCCAGCAATAAAGGACAAATGACGATTCATAAACATATCCGAGAATTAGGTTCTAATAACTTTTCGATTTTATTATTGGAAGAAACAAATGATATTACTAGAAAAGATGCTTGGATTTTTGCTCTTAATACATTGTGTCCTAATGGTTTAAATAGAGTTGCTGGAAAATATAATACAAAGGTTGATCCGCTAGATGTTGCAGTAGCAATAGAGGATGCAAATGTTGCAAGGATGAAATTACGTAAAAATAATCAAACATTATTACGTAAAACATCAATACTATTTGATTCATGGATTGCTAAATCTAATTTTTATTTTTAATTATTGCAGATATATTTATTAATAATAAAGGAAGAATATGCCATATAGAAGACCATTAAATCCATTTAGATATAGTATCAAGAATATGATCCAGCTGCATAATAGAATTAAAGGATCTATATATGAAAATGTAGATGCAGATATATCTATGGAATTAGGAGCTGGTCATTTAAATGACTTATCTAGATGGCAAAAAATAAAAAAAGTATATGCTGTTGAATATGATAGACCATCATTAAAAAGAGGAATGGAATATTATGAGGAATATCAAGGAAAGAAACCAGATATTGTTTTTATTAATGCTGATGTACGTAATGATCCACTTTGGGAAATGATTCCGGATATGAAAGGCAAAATAAATTCTATTTTTATTAATTTTTCTATCCATTATTTTTTGTGTGATAAGAAATCTATAGATAATTTACTATCAATTATAGAATATTTTTTGGCTGAGAATGGATATGTTATTGTCACATGTTTAGATGGTAAGAAAATATTTGATATTTTGCGGAATAAATCAATATACAAAATTATGAATAGTAATGTTACTTTATTCTCAATGAAAAAAATGTATACACAGACTGATCAATTATTAGATTATGGTCAAATTATTAAAAGTTATGTTATTTCGATTGGTATACCACATAATGAATGTTTAGTTAATATAGAATTTCTTGAGAAGTTATTAAAAGAGAAAGGTATTATATTGTGCGAGAAAATATCTTTTCCTGAGTATGCTAGATTATATAATGTTAGGAAAGATAGGATGAGTAGCGGAGAAAAGAATTACTCTTCATTATGTGTTTATTTAAAATTCAAAAAAATAGCATAATTATTTTCCACAAGGACCTATATTTTTACATAATTGAGCGAATTGTTTGGGTAACATCTGCTTTTTATTGATGAAATGTTTGCGACATTTGCATATGACGCGACGGTAGACAGGTGTTGATGCAGTGTTTGATACGATCAATCGTAAATGTTTTAAGTTTAATGGAATGCCGATTTTAGTATCTGGTATATCTAAATATAAGTACTTGAGCGTTTTAATATTTCCTATCATTAATGATACACGAAATGCTTCGCGCATACTTATTTTTTTTGTTCTTTTGTAATAAAGAAGCTCGATATCTCCACATACATTGTCGCATATGCTATCATTAATCATAAATAATGATTTTGTTTTTTCGTGAAGGATCAAATTTGTTGTACTATTACCGACAATGACAACACTTTTACTTGGAAGTGCATGTAATGTTATTGAAAGTGGAATACTAAGTTCTACATAATTAACGACAGATAACATTCTTTTCACATTTTTTCTATTATAATCGCCTGGTACTAGATTACCTTGTAATGTAATTTTATTAATATTGCTATTATTAATAATCTCAATCAATATATAAGATAGATAATATTCTTCTGTTTTGGTAAAGATTGTTAAATGCTTTAGATTCTTATTATGATCACAAGCAAATCTAAGTATATCATAAATAGTTGCGTTAAATGATATAGGCGTATCAATTAATCTGATAAACATATTATTTAATTTAGGCGCAATGATTTTGCAAGAGACATTTACCAAAGATAAATACACCAAATTGGGCATATAATATGCGGTTGATAGATTAGACATACATTTATCATGGTTAACATATAAATGCATCTTGTTAATATGATCAAATTGAACTAATTCTTCTTCCGTTAAATTAATTGAAATATTTCTAATTTTATTAACATTATATTGGCCGTTGAATCCTTTCCAGTTAATATAGAATGGATAGAAGGCATCTTTCTCAGAAATAAAGCATTTATAATGCTCTTTTGATAAAGTAATGATATTGAGATAATCTGATTCGCTTTTCATATATGGAAGTACATTCTTAATTAAGATACTATTCATAATTCTTGGTGTTATAAGAGATGTAAGGATTGGCGAACGAATTTTTTTTCTTTTTGACATGATCTAAATGAGGTATTATTTTTTTTCACTTTTTATTGATAGATAATAAAAATAAAAAAATATGACTAGTTAATTAATTATTAACTATATTGTTTAATTCTTTCTCTTTTTCCTTGCAATATTCCAAGAAATCTTGAGGTCTCATATAGTAGTCCTTGTAGTAGAATGGAATCTTTGTTTGTACTTCTCTTCTTGCGTTATCTTCTCCATTAAGTATCAGTACTTTAAGTTTTGGAAAGATTCCTTTCAATTCAAAACTCTTTTTATGTATGTCAACATACATATAAACTACATTATCAAGGGTTGCTATCATTTTCAAGATCTCAAATAATTCAGTATTTGTTAAATCTTTAGTTCTTCTGTAATAGAATAATATGACGTTTTCAGCTCCTATCAAATAACGACAGTTCAATTCATCATTCATGTATATTGCAGTTGTTTTTTCATTGACATAAATATATCTACATAATGATGATTGAATGAATATACTTGTTGATGGATATAAGTAGAAGCATTTGTCCTTGATTCCGGTAGTATTTTCGTATGTTACCATTTGAGGCCTTTTACTTCCGATATATCTAATAATATTTGGATACGAAATATATTTTCCGCTAAATCTAAGATGATTAATATCTGTCAATGAAATAAATTGTAAGAGTCCTTTGTATATTTCATCGTTTTTGATATTATAAATAATTTTAATTGATGAAAGATTTGGGCAATGAATAAGATATTTAATAAATATATCAGTAATTGACTTCCAATTTGTAAATATATTAGATGTAATAGATAATTCAAGAAATCTCAAATTAGGTGCATTAACAACACAATATACATTAAATAAATGCAATGACTTCAATTTTGGAAGATATTCAATATCTCTCTTATGGAGTGCAATAAATGACGACGTCAATAATAATTTTTCAAGATTGGGAATGTCTGGAATTTTGTTGTAGTATTGGACATTCAATGATAATTTAGTAATATTACTGATAATGTATCCGGCATTTGGACCTTCCCATGTGATCATTTCAGAATAATCAAATTTTCTGATCTCTGGATTATACACATTTTTATAGTTTACAAATAATTCGCCTTCTGGTTTTGGAGCAAGTTTACGAGGAAATGAAACATTTTTGACATTCTTTTTAATCAATGATCTACTAACTCTCCAGAAATTTTTATTAACTTCGAAATCAATATCCATTTTGTTAGACATGTCAACGGAGTCAACAGGTTCATCAAGGTCAACGGAGTCAATAAGGTCAACAGGTTCATCAAGGTCAACAGAGTCAACGGAGTTAACAAGGTCAATGGAGTTAACAGGGTCAACAAGGTCAACGGAGTCAACGGAGTTAACAGAGTCAGCAGGTTCATCAAGGTCAATGGAGTTAACAGGGTCAACAAGGTCAATGGAGTTAACAGGATCAACAAGGTCAATGGAGTTAACCGGGTCAACAGGTTTAAACGAATTTGATTTCTCAAATGTTTTAATGATTTGTGTACGTTCAGATTCTGTAAACAAATTCAATAATTCATTTTTTTCATAATTTTGTGCATTATCAATTAATTCGTCGTAAAACTTTTCCATTTTGAGGAAGATAATTAAATAATAGAATATTTCAGTTTTTATTATTTGGTGTCTTTAACTAAAAACTGATTATTTTAAAATTACTTAAGTATCTGATTCAACATCGGAAAAATGATTAACAACATTGATAACACTGATAACACTGCAACTTATTTACCAGATGATATTTATGGATGTATTCTCAAGTATGTGAAAAATCCGTTAAAGTTCTCTATTGTAAGTTCAGATTTTAACAGAATTTTCAGGAAATTTATTAATCCTACTGTTGAACAAATTAGTAAAGCGTTTGCTTATGATCATATCTATAGCCATGTCACATTGGATTCTATCATTAATAATGCAAAAATTACTACTAAAATGTATGATGAAGCACATGCGTTTTTATCCGCCACTTTAAATGGTGCATCGACATACGCTAATATCTTATATTTTGAAAAGGGAGTTGATCCAACCATTCCAAATAATGAAGCAATTTATTGTTGTGCAAATCGCGGTATGTATCGATTATTGAATGCATTATTAAAAGATAAAAGAGTCATTGAAAAAGGATTTAAGATGAATCAACTAATGTTTGATGTAGCCAGAGGAGGTCATGTTCCTATGTATAAATTACTTACCAAACATAAATACTTCGACAGTTCATTTATCGAATATTCATTGATATGTGCTGCTAGAAGCGGACAATATCAAATGGTTAAATATTTGATAGAAAAAGATCCTAATCCAGAACAAGCATCAGATTATCTTTGTGCAGCTGTCGCAGGAAGGAATAAGGATGTTATCACTTTAATATTTGACACGTTCTATAAATGCGTGCGTACTGCTAGTATAGAATATTTCGTACCAGCCATAATAGATTGTGATATAGAAACCATCAAATTTTTACTGAAACTTCCTTATATGAAGATCGATGAATCAAATTATGACACAATAGTCTATTATACAATACTTCAAAATGACACAGAGCTAAATAATTTAATACTTAATCATAAATCTATTGCTACTTTAACTAATAATAATCTTCAATATCATGTAATTGAATGTCTCGGAAGATTTATGCGCGATGAAATAGTTAAATTTCTGTTACATCCAAAAATAGAAATAGTAAAATCCAAAGTAATTGAAAGATTGTTATGTTCGTCTAATTATGATTATGCAATTAATATTGTAACTGATATTATTGAAAAAGGGGTTTTACCTTTCAATTATATCTTAAAACAGCTTGATGTTGCTTGCGAATATATATCTAATATCGTCCATACATTAATTAAATGTGAAAAATATGATCTTGCTTCATATAATAACAAATTATTGTATAAATGCGTATCTTATGATTGTCATAATATCGTGAAAAAATTATTGAGGATTAAAAAAATCAGAAATACATGTGATAAGGTTAAATTGGTCAAAATTATAGCACAGAACAATTCACATGACGTACTCAGATTATTATTAAGAAATAAGGTGAGAAAAACGTTCAAAATAGATTTTACGGTATGTAACAATTTGCTTATTAAATCTATTATTAAACTGGATTGTCATAGTGTTTTGGATAAATTAATCAAAGTTTGTCCTGAAACTAAAACAATCATTTCAAACCGCAAATTCTTGGAAAAATATGTGACATATTTTGATTGTAGTACATTGGCAGTATTATTTAATAATATCGAAGAACTACCTTTTGATCTTAAGATACTTATGAAAATCGTTAAGAATGGTGAGTGTCATGAAGCTGAGATGGTCTATAATCATTTGAAAGGAAAATTATATGACCCAAAGTACAAATTGATTATATGTGCATGCAGATATAATCCAATATTTATCAAAATATTAATTAATAATGCGTATAATATTTATGATCTAAAGAAAATAATGAGTTATACAAAACATATAATTTTATCGGAGTACTCATATTATATCAAACATTTATTGAAAGAAAAGCTTATGAATTAATGAATAATAAATAATGAATAATGAATGCTGATTTTTATTTTTTTTTAATTTCTGTTTTTGGATAAATAAATAAAAAAAACAAGTAATTATATTTAATTATTGTCTAACAATGTTAAGGTATTATTATTTTTAATTGCTGTGAAATCGATTGCACATGTATCAAGCCATGATGATTTACAGTAGATGGTAAATTGACGTTCATCTAATTTAGTATTTGTAATAAAATGTCCTTTATTTCCACAAGCTAAAGTAGGTACATTCATCTTGCCGGTATTGCCGGTATTGAATACAGCAAATTTTAAGTTTTTAAGGTTTGATGGGAAAACCATCTTTTCATTTGGTACCTCAAGGTAAAGATATTCTATGGTGGTAAGCATATTAATCATTGAGGTGATAGAGCGTGCATCTTCATCAGATACTTTTTTGCTGCGCTTATAATAGAACATTTTAAGTCCTACAGCTTTATCAATTATTTTGCACTTTTCTTCATCAATCATTGAGATAAATCCTGTGCATGGATAAACGATCAAGCAGGGAGCGAAATTATTTCTGATTCTTAATATATTGCATGGAGGTACATTAACATGATAATCGTTATCGGAAAATAGATCTAAATCTAAACAATTCAATTCTTTTATGATCTTTTTATTTCTGATATACGGTCTATTATCAAATAATGCTCCTCCTATAATTTCGAAAGTATAGATTGTTGCTTTAGATTCGGCCACTGTTTGATGTATTGAATAATTCACTGCGTATGTATTTTCATCATCAGTTAATTGATTAAGAGTAACATGTTCTAAGTTTGGTGCTTTTAGGTATGGCGTAACGTTTCTATAGGCAGTTGTATCCCTATATTTTATTGTCTCTTCATAAGGCATACCTACATGAGTAGTATTAATGAATACAAACTTCTTTAATTTGGGTGCATATATGTTATATTCTACATTTTCAAGTGCCAATATAGTAAGATTTTCCAAATAAATTATAGGATTATTAATTACTACTCCTTTAGTAGATTTCATGTACATAGATTGAAGGTATGGCATGTATTCAAGCACTGGGTACTTGTCTACATTGACGTACAATTTACGTACTCTATATCTACTAAATTTGCTGTCTTTTCCTTTCCATTCGACCATGAATGGATACATGATGTCACTTTCTTGAGCAAAAGTTACGTATATGGCTCTGCATAATAACATAACTTTCGCAAATGATTTCTTATCATTAATAAATGGTAAGATGCGGTAAAGAATGATGTGTGCGGGAACCATCTTTCAATTAGAACTAAAAAGATATTCAGTTTTTAATAATTGATGAGAGGAAACAAATGTAAAATCAGGAATTAATAAAAAAAATATTATTCTGAAGATAATTGATCGTGAATAAAGGTATATTAAACAGGATGTTCTAGAACCGTTTTATTAAGTACGTTTATCATTTTATTTTTAAATTCTTCTTTTTCTCTTTTATTATTAAATACACTAAGTGATTCAGTAACATATGATTTAATTTCAAGAGCTGATAAAGTAATTGAATTGAGAATATAATCTTCGAATGCTTGTGTCGCAATAGGCACTATTTGTCTTACTATTTTTAACATAGCTTCTGCATATACTCTTATTTCATATTGTGCATGTTGATCTATTCTTAATTTAATGAAATTAAATACATTTCTTAAATCACATTTCCAATAGAATTCTGTGTATGCTGACATTGGTAATATAATTCTAGCTTGTTCACGAGACACACCAAGCTTTATTAATTCATTATATTTTTTGTATTGTTCAGAAGGATCTAACATGTATGAATTATCAGGTCCTATAGTTTCATTAGCTGAACCTTGTTTATTATTTTTGCTTTGTTTATTAAGTTTCTCAGGAACATAGAATCTGTCTTTAAATAATGAATATCTCAATGAATATTCATTAATAGATGCTGTTCTATGTCTGTGAATTTGTCTTGCGACGAATAGTGGACAAACAATATGGAATTTGAGTTCTACACCTTCAAATGGCGTCCAATGTTGATGTCTCATTAAGTATCTGATTAATGTTGTATCATCAGATAATGTTTTTGTTCCTTCACCATATGATACTCTGGCCATTTGTACTATAGCAGAATCTGCTGTATGATCTTTTTGTACTAATCTGGGCATGACATCTACTATTCTTAATGATCCATGATCTAGTACTTTGTATTCTTTTGTAATGTTTGATAATACATCCATTATTATTGTTATTTATTAATGTGTAATAAATCAACTTTATTAATGAATCGGTAATTAGAATAAAATTGATAATATCATGAAGATCTAAATAATAATAAAATGATTGCTTCAATAGCATTATTTATTGGTGTTGCATTCCAAACATTTTTCAGCAAAATTATCAATATGTTATGGGAATTAATTGATAATTATATTTGGGCACAATATAGTTTTGATTCAGTTGATGGCGTAGAATATATTATTGAAAATGTATTAAATAATTTTACTGATTTTATCCATTCAAAAAGAATTAAACCAAATAAGTATGACCAAGATAGTATAGGATTTACATATCAATGGATATTTTACAAGTATGTTCCTATATTTATTAAATATGAAAGATATTCTACTGAAAGTGGAATAAAACATGTTTCTTTGAGATTGTCGACACTAGTAAGATATAAACATATTATTGATGAACTTATTGAGAAAGCCAGAAAACATGAGAAGAAGAATGCTGTTTATATAATAGATACTAATAAAAGATGGACTTTGATAAGGCACAATAATAAACTATTTGATCATTTAATTATTGATGATGTTATTAAGAATAAACTGATTAGTGAGATTGGAGAATTCATAAGATCTGAACAAAAATATATTAAAGATGGTGCTGTATGGAAAAAGAATTATATCTTTTATGGACCACCAGGAACAGGTAAAAGTAGTACAATTTATGCTATTGCAAACTATTTTAATTTAAGTGTTCGTATCGTGAATATGATGAGAACAAGCGTTATGAAAACTTATTCTTTAATGAATAGTGTAAGCTCACCTGCATTATTTATAATCGAAGATTTACAATCTATTGTTAATAAAATTAATAATATGAAAAAAAGAAATAATTTAGATACTCATAATAAAAAAAATAATGAGGATAATGAGGATAGTGAGGATAGTGAAGACACGTATGATCATGATGATTATATGTCGTTCTTGCTCAATTTATTAGATGGTTCTTATACGATTCATGGATCAATCATAATTATTACAACAAATAATATAGATAGTATAGATCCTATAATTATAAGGCCTGGTAGAATTGATGCAAAAATATTATTCGATAAACCAAATGAGAAAATAATTAAAGGATTGTGTGATAAGTATAATTATAAGTATGGTCCGGCAGATATATCAAAGTTTGTTGGTAAGACGCATGCCGAACTTATTGAATTGATACAAACGAAAAAAGATATATGTTAAATAACTTAAGGGTTAGTTATCCATTTATATATCTTAGAATGCAATTCGCTGATGGAAAACATAAAATCGTACTCTTCTATTTTTTTATTTACGTTTTTCATATATTCGACTTTAATTTTATCACTTCCAAATGTATTATTTCTAATAACATCGAATAGAGACGTTATATTGAATTTATATTTTTTTGCTTCGATACATTTACCACACTCACATGATAATGTACAGTTTTTATCATCTACTGTAATCATGGTCGTACATGATTCATTTGGTATTGATATATTGACTAATTTCATTTAAAATTCTTCAATAGCTCTGTATGATAAACTCAAAAAAAATATAATGAGTATTCATTTTTTATTTTTCATTGATAAATATGTATTGACTAGATTTAATAATTGGTGTCATATATCTTGGTATGTTGTCGGATGTTCTTCCATGATATCTTACTCTAATATATTTGCCTATATATTTATTTTTATTTTCAAGTATATATTTGCGATAGTCTAATGTTCCGGAACCGTTTACAGGAACTTTACTTCCATTTTCAATTATGACATATATGATGATACCAAAATCTTTATTTTCTGGTGCTTGAATTATATCTACTATTTTAAATTCTTCTTCTTCAAGAAGTTTATATTTTTGGATATCACTAGAACGATTTGTGCTGATAGCACCATATTTATATTTTCCGTATATATTTCGGATTATTAATCCTTCATATCCTTCTTTACTAAATTGTTCTAAGTATTTTTGAACTTCTTCATGATTATTAACTACTTTAGTTTCTACTTTTACTAAATATTTATATTTGTTATTTTCTAATATCTGTTTAATTAATTGAAAACGATCTATGTATGGTACTGATAGATTGTCTGTAAAGAAACAATCGAAGATATGATATTGAAGTTTAATTAAATCAGGATCTTCTGATTTCATTTTACGACTCACAAATCCATTAATCTTTTGAAGCATCATTCCATGTGCGTATATTTCGCCATCTACAAATAATGTATTTTTGGGATTCTTAATTAATGCGATTCTATCTGTAAAAAAGTTAAGAAGCTCTTTTACTATATGTGGAATATTTTGATGGATAGGTTTCATAGATTTGCTGTACATTTTAACGCTCGTTCCATTATATGTTGCTATGCATCTTACGCCATCATATTTTCGTTGAACTACTGCAGGAAATACAATATTCTTTCTTGCATTTAATGATTTATAGTCTTTTGCTAGCATTGGATAGATTATATTAGATGTATTTGTATTATGGTCGACAGAATATGTTTTTATTTTTCTTCTAAATTTACTGACTGCTTTTGCAAGAGCTAATTGATAAGCAGTTTTTGTTTCTGTACCATTATATACTTCAGGTATTTCTTGATGTATTTTACCATCAATAAATCCATGTTCGACATAGACAATGGCCATATCAATATCTTTTTCATCAATCATAATTTTCCATATCTTTTTTCGGCCTGTTCTTGAATCAACTTTGTATAATATTGGAAATTGTCCAGTTTGTTTAGCATCTTCAATTATTTGTTCTGTTGAGACTGGTAATTGAGAAGTAAAATTGGTACTAGTCAT
>Ga0172377_10006373_pt1 | contig 12150 bp, 6 predicted proteins | sample Pumphouse3metaG_FD_119749 | JGI IMG/M metagenome (GOLD analysis project Ga0172377, IMG submission 119749) | Leachate microbial communities from a municipal landfill in Southern Ontario, Canada - Pumphouse #3 metaG | ecosystem: Engineered > Solid waste > Landfill > Unclassified | place: Canada... | reverse complement strand
AGTGTGAGAACCGCTTTGATTTTGAACATGAAACCACATTTGATCTTTCTTTGAGATTTTATGGGTTATGTAATTGTTTTGAAGATTATTTTTACCAACTAGAATAGGTATTCCAAGTTCATCATAATATGTATCATAATTCGGTTTTTTATTTTTGTTTTGGGGCTTCTTTCTTAAAATGTATTTGTTATATATCAACTCATCTTGAATTTCTTCCAAGTCTTTAATATTAAAGTTATCATCGATTTGAACTAAAAGGTTTTCAAAATATAGGATGTCTTTTTTTGTTAGATTGATTTGTTCTTCTATAAAGCTTATTGCATTTTTTTGTTTTTTGTATTTAGTATAAAACTTATTAGCATTTTCAATTACAGACATAGTTCTATCTATATTTACATTTACTCTTTTCTCTAATTCATAACTGTATAAATCAATTTCAGGTTTTGATTTATCTATATCGTGTTGATATTGGAGTAGCAAATCACCTTTGATTCTGTTGATTTGATTATCTTTTGCTTGACTTAAATCTTTGCTTAATTTTTCAAGTTTATTTTTAGATTTTTCATAATTATTTTTTATAATAGTATTTAAATATTTGTGTATTTGTTTTACTCTATCAAGACTAGATGCGTTTTCATAATGAATTTCTAATAACCTTGATAAAGATTCAAAATATCTTTTATCTTCTTGAAAAATATCTAGAAAATAGAAGCTTTTACCAGATTCTGTTGGTTTTGATTCTTCATTGAGTAGATTTTTATAAACCTCAAACATGTTTTTATGGTTATAATTTGATGTTTTTAATAAATGTTTTGCGAATAAAGGCGACAAGCCTCGAATATTATTTATAATGTCTTGATAACTAATCTCATTATGATTAAAAAAATTAGATATTGCGGCTAAGTCACTCGGACTAATTTTATCATCAGGTGGTAGAGAATACTTAATTCCATTAACGATTATTCTATCTGGATTCTCAAAAGGATGAATGTGTTGGTAAGCATTTATAATAACTTTATTTTCGTCTAAAATAATAAGGTTAGCGTATCTACCGAAAAGTTCAATTATCAAGTAATAATCTTTTAAATCACCAATTTCATTACGATTATTAACGGTAATTTGAATCACTCTATCCTCATTAAGAGTTTCTATATTCTTTATGACGCCTTTTTCAATATGCTTTCTTAAGAACATGCAAAAGCCACCAGGGGTGATGAAGTTGTTATAGACATTTTCAACAAGATGGATTCTTGCCAGAGAAGTTGATAGAGAAAGGTATAAATTTTTGCTAATGCTAAGCGAGAATAAAAAATCAGCTTTTGATAGCTGTGATATTTTATTTATTCTTGCGTTTACGCAGTTTTCACTTAGTTCGCTTGTTAATCGTTCTATAAATCTTCCATCTAAACTCACATTATCACCTAGTTTATTATAACACACTTAAAAAAAACAAAAAATAATTTTACTATTTATATAATATATGTTATGATATAAAATAATAATTCTAGTCTTTTTTTGTCAAAAGGAGGGGTTATTATGAAACTAAATGAAAGAGGGCTGTTGGTTATTATCAGCGGACCATCCGGTGTAGGTAAAGGTACCATAAGAAAAGCCTTATTTGAGATACCGGATAATAATTTTTGTTATTCTGTTTCTATGACTACGAGAAAACCAAGAATTGGAGAAGTTGATGGAGTCGACTATTTTTTTGTAAGTAGAGAAGAATTTGAAAGAAGAATAAGAGAAAATGGTTTCCTAGAATATGCGGAATTCGTAGGTGAGTATTATGGAACCCCTATCGATTTTATTGAAAAAATGATGGAAAAAGGTAAGGAAGTTATAGTTGAGATTGAAGTTGAGGGTGCTCTTCAAGTTAGAGAGAAAACTCCTGAGGCTGTTTTTATCTTCATAGTTCCGCCATCAAGAAACGCTTTAATAGATCGATTGAAAAACCGTGGAACTGATTCACTAGAAACAATCAAGAAAAGAATTGATAAAGCAGAACGGGAATTTCACTTAGCTTATAAGTATGACTATATCGTTGTTAATGATCAAGTGGAAAATGCCGCTGATAGAATTTATGCGATTATAAGAGCTGAACATGCTAAGACCGAGAGGTCAATTCATAAGTATTATAAACTTTTGGAGGGAAAAGAATGATCAAAAATAAAGAAGATCTAAATCAAGAAAAACTACTTAAACTAAAAGAAGAATTGATGAACGACAAAGAAAATGATTACGATGATAATCATAATTCAAAGAATAACTCTAAGTTTGATCCTAAAGAGTACAATATTCAATCATACTCATATGGGGATTATGCAACAGAAGAAATAGACTTCGATCAAGAGAATGAAGTTAAACCAAGTAAAGCTAAAAACCAACAAGGTTTAAGATATCCTTCTATCGATAATTTATTGCAAGTTGTTGACTCAAAATATAAGTTAGCGTATATCGCGGCTAAAAGAGCTAAAATTATTAAAAACGATAATTATTCTTCGGTAGATAACAAGTGTGTTAAACCAGTCGGAATGGCTTTAGAGGAAATTTTGGCAGGAAAAGTTACAGCTAAATTTTAAGAAACAGCTTAGGCTGTTTTTTTTAATCTTTTATTGTTTAACTCTAAAAATCAAAGATAAATATGTTATAATAAAATAGTTATTGGAGATGATATTTTGGATAAGATTAAAGCGTTACTTGAAAAATTAGATTTACAGGATAAAATCATTGAAGAATATTGCCAAATAGAATCAGTTGAGGTGGATAAGATAAATTCTACTTGGACTTTTTTCTTTGTTTTTGAAAAGGTTATTCCGATAATGCATTTTAGAAATTTTATATTGAAACTTGAAAATTTGCCTTTACTCTACCCAAGTGTAGACAATATTAATTATGAAGTTAGGTTTATAGATGACGAAGGTGAAATACTAGACTATTATGATTTTGCAATAGATATAATTGCTAAAGAGGATAAAAGAGTTTTACCTTTGAAGGAATATGAAAAAGATATAGAGGACAATATTATTAAGGTTTTCGTTCCTAAGGGTGCTGTTTCGCCTCAGATTTATCGCACAAACATAGAAGTTGAAATGAAAAGATTAGGTTTTTCTGTCGAGATCTTAATTGAAATTGATGATAATAAGGAATCAATCGAAGAAGAGATTAAAAAGACTAACGATATGTTTATAAAGGAAAGCAAAGAATTATTAAATTCTAATGAAGTTAAGTACATTACAATTAATGGAAGTAATGATTTTGAAGATTTTTTACAGATATCACAAATTCCAAAAACAGAAATCGAGTTTGAAGAATTCAAAGAAAGAAATCAAGGAAAATCAATAATTTTTGTTGAAGGTATTGTTGTAGAAAATGAAATTAATGATTCTAATAGTAACTCTAGCGTAAAACTTATAATTACAGATGGAGTTGATTCGGTTTACGTTGTTAAACGCAAAACTAAGCCATCTGATTTAGATTTTTATAAATCGATTGAAGAAGGAATGGGTATAAAAGCTAAATGTTATGCTCAATTTGATAATTATTATAATGAAGTTACTTTAAGCATTTTAAATATTGCTAGATCTGAAACAATTATTGATGACAATAGACGTGAAGATAATTATGAGTTTAAGAGAGTTGAGTTACATTTACATACCAAGATGTCAACTCTTGATGGAGTAAATAAAATAGAGGATTACGTCGATAGAGCTCTTTCTTACGGACACCAAGCTATTGGCGTTAGTGATCACGGGTCTTGTCAAACTTTTCCAATATTAGAAAAATATACAAAGAACAAACCGATTAAGCCTTTGTATGGTTTAGAGATGGTCTATGTTAATGATGAAGAAATAACTATAACTAAAGGTGAAAGACAAGGGTTATTGTCTGAGATGACTTTTGTGATTTTTGATATTGAGACTACTGGATTATCTTTGAACTATGATACAATTATTGAAATCGCTGGTATAAAGGTTAAAAACGGGACTATTTTAGGTGAATTTTCTGAACTTATTGATCCAGAAATGACAATATCAAAATTCACTGAAAATCTAACGAAAATTACTAATCCAATGTTAAAGGGAAAAAGAAAAATCAAAGAAGTTCTTAAAGACTTCCATGATTTTTCCAAAGATTGTGTTTTGGTTGCTCATAACGCGAATTTTGATGTTGATTTTCTATCTTACAATTATCGTGAGTTGGGAATTGACAATAAAATAAATCCTTCTATAGATACTTTAATGCTAGCTAAAGCTTTAATAACTGATAAGGCTAGATTTGATTTAAAGAGTTTAAGTAGATACTATAAAGTCAATTTAGATGGACATCATAGAGCTATAAATGATACAAAAGCATTGTTTGAAATATTTTTACATTTAGTAAAGAATTTGAGAAAAAATGGAATTACTCGTTTTCAGGATATCAATTTAGTGATCAATCCACAAGAAGTATATAAGTTTCCTTATCCAAAACATATTAATTTGTTAGTTAGAGAACAATCTGGTTTGAAAAATCTATATAAAATTCTTTCTGAAGGTTTAACAACATATTATGATCGAGAAGCAAAAGTACTCAAGTCATATCTAGACAAACATCGTGAAGGTCTTTTGGTTTCAAGTGGTTGTTTTAATTCAATATTTTTTGATATAGCTCTTAACAAAACTAGAAGAGAGTTAGTAAAAGAAGCCAAATACTATGATTATTTAGAAGTTCAGCCTTTGAGTTATTTCCGATTTATGGAAACAGAAACTCCTAATTGGAAAAATGTAATACAAAGAGTGATAAAGAAAATTGTTGAAGTAGGAAAAGAGTTAAATATACCGGTAGTGGCTACCGGAGATGTTCATCACTTAGATCCTAGTGACTATAAGTATAGAGAGATTATGATTAACACTCCTTTAGTTGGGGGAGGCGGTTTTCACGATCTTTATTATAAGGATTTAAAACCTAATCAATACTTTATGACAACAGAAGAAATGATGGAAGAATTTAGTTTTTTAGGAACTGATGTTGCTTATGAAATAGTAGTTAAAAATTCACAAACTGTTGCGACCATGGTTGAAGAGATAACTATTATACCAAATGAGTTATATGCACCAACTGATGAATTTTTAGCGGAAAAAGGAATACCTTCGATAAGTCATAAAGTTGAAAACATGGTTAAAGAAAAAGTTGAAGAAATTTATGGTTCTCCATTACCTGAAATTGTTAAAAAACGTGTTGATAAAGAGTTATCTTCTATTATCGAACATCATTTTTCAACAATCTATTATATTTCTCACTTGTTAGTAAAAAAATCATTAGATGATGGATATCTAGTAGGTTCTAGAGGTTCTGTCGGTTCTTCTTTTGTGGCTACATTGATGGATATTACTGAAGTTAATCCTTTGCCACCTCATTATGTTTGCCCTAAATGCCATTTTACTGCTTTTAAGAAAACTGAAGAAGAAAAGCAATTATATGGTGAAACCGAGTTTGAAAAGGAAAATAGTGATGTTTTCGAGAATACAGACTGTGGGTGGGATTTACCAAAAGCTGAATGTCCTATTTGTTCTACTCATTTGATAAGGGATGGTCATGATATACCTTTTGAAACTTTTTTAGGTTTTAAAGGTGATAAAACTCCAGATATAGATCTTAATTTTTCTGGTGAGTATCAAAGTGAAGTTCATGAATATATCAGAAAACTATTTGGAACTAATTATGCTTTTAGAGCTGGAACTATTGGAACGTGTGCCGCAAAAACTTCTTTTGCGATGGTGAAAGAGTATTATAACAAACTTAATTTAAAAAGAAAAAAACAAGGTTTAGAGCCAGTTTCAGTAAGACACGCCGAAATGGCAAGGTTGGCCAAAGGAATTGAAGGTTCAAAGAGAAGTTCCGGACAACATCCAGGAGGAATTGTAGTTGTTCCAAATAATCGTTCTATATTTGATGTTACTCCTATTCAATATCCAGGTGATTCAAAAGATACTAATTGGAAGACAACTCATTATGAGTACCATTCATTTGAAAATAATCTATTTAAATTAGATGTTCTTGGACATGATGATCCAACTGTTATTAGATATTTGATGGATTTGGTAAAAGGTAATCCTCAAGATTTTCCTTTTGATAATCCTAAAGATATTCCTGTAGATGACGCTGATGTTTATGGAATGTTATCGGGGACGGAAGTTTTAGGGTTGACTAGTGATGATATAATGTCTGATGTAGCTTCATATGGAGTTCCAGAGTTGGGGACTAGTTTTGTTAGAGGCATGTTATCTGAATCTAAACCTAGATCATTCGCGGATTTAGTTAAGATATCCGGTTTATCTCATGGTACAGATGTTTATTATGGTAATTCTCAATCTTTAATTTTAGGGAAAAACAGAGAGTTTGGAAAAATAGATTTTAAAGATGTTATCGGCTGCCGTGATGATATTATGGTCGATTTAATCTCTTTTGGTTTACAACCGACATTAGCTTTTGAAATTATGGAGTTTGTTAGAAAAGGAAAAGCTATTACTAATCTTAGTAAATGGGCTTCCTACGCAGACGAGATGAGAAAATATAAAGTTCCAGAATGGTATATTTGGTCTTGTTCTAAAATTAAGTATATGTTCCCTAAAGCCCACGCTACTGCCTATGTTTTAATGGCTATGAGAATTGCTTGGTTCAAGCTTTATCAACCTATTTATTTTTATTCGGCTTACTTTTCAAAACGAGCTGTAACATTTGATGTTGATGTATTATACGGTGGAGAAGATTCTATAATAGAAAAGCTTAATGAAATTAAAGCAAAAGGAAAAGATGCTTCAAATAGAGAACAAGATTTACAAACAGTATTGGAAGTTGCGCTTGAAATGGTTAAGAGAAATTTAAGTTTTAAACCAATAGATTTATACAAGTCTGAAGTAAAAGATTTTGTTATATCTGATGATAAAAAATCATTAATTCTACCGTTTATAGTTATCGACTCAATGGGTGATAAAGCAGCTCAGTCTATTGTTGATGCTAGAAAAGAAAAAGAGTTTATATCGAAACAAGATATAAAAGATAGAACAAAATTATCAACTGTTTTGTTTGAAAAATTAGAAGATTTAGGAGTTTTTGATGGTATGATTGATAAAAATCAAATTTCAATTTTCGATTTTTAAAAAATCTTCATACAAACTTCATAATTTTGTATTATAATATTATTCGAAAGTATTATTAGGAGGTATTTACATGAGAATGAATAGTTCAAATCCCGTTTTTAAATCAGCGAGAAGTTATGCTTATGTTAGCGATAAACCATTAACTTATGCGAATGTAGCTATAAAGACTGTTTTATTGATAGCTGTAGCTGCTATTTCTGCATATTTAACTTTGACTAACTTAAACGAAATTAGTTGGACATGGGTAATTGGAGCGATGATTATTGCTTTCATATCTGTAATAGTAGGGACTAGATCGGTTAAACTAGCGCCAATCTTTGGTGTTATTTATGCCGCTGCCGAAGGAATGGTTCTAGGAATAGTTTCGTTGATGTATGCTTTAGAGTTTGAAGGAATTGTGCCAACAGCAATATTGACAACAGGAGTTGTGTTTGTGGTTATGTTATTGCTATTTGCGACAAATATTATTAAGGTTAATCAAAAGTTTGCTTCATTTATGGTTGTAGCTTTAATAAGTGTAATAATTATGAGTATCTTAACCTTTATAATTCCATCACTTTATAATAGTGGATTCTATTACTTAATAGTAATTGTTTCAGCTGGTTTATCAGCGTTCTTCTTATTATTGGATTTTCAAAGAATCAAAGATTTTGTAGATTCAGGAGCTGATCAACAAGTTGGTTGGATTCTATCTTTAGGATTAATGGTTACTATCGTATGGATTTACATCGAAATGTTAAGATTACTAGCTATCACATCAAGAAGATAGTAGTTTACTCTTGTTAAAAAAATATTATTTGTTATAATATAGTTAATACTGAGATAAAGCACTAGTAGTTAGACTTTTATGATTTAAGAGAATAATGCATTTGCTGCGAGCATTTAATCAAAAACTAACGAATTCAGCTTTGGAGTGAGACTAATCATCTCCGTAAATCTTGCGTTAAAAGATTTAAAGTGCTAGTTTTTTACTAGAACTAAGGTGGTACCACGGTTATTTATAATCGCCCTTAATAGGGCGATTTTTTCTTTATATTAATGGAGGTTTTTTATGAAAAATAAGTTAAATGAGATTACTAGACAAGCAGAAAAATCAATTATGAGTTGTAAAACTTATAATGATGTTTTGGATGTAAAAGCAAAGTATTTAGGGAAGAAAAGTGATTTCAACGATTTAATGCAGGAGTTAAAGAACCTGCCTAATGAAGAAAAACCATTATTTGGTAAACTCATTAATGAAGCTAAACAAGAAATATCAAAACTGATTGATGAGAAAAGAGAAGAACTGGAAAAAAGCAAGATTAACGATTTGTTAAAAGCACAAGCAATTGACATCAGTTTGCCAGGAAGAGATTTTACTTTAGGACATAAACATGTTTTAACAAAAACTGTAGAAGAGATAGAAGATATTTTTGTAGGTTTAGGTTATGAAATAAAAGAAGGTCCTGAGATTGAATCGGATTTATATAATTTCGAAATGTTGAATCTTCCGAAGGATCATCCGGCTAGAGAAATGCAGGATTCTTTTTATATCACTGAAGAAATATTAATGAGAACACACACATCGCCAGTGCAGGTAAGAAGCTTACTGGCAAATGCAGAACGCAAGCCCATGAAAATAATTTGTCCAGGTGTTGTTTATAGAAAAGATGATGATGATCAGACACATTCACATCAATTCATGCAAGTTGAAGCTTTAGTAGTTGATGAGTTAACTACTCTAGCTGATTTAAAAGGGACTCTATTATTAATAGCCAAGAAATTATTTGGAGAAAATAGAGAAATTAGATTACGACCTTCATATTTTCCGTTTACTGAACCATCAGTTGAAGTTGATGTAAGTTGTTTTAAATGTAATGGAAAAGGATGTTCGATGTGTAAAAGTACTGGATGGATTGAAATTTTAGGTGCCGGAATGGTAAATAATAATGTATTACAAGCAGCTGGTTATGATCCTATGAAGTACCAAGGATTTGCACTTGGAATGGGTATAGAAAGAATAGCTATGCTAAAATACGGAATAGAAGATATCAGATTATTATATACTAATGATTTGCGATTCAATTCTCAGTTTTAAGGCGGTGATTTAGATGAAGATATCATTAAATTGGTTAAATACATATTTTAAAAATAAACTTGATGGATTTGATTTAGTAAAAAAATTCAATTTAATGAGTCAAGAGGTATCTAGTTTTGAAAAACTATTAGATATCAATGGGCTTGTGATTGGACATGTTAAATCTATGGAAAAGCATGAAAACGCAGATAAGTTAAATGTTTGTCAGGTTGATGTAGGTAATGAAATCTTGCAAATTATTTGTGGGGCTCCAAACGTAGATGTTAATCAAAAAGTAATTGTAGCGAAGGTAGGAGCGGTTTTACCAGGTGATTTTAAAATTAAAAAGGCGAAAATTCGTGGTGTAGAGTCTTTTGGAATGATTTGTTCATTACAAGAACTAGGAATCCAAGAATTTGACAGTGATGAAAAAGGTATATATGTTTTAGAATCAGATGCATCTTGTGGAGAAAATCCTTTACAATATTTAGGTTTAGATGATTTTGTTTTAGAGTTAGATTTAACCGCTAATAGATCAGATTTGCTTTCTTATCGTGGAGTTGCTTATGATGTTGCTTGCATGTTAGATCTTGATATAGAGTTTAGAAAAGTAAAAGTAGATAGAGAGCCTAAAGAAAACCCTGTTAGTATTTATACTCAAACTAAAGACAGTTCAGTTTATTATGGCCAAGTATTAGAAGGCGTAAAAGTCAAGGATAGCCCATACTGGTTGAAATCAAGACTGATTGCATCGGGAATTAGACCTATCAATAATGTTGTTGATATTACAAATTATGTGATGCTAGAGTACGGACAACCTTTACATGCTTTTGATTATGAAAAAATAAAAAGTGATAGAATAATTGTTAGAGAAGCAATTACTGGAGAAAAAATAACTACTTTAGACGGAGAAGAAAGAACTTTACTTGATGGAGATATTGTAATTACTGATGGGGAAAAACCAATTGCTTTAGCTGGAGTAATGGGAGGTTTAGATACTGAAATTGACAATTCTTCAACAACTATACTTCTAGAAAGTGCTATATTTAATCCTGTGAAGGTAAGGAAAACCGCTAACAGGCTTAATTTAAAAAGCGAGTCTTCTAGTCGTTTTGAAAAAGGAATAGACTATCAAGAAACTTTGAACGCTTTAAACTATGCTTGTAGCTTGTTAGTAGAACTAGCAGATGCAAAAGTTATCGGTAATCCAAGTTTTTATAATAACATTAACTCAAAGAAAAAAACTATTAAACTTAGTCTAGATAAGATTAATTCTATAACAGGTTATGCTTTTACTGATGAAGTTGTCGAAGACATCTTTAGAAGATTAAGATTTTCATACAAATATCGAAATGACCAATATATAATTACTGTTTCATCAAGAAGACCTATGGATAGTTATCAAGATATTATAGAAGAAATCGTCAGAATAAATGGTTATGATAAAATTCCTGTTTCACTACCCATAACACCTACCCAAGGGGGCTTGAATCATAAACAAAGTGTTATTAGACAAATTAGAAACTACTTTGTAGGAAAAGGTCTTTCGGAAACAAAAACATATTCTTTAGTATCTTTAGAATTAGCTACTCTTTTTGATCAAGAAGAAAGTGAAACCATTAGAATCCTTAATCCTTTAACAAAGGAAAGAGAGTACTTAAGACATTCGATTTTACCTTCTTTGATGGGAGTATTAAGTTATAATAAAGCTAGAAAAATAGATGATGTATTGTTGTTTGAAATTGCTAACACTTATTTTAAAAATGGAGAAAAACTTAAATTAGCAGCGCTTATTTCAGGAAAAATAAATAATTCAACTTGGCAAAAAATGAATTGTGAAATTGATTTTTATTATATAAAAGGCTTATTAGAAACTTTATTCAAGGAATTAGGAATCACAGAATATAGTTTTGAACTTTCTAAAGAGACATTACCACAGCTACACCCTGGTATAAGTGCTTTAGTAAAAGTCAACGATCAAGTATGCGGCTTTCTAGGTAAAATTCATCCAGAAACAGAAATTAAAATAGGTTTGAAGGATATATTCGTTATGGAGATTGACTTAAGCAATATTTTGAATCGAAATCAAACAAATGTGTTGGGGTATAAGGAAATCTCAAAGTATCCTAGTGTGAATCGTGATTTAGCTATTTGGCTTGATAAAAATATTAGCGCTAAAGAAGTTGTGAGTGTAATCAAAGAAGTCGGAAATAAAACATTGAACTCAGTGGAAATATTTGATGTCTATTATGATGATGAAAAATCAAATTTAAAATCAATTGCTTTGAGTTTAGAGTTTTCAAGTTCTGATAGAACTCTTGAAACAAAAGAAGTCGATAATCAAATAAATAAGATTATTGATGCTTTAAACAATAAATTAAACGCAATACTAAGAAGTTAAACGATCAATTTTGGTCGTTTTTCTTTAAAAATGGCTGATTTTTAAGATAGACCTTGATATTAAGTCTATATTTAGATAGAATATTTATTGACTCATTTTTCTACGAGGTGTGAAATGCTAAAGTATATTTTAAAAAGATTAATCTTGATGATAATAAGCATGATTGTAGTGTTAGCTTTTACCTACATGATTTTGAATGTTTCCATGACGTTGAAGTGGACAAGATTAACATTTACTGAAGCATTTTCAGTTCACTGGGAAGGTTTTAAGCTATATTTAGGTAATATAATAAATGATTGGGACTGGGGAACATCGATGAAGGGCGTTGATGTTTGGCAATTATTAGGGAGAAAATTATTAATATCTCTAAAATATAATTTTGTTGCGCTTTTTGTATATGTCCCATTTGGAGTTTTATTAGGAGTAATAGCTGCGGTTAAGAAGAATAAGTTAACTGATTATATTATCTCAGCTTTTTCCATGGTCTTTAACGCAATTCCTTCCTTTATAATAATTTTCTTTTTGGTAATCTTTGTTGGATACAAATGGGGACT
>Ga0172377_10006370_pt1 | contig 12152 bp, 10 predicted proteins | sample Pumphouse3metaG_FD_119749 | JGI IMG/M metagenome (GOLD analysis project Ga0172377, IMG submission 119749) | Leachate microbial communities from a municipal landfill in Southern Ontario, Canada - Pumphouse #3 metaG | ecosystem: Engineered > Solid waste > Landfill > Unclassified | place: Canada... | reverse complement strand
TCATCTATCGATGTCGTACGTATAGGAAAAGTGGATAAAGTTAAAGCAGGGTAAAGAGAACAGAATTGATGTAGATATTTTAAGGCGGTTTCTCTACTCGTTAAGGAGATGATCTTATCATGCCATGTAGGTACCGTTATAGACAGTGAATTGTTCTCTAGCTGTAGTTGGTTGAAAAAATGAATAACCGCAGGAGAGAGGCCCCAAGGAGCTGCTTCAAACGAAGGATATTTTTCTGGATGTTGAACCAATTGTTCTAAGGTGATGGGGGTAGCAAAAGGTTGCCAAGAAGAAGGATATTGATTAAAAAAGTCTGGAGGTAAAGGATTTGATAAAAGAACATAATCTTCAGGTTGAGCATACCATAGCGGTAAAGTGGCCAAATCGTGCATAATTCTTTGCACATTACCTGGAGGGGTATAAAAGGGGGTCGGATTAAGAAGAGCTACTTCATGTCCTGGATTAAAATAATGAAGAATTGCCATAAAAAAACAAATAAAAAAGTGGAGACATCTAATCAATGTCTCCACTTTGTATGAATAAATTAAGATTATTGATCTAGATTATCATCTATTGCTTTAATCTTTTCTTTTATAATTACCATTTCATTTTTAAGATTCTCAATTTTACGTTGCATTTCTACTAGTAAACCGCCTCCACTTTTTGAGGAGATATTCAAGAATCCCATATTGTTTTCATACGTTTGCAGTTCACTTTTAATTCGTTCCATAATGCGAATCAGTTTATCTCGTTCACTGTAAATTCGATTATTGGATTTACCCTTTCCACTACCCATTTCGGATAAGTTGGAGCGGAAATCTTGCATACGGCGATCATTTTGAGAAACTTTCAAACGGTCAAATTGTTTGTCTGCAGCTTCACGATATAATTTATAGACTTTATCTTTTTCCTTGTAGGGGATATGTCCAATCGTATTCCATTCTTTTAGTAACGCATGAAGAGTCTGTAAAGCCTCGCTATCATTCTCCATTTCATTAAGTGCGTCAATCTTAGCAATTAATTCTTTTTTTGCTTTAAAATTGTTTTGCTCAGTGACACGTTGAGATGGGACGTTTTTATTCTTTTGTTCGAAGAAGTAATCACAAGCGGCTATAAATTCTTTCCATACCAAATCTGAATGTTTGCGAGCCACAGGACCAATGGTTTTCCATTCCTTTTGAATAGTAATTAATTCTTCCGTCGTATCTTTCCATTCGGTACTATCTTTTAACGCATTTACTTTTTCGCAAAGCGCTCTTTTTTTAGCCAAATTTTCTTCAAGCTCTTTCTTTTTAGCCTTGTAAAAATTACTCTTATTCCCAAAGAATAAATCACAAGAAGTGCGAAAACGCTCAAAGATTTTTATATTCTGTTTTTTAGGAGCAAAGCCGATGGTCTTCCATTGAGCCTGTAAAGCTAGAACTTCTTTATTCTTTTTGTCCCATTCCTTATACGTCTTCAGCAGGGTATAATCAATGGCTTCCATTTCTTCACAAATGGCCGTTTTAGCAACGAGATTATCTTTTTCTTTCGTTTTTAATTCTTCGAAATGCTGTTGATGTTTTTTGTTGATAGAAGTAGATCCGGCTTTAAAACGTAGCCATAACTCCTCACGAAGATTACGTGCTACAGGACCGATTTCACGCCATTGCTGATGTAATTTTTGTAACTGGTGGAAAGCAGAGATAACATCAGATTCTTCGGCTAGACGTTCGACCGCTTCACATAGTTGTGTTTTGAGTCCCAAATTCTTTTTGAAGTCGTAATCACGAAACTCATTATTAATCTTAATGATATCATAGAAGCGTTCGCTGTATATCTGATAATTTTTCCACAAATCTGCGGCATGTTCTTGAGGTACATCTTTGGCTTCCTTCCAACGAGCTTGAACATTTTTAAATTCATTATAAAGCTTATTGAAGTCTTCTTGGCTTTCAGACAAGTTTTTCAGTTCTTCTATAAGTTGTAGTTTCAAGGCATAATTTGCAGCTCGTAAACGTTCTTCTTCAGCTTGTTGATTGGCACGTTTTTCTTTGTAGGCCTCTAAGAGTTTTTTCATCTCTGGTTCAGAAGCATCTTCTTTTGCTCGAAAATCTTCAGCTACACCCTCGTCGGCTAAGAAAGCTTTTTGTTGTTCTTCAACTTCAGCTCTTCGAATTCTGAAGTACGCCTGTTTAAGGCCATCCAGCTCAGTACGAGTCGTCCTACGATCTGTTTCGACTAACTTCTTAAGTTGTTCGATAACTGATTCTTTGGTTGTTAACGTAGTAGGATTAACAACGGTGGGCTTTGTTTCAGCTTGAGGCGTTTCTGTTTTGTCCTTTTCGGTTACTACGTTTTCATCCTGTGGTTGGGTTTCCTCAACTTCAGGTGCCTTTTCCGGTGCTTGAGCGTCCGGTGTTGTCGTTTGCTCTAGATTGTCCGTTGTTTCAACAGACAATTTAGGATCAAGAGTATCATTCATATTCTTTGTATTTTAGGAAAAATATAGCTTTCCACTATTACAGAATACAAATTAAATAATTATTTTCTTGTTTAACTACTTTATATTGATTTATTTTTTTTTATAAAACAAAATAAACGTGGATAGTCAGGTTAAAGCCCTTTTATCCACGTTTTTATTATTAGGTAAGCTATTTTCTCTTATCCTAAGAAAGAAATTAATACACCTGCTGCTACGGCCGAACCGATTACACCAGAGATATTGCTAGCCATACAATATTGTAATACATGATTTTTGGGATCATATTTAAGCGCAATTTCATTGGCTACCCGTGAAGCCATGGGTACAGCACTTAATCCCGTTGCACCTATGAGTGGATTAATCTTTTTGTTGGTGAATAAATTGAATGCTTTGACAAAGAAAATACCGCCTGTAATAGACAAGGCAAAAGCAAGGAATCCACCGACTACGATACCTATGGTTTGTAAATTAAGAAAAGCATCTACCGTCATTGTTGCTCCCACACATAAACCCAAGAAAATCGTAGCAGCATTCATTATGCTGTTTGATGCCGCATCAAACAGACGAGAGGTAGAAGGACCAATTTCCTTTATTAGATTACCAAACATCAACATCCCGATAAGGGATACAGAGGTTGGAACCAATATCGCAATGATGGCTGTCACAGCGATCGGAAAGATGATCTTTAATACACGTATATTCTTAATCTTTATTTTAGAAGGGTGCATTTTCTCTTGTTCCTTCATATTAATCATCAATTCTTTTTTGCTACAAAAGATTCGTACGACCATCGGAATGATAACAGGGACCAAAGCCATATAAGAATAGGCTGCAATCGCAATAGGGCCAAGTAAGTGAGGGGCTAGCTTAATGGTGGTAAAGATAGCCGTAGGACCATCAGCTCCACCTATAATACCTAGTGAACCAGCTTCACTAGGAGTGAAACCCATAAGAATAGCAACGAGTAATACGGTAAAGATACCCAGTTGGGCTGCAGCACCAAAGATAGAAAGTCGTAAGTTCCGTAGCATAGGACCAAAATCAGTCATTGCTCCTACACCCATAAATATAATAGGGGGTAAAAAGCCTGTCTTAATCAACATATAATACAGAAAATTCATCAGGCCTAACTCGTGTGCGATTTGATGCAAAGGCATTTCATAAATATCCTTCATTACACCGCCACCTATATCTATTAGACCACTTTCGTTGGCTTGGACTACATTCATTCCGCCACCTGGAAAGTTAGCGAGTAAAACACCAAAAGCGATGGGAACCAATAATAAAGGTTCGTATTGCTTTTTTATGCCCAAGTATAATAAAATGAAAGCTAATAAATACATGATAAGAAACTCAGGCTGGGCTGCAATATTGCCCAGCGTCGTCATGTCAAATAGTTTTTGTAATATCTCTTTCATTATCCAATAGTCATTATTACGTCATCTTCTTCTACGGTATCGCCCGAGTTTGCGTTAATCGAAAGAAGGGTCCCATTAAATTCTGAGCGTACCGCATTGAAGGTCTTCATGGCTTCAACGTAGCAAAGTAAATCGCCTTCTTTTATCGCATCTCCTATTTTAAGAGGCGTTTCGTCTGTCCCTTTGGTTAAGAAGAAGTTTCCTTCAAGTGGAGATAATATTTCTTTGCCAGTACCCGTAGGAACAGGTGCTACTGGTGTTGATGCTGAAGAGGTAGCGGTCTTCTCAGCGGAGGTATCGCCATAGGATACGGTAACTCGGAAAGGTTGGCCATTTACATCGACCGTCATTACCTGAGGACTCGTAGGTAAAGCTACACCCGTAGTAGGCGCAGCCGTCGTTGCTGTATTTTGTTCTGCTCTACGTTTGGCTACATCTGCTTCAAAATCTTGTTTAGCTTTACCTGATTTATATGCTTCGTATTGTGCAGGATGCATAGCATATTCAAATAATTCTTCATCGTCTTGTCCTAATTCCCAACCTTGTTCTTTCATCTTTTGACGATAATTATCTAATTCATTCGGATAATTATCTTGTGGATTACCCGTGAAGAATTCACGGCCTTCCTTTTTAGCCTTTTCAATCAATACGGCATCTAATTTGCCTGGAAGTTTACCTGCCTTACCTAGCAACATATCCCAAATGTCATCTGCGATCATATTCCAACGTGGTTTCCCTTTCTCCATTTGCATCACATTCATCAAGGATAGATTTTTGATGTATTGACTAAAAGGAGTTACCAATGGAGGATATCCTGCACGTGGCCAAACATAAGCTACCTCATCAAATAATTTGATAAGTAACTCATCTTGTGTCATTTCGGGTTTGTTGTTTTTGCGTTTGTTTTTATTGATTGTACTGAGGTTATTTTCAAGGTCTGCCATTAAGCTTCCCATCATACCCCCAGGAAGGCCTGGTCCTATTAACAAAGAATTCATCAAACGATTGCGAGGACTCATATAAAGGCCTAAGAAATCATTCATGAATTCTTGAATCATAGAACGTACTTTCATATAAGCCGTCATATTAATATCAGCAACCTTAAATCCTGCGTCCTTAAGCATGGCTTGTACTGTCAAAATATCAGCATGACCTGTACCCCATGATAAAGGTTCCATCCCAACATCTACAAAATCGCATCCTGCTTCACATACTTTTAAGATAGAAGCGATGTTAAATCCTGGTCCAGCATGACTGTGATATTGAATAGGTATAGTAGGATATTTTTTCTTTATATTGCTTACAATGATTCCCAGTGTAGTAGGGCGGCCAATACCAGCCATATCTTTGATGCAAATTTCATCCGCACCTGACTCAATCAAGTCGTAAGCCATGGTGGTGTAATATTCTATTGTATGAACAGGGGAATGTGTAATACAAAGCGAACATTGTGAAATCATACCCGCCTTTTTAGCATACTTGATAGAAGGTTTAATGTTACGTACATCATTTAACCCACAGAACGTACGTGTAATATCCGTCCCTTGTGCTTTTTTAACTTTATAAAATAATTGGCGTACATCAGCAGGTACAGGACTCATACGGAGGCCATTAAGTGCACGATCTAGCATGTGTGTTTGTATGCCTGCCTCATGGAATGGTTTGGTCCATTCACGTACGGCTTTGTTCGGATTTTCACCGAAGAGAAGGTTTACTTGTTCGAATCCTCCACCATTGGTTTCTACACGAGCAAAACAACCCATCTCAATAATAGCGGGTGCAATTTTGGTGAGCATCTCTACAGTAGGAACATACTTTCCTGCAGCTTGCCACATGTCTCTAAAGACTAAGCTGAATTTTATTTCTTTCTTCTTCATCAAGTTAGGTTTCATATTTTTTCGATTTTTGTTACTTTCCCTTTTCCTTGGGTTAACAGGCTAATAGCAGCTGCTATTGCGGCAGCTATAGTCGGTTCTATAGCTTGAGATACGATTTTTTTGGCTTTTTTCTTTTCTTCAGCTGGAGCGTATTTATTAACTAGAGCAATAAGCGCTTTTCCTAGATTAATTACAATTAAAAGTATAGCAAAAACAGTTACCATACCAACGATCATCAAAAGTAAGCCCAATTTTATATTTTCCATCCTAAAAATTAAGTTATGCACATTTAATTTCCTTCACCTTCAACGGTTTTTATGAAATTCAGCACAAAGATACATAATATGAGTTACAAATAGGGGAGTTAGACCTTTAAAAAAAAACAAAATTCGTACTTGGTAGGCGTAAACACGTTGTGAATCAATAAAGAATAGCTTATCTTTGCGATAAATAATAAGAGAAAAGATGGAAAGTAATTTTTTAAAAATAGAAGAAGATATTGTCCAAATGCTAAAAACGGTATTTGATCCTGAGATTCCTGTTAATATTTATGATTTGGGTTTGATTTATCGAGTAGAGGTCGATGATGATAATAAAGTAGAGATTGATATGACGTTGACGGCGCCGAATTGCCCCGCAGCTGATTTTATGGTCGAGGATGTAAGACAGAAAGTTGACTCTGTAAAAGGAGTAAGCAGTGTGAAGGTTAATTTGGTCTTTGAGCCTGCTTGGGAGCGTGAGATGATGTCAGAGGAAGCCCAGTTGGAATTAGGTTTGCTATGAAGAAAATCTATTTCGCTTCAGATGCCCATTTAGGTGCTCGCTTTCATAAAGATAGCAGAGTTGTGGAGCGAAAATTGGTTCGGTGGCTCACCTCCATCGAAAAGGAGGCCGCAGAAATCTGGTTTTTGGGGGATATGTTTGACTACTGGTATGAGTATAAATATGTTGTGCCCAAAGGTTTTACTCGTTTTCTTGGCAAACTGGGGGAATTGTCTGATCAGGGTATAAAAATTCATTTTTTTATAGGTAATCATGATATTTGGATGTTTGATTATTTAAAAGAAGAGATTGGTGCGATTATCCATTATGAACCTTTGACGATTGATTTATTAGGAAAGCGTTTTTTCTTATCCCATGGTGATGAGGTGGATAGTGATCGGTCGTTAACCTTTTTACGAGTCTTATTTCGTAATCGTTTTTGTCAATGGTTGTATGGTGCCATTCACCCTCGTTGGACTTTCGGTTTTGCCCTTGGTTGGTCGTTTAGTAGTCGTACGCAAGGAGTCAAGCGAGACATGAGTTATAAAGGTGAAGAGCATGAGAAGTTTGTTCTTTTTGCAAAAGCGTATATAAAAAAACATCCTGAGATCAATTTTTTTATCTTTGGACATCGGCATTTGATGTTGGATTTGATGCTTAATCGAAATACACGGGTGATCATCGATGGCGATTGGATGGAATCCTTTTCGTATGTCGAATGGGATGGGGAACAGTTGATGCTTAAGCAGTTTGAACCCGAAGATTAAACCGTTGTTGAACGCAACTTAGTGTCTACTTTTTTATGTCAAGAAAGAGTTTAAAATGGTCCTTTTGGGTTCTCTAAAAAGCCGTTGATTTTGGGTAGAAATCCTACGAAGATTACACGCCATTCCCGTAGTCTTTTGAGGCAAAGTCTACGAAGATTCAGAACGAAATATACGAAGAAAAAACGAGTTTGTTAAGAGCTTGATAATCAGGGTATTCTATTTTTATAAAAAACAAAAAAGAGAACAACGGTGCTTTCCAAAGGGTAGCACGGTGGTTCTCTTTTCTTTTCGTTGAAAGGGACTTAGTGTAGATTTTTTATATTTAGATTTTTTGAACAAGTCTTGCAAGTACCCGTTGCGCACCGACTTAGTTTACCAGAGAATCGATCTTCAATAAGGGTGGTCAGTCTTGTTCGGATCGCCTCTAAACGTACTCTATCAATAACATCTGCCGTGAACGCTACACTCAAAATCTTGCGAGCGGTGGCTTCAGGTATACCCCGTTGGCGCATATAGAAGAGAGCGTTTTCATCTAATTGGCCCGTTGTCATACCGTGTGAGCATTTAACGTCGTCGGCATTAATGACTAGTTGTGGCTCACTATACATACGACATTTGTTTGTAGCGCAGAGATTCCGGTTTGTTTGGTTTGAAACCGTTTTAATGGCATCTCTATCGACTAATACACGGCCGTTGAAAGCGCCTATGGCTTCGTCATTTAAGACATATTTAAACAGTTCATTACTTTCACAATGAGGTACATGATGGGTAATTAAACTATGCGTATCCACTTTTTGTTTGTTATCAGCGATGACCATACCGCTGAGGGACGTGTAAGCGCCTTCACCATCCAAATCAATTTGGTAATTGTTTCGGGTTGTTCCGTTTAGTAAAGTTGTTCCATTTATCCATACATTTGAGTGTGCTTTTTGTTGGGTATAAATATTAGATACACGGGTGGTTTTGAGCGAGCTCTCTTCCAAGTCTGTGTAGTCTAATGAAGCATTTTCATCTGTAAAGATCTCAGTAACTTGCGTATTCAGAAAGGTTGCCGAACTCATGTTATGATCACAAACAAGTAAGGTTGCTTTTGCATTACGTTCTAAGATCACTAAGACACGACGATTGGTCATCAAGTCTGTTTTACCTGTAGCTATATGAACGACTTGTATAGGATGATCAAGTTGTATTCCTTCACGTACGTAGAGCACAAAGCCATCTTGAGCCAAAAGGGTGTTGAGGGCTATAGAGCCATCACTTTTCACATCGGCTGCTTTGCCGTAATATTTCTCTGCTATGTCAGGAAATTCTTCGGCAAACTGATGTAAACTTCCCGCAAATACATTTTTGGGTAGATTATTTTTGGGTAGATCTTTGTTGTAAAAGGTATCATTTACCACAAAAAATAAAGTAGAACCAATATTGGGTACGCCACATTTGAAGACATCATAGGGATTGATAGGGAAGTTCATACGTTTTAAATTCACGCCATAGTCGGGCGCAAATATTTTTTCCATATCTGTATGGCGATAGCGTTCCGTATCTGGACCTACTATTCCTTTATCAAGCAAAGCTTGGCGAGCAGCAAATCGTGGTAAATTCATGACATTTACAGAATTATCACATACCATTTGAGTTGCCTGATCATAGAGGTCTATATATTGTTTTTCAGCACTCATGTTCAGTTTATTTAAATTCTGATTTAATCCAATCATAACCATTCTTCTCTAATAATTGAGCCAATTCTGGACCATCCGTTTTGACGATCTGTCCGTTGTACAATACATGTACAATATCGGGTTTGATATAGTCAAGTAAACGTTGGTAGTGGGTGATCACAATGGCTGCGTTCTGAGGCGTCTTGAGTTTGTTTACCCCATTGGCCACGATACGAAGGGCATCAATGTCTAGACCAGAGTCGGTTTCGTCTAAGATGGCTAATTTGGGTTCAAGCATAGCCATTTGAAAAATTTCATTACGCTTTTTCTCTCCACCGCTGAAGCCTTCGTTTACCGAACGACTTGCGAGTTTTCCATCCAATTCTAGTAATTTACGTTTTTGGCGTGTCAAACGTAGAAAGTCGGTAGCACTTACAGGTTGTTCTCCGTTGTATTCGCGATGAGCATTTACGGCTGCACGCATAAAGTTTACCATACTTACGCCAGGTATTTCTACAGGATACTGAAACGATAGAAAGATTCCTTCACGACTACGATCTTCGGGTTCGAGTTCGAGTAGATTTTTTCCATTATAAGTTATGGTTCCTTGGGTAACTTTAAATTTAGGATCACCCACCAATACGCTACTTAAGGTGCTTTTACCTGAACCATTTGGACCCATTATAGCGTGAGTTTCTCCTTCTTTTACGGTGAGGTTGATTCCTTTTAATATCTCTTTGCCATTGATTTCGGCATGTAAATTTTTGATTTCTAACATTGCTCTATTTTTATATGATTATCCTACACTCCCTTCTAATGAAACGGCTAATAGACGTTGTGCCTCTACGGCAAATTCCATCGGTAATTTTTTGGTTACCTCACGAGCATATCCATTTACAATCAGCCCTATCGCTTCTTCTACGGAGATTCCTCGTTGTTGGCAATAAAACAGTTGATCTTCACTGATTTTACTGGTGGTAGCTTCATGTTCTACAATTGCTGTTTCATTGCGAATATCGTTGTAAGGAAAAGTATGTGCTCCGCACGTAGTGCTAAGCAGTAGGCTATCACATTGGCTATGATTTCTCACGCCAGATGCATTTGGGGCTACTTTGACAAGTCCTCGATAACTATTTTCACTATGGCCTGCGCTTATCCCTTTAGACACGATGGTACTACTGGTGTTTTTACCTATATGGATCATTTTTGTACCCGTATCTGCTTGTTGGTAGTTATTCGTTACGGCTACAGAGTAAAATTCACCAACGGAATTATCGCCTTTTAGGATGCAACTTGGGTATTTCCAGGTGATCGCACTACCCGTTTCGACTTGCGTCCAACTGATTTTGGATCCTTCTCCAGCACAAAGCGCTCGTTTGGTTACAAAGTTGTAGATCCCCCCTTTACCGTTTTTATCTCCTGGATACCAGTTTTGTACGGTACTATATTTTACTTCAGCACGTTCAGCCAGCGAAATTTCTACAATAGCAGCGTGTAATTGGTTTTCTGAGCGCTGTGGGGCAGTGCACCCTTCGAGGTAAGAAACATATGAATCGTCTTCAGCTACGATAAGTGTACGTTCAAATTGTCCTGTGTTCGCTGCATTAATACGAAAATAAGTACTCAATTCCATCGGGCATCTGGTGCCTTTCGGAATATAAACAAATGAGCCATCAGAGAAGACAGCTGAATTGAGCGCAGCAAAATAATTATCCTTATAGCTTACAATGCTTCCCATATGCTTACGTATTAAGTCTGGATGATGTTGTACCGCTTCACTAAAAGAACAGAAAATAATACCTTTTGAAGCTAAGGTGTCTTTGAATGTAGTACGTACAGATACCGAATCCATGACGGCATCTACGGCCATTCCTCCCGCTAGTGCTCCACGTTCGTTGAGGGGTATTCCTAGTTTGTCGAAGGTCTTTTCTAGTTCAGGATCAATATCTTGTGATCCTTCTGCTATCTGTTGTTTGGGTTCTGCATAATAGATAATGTCTTGGTAATCAATCTCGGGGATATGTAGGTGGGCCCAGTTGGGCATTTCCATCTTTTCCCAAGTTCGAAAAGCCTTTAGACGAAAGTCAAGTAACCAACTTGGTTCTTTTTTCTTTTCAGAAATAAGGCGAACCGTATTCTCTGACAGTCCTTTGGCAAAGGTAAACGTATCTATCTTTGTTTCGAAACCGTATTTATATTCATTTCCAGTAACCTCCTGAATGATGTTGTTTTTTTCTTCTTCCATTTTGTTTTATACTAAATTTAGTTTAGAAAAAAATGGGCAAAACATTGCTCGAAAGAGTGTTTTGCCCATAGTTATATAGTTTATCATTAGTAGATAGACTCCTTTATGCTATTCAAACCAAGAATTTGGCATAATGGCAGGAACAACTTCTTTTAATGGATAATAAATAACAGATTCAATACGTATCTGTCTTCCCAAAAGAGCCGACCCTGAAGCCATAGGTTCTAATAGATTAATAATTAAGCTTAATATAAAAGCTGTACTGATAGCTCCTATTAGTCCACCTATAATGTGATTGAAAAGTCCTAAAGGTGTAGCATCAAAAACCTTGTTAATAATTTCTCCTATTATCAAGATAACAACAATAATCAACAAGAAACCCGCTATATTACTAGCAATTATAACTCCTTTCTCAGGGAAGAAATTTAGCGCCGAAATGTAATCTCTTAGCCAAAGGGCTACTTCTCCACTGAAATATATAGCAGCTATAAGCGCTATAATACTAACGAATTGTTTTAATGCTCCGTCTATTAAACCTTTGATGGTACCTAAGACCAAAAGGCCGATTAGGACAAGATCAATCCAATTCATGATTTTCTATTGGAGTTTCTTTTTAATTTCAGTTACTTCATAAGCTTCGATGATATCACCTACTTGTACATCGTTGTAATTGGTAATATTCAATCCACATTCCAATCCAGCAACGACTTCTTTTACTTCGTCTTTAAATCGTTTCAAGGATCCTAGTTCACCAGCGTAAACTACAATACCGTCACGAATAATACGTATCTTATTGGTTCGTTTAATCTTTCCTTCTACCACTTTACAACCAGCAATGGTTCCCACTTTCGTGATTTTGAATGTTTGTAAAACTTCCACATTGGCTACAATATCTTCTCTAACCTCAGGAGCTAACATGCCTTCCATAGCTTGTTTAACTTCGTTGATTGCATCGTAGATA
>Ga0172377_10006369_pt1 | contig 12152 bp, 5 predicted proteins | sample Pumphouse3metaG_FD_119749 | JGI IMG/M metagenome (GOLD analysis project Ga0172377, IMG submission 119749) | Leachate microbial communities from a municipal landfill in Southern Ontario, Canada - Pumphouse #3 metaG | ecosystem: Engineered > Solid waste > Landfill > Unclassified | place: Canada... | reverse complement strand
TGGCGTTGTCGATCTTCTCAACGAAGGTGCAGCTGCCTCTATCGATGACAGCAACCTTGCCGTTCAGATAAGTCTTTTTGGCATTGGCATCGGTAGGATCCTTTCTGTTGTTGACCATGGACTGCTGGAAATCGGAATCCGTTCCAAGTCCCGGAATACGGACAAACGGAATCTGCTTCGAGCTTTCCGTTCCAAGAAGATCGGTGATCTTGTGTTCGACAGCAACATCCTGCTGGCCCTTGACGTTTCTCTTGATGATCTGATCGGAATAAGAAAGAGCTTCTCCGTTAGCAAGGAGAATAGAAGAATAGAATGCCTTCTCCGGAGTAGTAGCAGCGATGATGTTGGCCTTTTCGTCATAAAGGGAAGAGGAACCGATCATGCTCGGCTCTACGGTGCTGGTCGTATAGTCGGCATAGCCGGTAGCACTGTTGAAGTTGGATTTTCCGGCGTTTCCGGCGGAGTAGTTAACGATGACGCCGGCATCCGAAGCGCCTTGGACTGCCTGGAAAGTAATGTTGGAAATAGTATCGTCAAAATCGGTAAGGTCAGTACCAAGAGAAAGGTTGACGATATCCAGCTTCAGCTTGGCAGCGTCTTCCAGAGCAGCAATAATTGCAGGCTCTCCGGCTCCACCTGCAGAATTTGCAGAGAAGACCTTGAGAACAGCAATCTGGGCATTCGGAGCAATACCGGAGAAATCCGTACCGTTAGCAGCGGCAAGGGAAGCAACGTGCGTTCCGTGTTCGCCGGCTTTTCCCGGAGTGACATCCTTGGTTTGGTCTGCATAGTTACGGGCAAACGGAACCTTCTTATTCACATAAGTGAAATAATCTTCTCCGCCGGCTTCGGCAAACTGGGTATCCAAAGCACTCTGGCTAAGGGTTTCCGTAACATCCGAAGTGGCACGGAAAGCAGCCGGATTGAGGGTGTACTTGATGGAAGTATCCTTTTCGCAGGTGGCGCCTTCCGATTCGGCAGTAGCTCTTGCGCTGGTTCCTTCGACCTGGTTCAGATAAAGGCCGGTATCGATGATACCGATCGTGATGCCCTTGCCCTTGGCATTGGCAAACGTGTTGTCTTTTCCTAACGCAGTCTGGATCTCACCATCCGTAGCCCGCATCGTTTCGCTGGAATAGTTTCCAAGCTTCAGGCCCATCGTCGCAGTGTTGTTGATTTCGGAAGTGTCCGTTCCAGCAGTCAGTCCGGAAACATCTTCCGGAGCAGCATAGGTATGAGCAATCTCCATGGTCTCGACGCCGGAAATAGCTTTGATCTTGTCTGCATCAGAACCGTTCTTGAGCGAGATAGCGAATCCGTTCATGACGGTGTGATACTGGTTCGTGATGGTGTAGGAATCAGCAGAAAGCTGATACTTGATCTGGGAAAGAACCTTTTCCTGAGTCAGAGCGTCTTTTCCTTCCACCAAAACAATGTAATCTGTATTGTCCTTCTGGGACAGAACAGAAAGATCGACTGTTTTTGCTTGGTTCATCCAGGACCCCATCGCAAGGGTGCCCAGGACGGACAAGAACGACAAGAATTGTTTCTTCATAAGAAATGCCTCCCTGATTTGGTCGTAAGCAATATATTAAAAACCAAACGGGCAGGCTACTCAAATCAAAAAAACGCCGTCTTTATCCTCTTTTATAGGAAAAGAATAGAAAAGGAGGAACAAAGACCCCTTTCTTTCGGATTTTATTCCTCCTTTTTCTAGTAGATTCGTATAATGTGCTTACTTTTCCGTCTATGTGAAAGTGCTTACAAATTGTTTCGCAAACGCTTCCTTTTTCGATGATTAAGGCTCTTTTAGCTATGCCTTCATCAATTCCTCGACAAGCGGAACCATCGCTTCCATCTCTTCCTTGTCGACATATTCGTAACGACCGTGGCAGTTGTAGTCTCCTGTCCCGAGGTTCGGGCACGGCAAACCCTTGAAACTCAGCTGGCTTCCCGTCGTTCCTCCACGGACCGGGAAATAGGTGTGAGGCAACCCCAGTTTGTCATAGGCTTCTTCCATTTCCTTTTCGATCTCAGGATGCTGATCCATGATGACCTTCATATTGTGATACTGTTCGCGGAAAGCCAATCCGATTGCTTCGTAGCCTAGCTTGTCGTTGATCCTTCTGGCAGTCAGCTTGCAGAGCTTGATAAGCTCCTGCTCTTCCGTCTCGTCGAAGGAACGGAGGATGTAATCCCCCTTGGCAGAATCTTCGGTTCCGGAAATAGAGCAGAGATGGATGAACGGCTCCTTCTGGTCCGTATCTTCCGGACGGAGGAACTCCGGCAGAGCGTTCTGGAAAGCAATCAGGACATTGGAGGCGTTGACCATCTTGTCCTTGGCCGAACCCGGGTGGATGGACTTACCCGAAACCGAAACGGTCATGCCGTATGCGGTGAAGGTTTCGATAGACGGATAAGTGATGTCTCCACCATCGACGGTATAGCCATATGCGCTTGTAACTAGATCCATGGAAACATGATCTGCATCTGCACCAATTTCTTCATCCGTCGTAAAGATGATTTCTAGAGGACGGGTTGAAATGTTCTTTTTCTTCATATATTCAATGGCAGCCATGATGATAGCAATACCAGCCTTGTCATCACCCCCTAGAAGAGTCGTTCCATCCGTATGGATCAAGGTGTGTCCAACCTCGTGATTGAGGCTTTCAAACTCCTTGGCGGAGAGAACCATATCCTTGTTCAGAACGATGTCTTTTCCGGTATAGACTTCCTGGATTGCTTTGACGTTGTGGTCGGAAGCCTGCGGGGAAGTATCCATATGGGCAAGGAGAGCTATCCTCTTCTTGGTGCCGGTACCGGCAAACTTGGCATCGATGATGCCGAATTTGTTGACGGAGATTTCTTCCGGATCAAGGGCCTGGAGTTCCTTAGCAAGAAGCTTGGAAAGAACCAGCATCTTAGGATCCGAGCAGGAATCCTTCTTCTCTTCTCCGGCGGTAGACTCGATAGCTACATACTTCAGAAAACGTTCTGTGACATCCATGTTTGGAATCTCCTTTTTTACTTCAGCTTATAGATAAACCGGCATTCCATGTACTGATCCTGGAACCGGTAGGCGTCTGCAAAACTCCCTTGTCCAAGACGGGACGGAGAAAGCATAGCCTTGGTGCTGTCATCCAGGATGAGGTTAGGCAGGATTTCCGGTCCTATATGAACACAGCGGCGGATCGTAGAATCAACGACAAGCGGACGCTCCAGGTCATAGCTTACCGCTCTAATATCCTTGTCGGAATGATCGTGATCGAGAAGATCCTTGAAGCTCATATGGCGGAAGCTGTAAGGAACAGAGATCTGATCCAGGACGAGAACGGCATTGGAGAGTCCTTCCTCCTTCATTTCCCGGCGATAGGAGTTCAGCAGGATGGCGTAGTGATACGCTTCCTTGTATGCCTGGTCCACAGTTCCATCAAAGGTGATAAAGAGGTTGTTTTGATGCGTATAGAGGCTTAGGAAGGAATGAGGGCAGATTCTCCGGACGGTCTTTTCGATAAGGGCTGCATAGGACTGCATCTCCTTCTCCGTCGGCTTATCCTTACCGATGCTAAGGCATTTCACGAACAGGTAGAGGAGCGGGAAATTCTGTCCTTCCGTATTCTTCAGGACTTCCATGGCAGAGACAAAGTCATACGGATTAGCAATCGTATCATGGGAGAGGATCTTCTTCCCGTCTCCCTTCTCCACGACTTCGTAGTTATGGCCGTTAGACAGGAACTGTCCTTCCGGTTGGAACTCCTTGATGGATTTGTAGTTTGCCAGAACGATGTTCTCGCCGATGTCTTCCTTGCTCGGATCCAGGACAATCCTCGACCATCCGGTCTCGCTGTCCTTGTTTCCGTAGTCCGGATACCGCATGATACGTCCGGCAAAATCCGTAGCATCATAGCTGTCCTGGCCGTAAAGAACCTTGAAGAGGGATTGATCCCGGCGTCTAGTGGTTTCTTCGTTACGGAAGAAGGAGACATCTTCTTCTCCCAGGTCTTCGATAGACGGCTGTAGATGGACGATAGTCTCTTCTTCCTCGTTTACCGGAACAGGAGAAAGGAGAATATCCGGAAGATCGGCTGATAGCCATTCCGGATGGCTTTCTCTCTCCTTGGCTAGAGTATCCAGTGCAAAGGGAATATGGTTTTCCAGGAATGCTTTCTTGATTTCTTCCTTCTTGGAAAGCTTCATGCCAAGCTTCAGAAGCATCATATCTTCCTGATCCTCCCCTTCCTTCTTCTGGTCATTGGAAAGGAACTGATTAGCTTGAGCAAGCTGGTTCTGAAGGTCCTGTACTTGTTCGAAAAGTGCTTTTTTCTCTTCTTCCTTGGCTGCAAAGGCATCTTTGGTTCCACCGGTTTGGTCTTTCTCTTCTTCCAGCATCTTCTCTGCCATCTCTTTCTGCTCGTTCAAAGTAGCCAGAGATGCTCCCATCTGGGAAACCATATCCGTCTGTTCCTGCTTTTCTTTTTCGGCTTCCAAAAGCTTGGCAGAAAGGTTCTCGTTTTCTATCGTCAGGCCTTCATTCTTCTTCTGCAGTTCTTCCGCCTTGTTTGCAAGGCCAGCGGTCTCCTGTTCCTTCTTGGAAAGAAGGCTCTGAAGCTCTTCCGTTTTCTTTTCCGTCTCGACAAGATCCAGATTCTTCTTTTCCTCTTCTCCCTGATTCTTCTGCTGAAGTTCAAGAAGCTGCTTATTTAGGGCTTCTTTCTCCGCAAGGAGATTAGCTTTTTCCTGATTCAGAGAATCCAGCTGGTTGTTCTTTTCCTGAATCTGGTTTTCTTTGTCAGAAAGAAGAGAAGTCAAAGATCCGTTTTGTCCTCCCAGGACAAGACGGCTGTTCTTTTCGCTTTCATAGGAAGCGGAAAGATCAGCTTTCTCTTTTTCCAGCCCTGCGTTCTTCTCCAGAAGATCCTGCTTTTCTTTTTCTAAAGAAACCAAAAGACCATCTTGCTGGTTTTCTCCGGCTTTTTCTTTTGTAATTTCTTCATTCAAGGATTCCAGGGTGATAGAAAGCTCTTCTTCCTTCTTCTGGAGTTCGGAAAGCTTGCTATCCAGTTCTTCTTTTGCTTTGTTGCTCTCCAGAACTTGGTTCTGCAGTTCTTCTACCTGTTTCTTAAGAGCAGCGTTTTCTTCTTCCAATACAGAAGGCTTTTGCTCTTCCGGAACAACATTCTCAACTACTTCAGTATCTTCTTCTACGATAGGAGAAGGTTCTTCTACAGGCTTTTCTTCTTCTGTTGCTGATTCTTCTGCAACAGTTTCGGGAGCTGCAGATTCTTCCGAAGAGACAGCTTCTTGCTGATTATCTTCCGCTTCTTCTGTTTTTTCTTCTGCTTCTACAGCAGGCTCCGTATTGTCTTCTCCCTGAACGGCATCTACAGCTTCTGTTGCTTCTTCCGCTACTTCTCCTGTCTTTTCTTCTGCTTCTTTTTCTTCCCCGGTTTCTGCATTTTCAGAAGAATCATCCGTTTCCGGCTTAGGGTTGTCCGGAAGGGAATCGGTTGGAGTATTGACAGCAAAGAAAACAGGAGAAGAAGCTTCTCGCTGTTCTTCTTCCGGTTTTTCTTCGTTTGTTTCTTCTACGACAGCAGTATCTTCCGTAGGCTCGGTTGCTTCTTCCGTCTCCGTTTCGATTTTTTCTTCTTCCGGGGCTTCTGTTGTTTCTTCTTTTGTTTCTTCGGAAGCTTCTTCTGCCTCTGGTTCTGCTTCCGTAGTCTCTTCTGAATTCTCTTGAGACACTGCTTCTGTCTCCGGCTCTGCTTCTACAGTTTCTTCGTTAGTTTCTTCTACAGTCTCGGCAGTTTCTTCTGTAGTTGCTTCCGTATTTTCTTCCGTAGTCTCTTCCGTATTATCTTCGGTGTTCTCTTCCGTAGTCGCTTCTGTTTCTTCGGCAGGTTCTTCTGTTTCTGCTGCTTCCGTTTCTTTTGTTGTCTCTTCTCCTTCTTCCTGTTCCTTTTGTATTTCTTCCAAGGTCACTTCCTTAGGAGCGGCAAAGCTCGTGGTTTCATTCATATCGTTGATAATCGGAGTCGAGAAATCCTTATTCGGAAGAGAAGAGAAAGAAGCAGCCTGAAGCCGCTCTTCCTGTTCCGGATGGCCTAAAGCAATATTCCTGCGGTTCTGATGGAAATCCTTATCCTGGGATAGATCATAAGGATTCAAGGATAACGGAGCATCATGATCCGTTACATCATAAAGATCGAAATTTTTATAAGCTTTGCCTTTCCGCATTTCGAAATGAAGGTTTCCGATGCTGAAAGAAGTCTTGCCGTCTCTTTTTGCAATGGCATAGAGAGTAGCCGGAATCAGGTTGTCCTGATTCTCGCTTCCGCCTAGGCTTAAAGGACGGACAGGTTCTACATCCCAGCCGTAAGGAGAAGTAGGATTTTGGAAATCTTCCTTCTTCATTTTTCTGGAAGCATAGTCATATGCTTCCTCTGCAGTTCCGAAGATTTTCTCCCAGAACTCATTTGCTTCGTTTTTATCCATACCTGTCCCTCCTCTTTCGCTGTTGCCTTAATTATATTCTCCCCATCCCGAAGAAAGAAACCAAACCGGCAAGGAAAAAGAAGAAAAAGGAGAGCTTGCCGCTCTCCTTGGTTTTCTGTCGAGAGCTAGAAGGAAGACATACGGATCGGAGTAATAATCTGAATGTTCTCAGGGTTATCGTTCTTTACCATAAACATACGGGTAGCAGAAGCAAAGACGAAGGTGAAGGAATCCGTTGCCAAGGCTTTGACAGCAGCAATGGCGAAGTCGACATTGAAGCCGATCTCAAAGACGTCTTCCCCTTCTTTGATCTGGAAAGTAGCATTCTTCAGTACTTCCTGGGAGGTACCGAAATTCGTGGAACGGGCGGAAATCGTCACGCCGTTCTCGCGGCTGATAGTGAAACGTACCTGGGAGTTCCTGTCTTCGACGCTGGAGATGATCTTTACACGGTCTGCAGCAGAAAGGAATTCGCTTGTCTTGACCGTTACCTGATACGGGAATTCCGGCGGAATAAGACGTTCAACGGACGGGAAGTCTCCCCTAAGAAGTCTAGTAGAAAGAGCAATGCCATCCGTAACGAAGAGAGCAGACTGATCGTCGAGGAAGATCTGGCAGTTTCCGGTCTGTCCGATGCCGGTCATCATGCTGAGAGCATGGATCGGGCAGGTGAAGGAGAATTCTGCTTCCGTATCCGGTTCCGATACCGCATTCTGAGCCATTCTATAGCTATCGGTAGCCATGAAATAAAGCTTGCCGCCATGAGCCTTGACGTTGATGCCGTAGAAGAGTTCCTTCGGTCCACGGGTAGCAACGGCATAGCTAGTAGTATCAAAGAGGGATTTCATATCCTTGAGGGAGACAGCGAAACCTTTCTTGCCTTCCGGAACAGTAAGATTGACATCCGGGTATTCTTTTCCGTCTTTGGTAACGAGATTGAAATCCGTGGTGTCATCCGAGATATTCAGGAAATTGGAATCCACTAATGCTAAGGTGACGACATCTCCGCCCATCTTAGCAACGATATCTAAAAGCATTCTGGCGGGAGTTTGGATCAATCCCTTTTCGATGTTGAGAATGACGTCATTGCCTTTGGGATCCTTCATCGGCTGATTGATCTTGGTCGAGACATTGCCGTCCGAGGCAATGATATCGACATGGTCCTCTTCGCAGTCGATCAGAAAATTCATATACTGGGCTTCGGCAGACTTTGCCGGAATAGCCTGGATAGCGTATGTCAGAAGGCGTAGAAGTTCCGTTCTCTTTATTGTCAATTTCATGATTTTTAGATCTCCCTTTATTAGCGATATATATATTATAAATATATATATTTGTAGGTGCTATAGGTAAATCGATAAACTGGTCTTTTTCGTGCCGAAATTTGTTTTGTCATCCGTTTTCCGAGAAGGGGCCGGCTTTGCCGGCTATAGAATGTCATTCTTCAAATACGAAATAAGGATACTAATAAGGGCGGTGGAAATGTGGATAACTTTTTAGACTGAACAGCAATTTAATAAAATTTCCTTTATTTATATCGAAAAGCTAAGCGAAACTAATGAAATTATATGCTCTTTTATCCCCAGCTTTCTGTGGATAAAAGGACCGTTTTCCACTCAATCCACCAAGAAGAAAGAAAAACAGGCTTCGGTTTCCCGAAAGCCTGTTGTCTTATGCTTGGCTGCTCTCCTTACTGATCGTCTTTTTCAGCTCTAGAAGTGCTGTTTCGACTCTCGTATCCTTCCCCTTCATGGATTCAATCTTCTGAACGTTTGCAAGAACGGTCGTATGGTCCTTGCCGAAGGCTTTTCCAATCTCCTGATAAGGGAGAGAGAGGACGTTTCTGCTTAGGTACATAGCAATCTGTCTGGCTAAGGCAATCTGACTCGTCCGGACTTTGCTTTTCAGCTGGGAAGAAGTCAAAGAGTAGTAGTCGGATACGATAGAGATAATCTCTTCTACGCTGACCTTGCCTTTCATCTTGCGATGGGATTCATCATCTTCGAAGATGGACTTCACGAAGGGAAGAGTAATCTTTCCCTGGGGTTTCTCAATCGTCATTTCGAAGAGGACTTTTGTGAAGGCTCCTTCCAGAACACGGACATTAGTACTGTAGTTGTTGGCGAGGTATTCCAGGACTTCCGGAGCAAATAGAGAAAGATCTAATCCGTTATTCCGTATCTTCATCTTCAAAATCTCGATCATCGTTTCTCTGGCCGGAGTCGTGATGGAGATAGAAAGTCCTCCGCTGAAACGACTGACGAGTCTGTCCTGAAGGTGTTCATCTCCCATTTCCGAGAGCTGCATCGGGGACTTATCAGAGGTTAAGACAATTTGTTTTCCCTGTCCAACAAGAAGATTGAACACATTGAAGAACATTGTCTGAGTTTTGTCTTTGTCGGCAAGGAATTGAATATCATCTACAAGAAGCATATCGATAGTAGAGAAAAAGTCTTTCAGATTCTCGCTATCTTTGAGTCCTTTGCTATATTTAACGAATTCTTCAATAAAATCATCCGATGTAATATAAAGGACGTTGCTGTCCGGATGCTGCTCCTTGTAGGCATTACCGATTGCCTGCAGTAAATGAGTCTTTCCCATGCCGGATTTGGAATAAAGGAAGATAGGATTGCTGACGCCTGGTTTTGCAACAGCGAATAACCCGGCCTGATAAGCAGCTTTATTATTGGATCCTACTACAAAATTATCGAATTGGAAGGCGGGAGATAGGTGGCTGTTCTGGAAGAAACGCGCAGAGGCATCCTCAACCGCTATTTTTCTTCTGGAATAACTGGCTCTATCTGTCACTTCCACCTCATATTCATCCGATGTTACATCGTGAAGAATATTGGTAAGAGGAGTGAGATAAAGAGCTTTGATAAGCTGAGCAGAAGACTCACTATCGGAAACAAAAACAGCCTTTCCGCCATCCAATGATTTCAGGTCAAAAGATCCGTCACCGAAAACATTGTCGTAGATATTCTGCGGAACCTTTTCTTTCAGATTTTCCAGGACGAGCAGGAAGATTCTTTCTGTCTGCCGGTTGATTGTTGTTTCTTTCATTCTCCACCCCTCCTACTCAAAGCCTCTTGATTATACCCTAATTCATTCTGAATAGAAGAAAGAAAAAAAGTTATCCACCAACTTATATGAGAAGAAATCGTTAAGTATAAAAGATATTAAAACCACTTATCCACCGTGGTGTATAGTGGATATACGGTGGTTAAACGGGGTGTGGATAACTTCACGGTGGATAAGTTGATAAGTTATCCACAAAAGGAAAGTTATAAACAACAAAATCTTTGCTATATATAAAGGCTTTTTGCACTTATCCACCATAATAATTATGGGTTACAAACAACCGGTTGATAACTCTATTTTTGGTGGATAAGTGGTGGATAACATGCCAAAGTTATCCACTTTACTACTTTGTTATCCACCTCTGTTCTCCACCACTATAGAAATGGTGGTAAATCGATTCGAAAACACTGTTTGTATACTTTTTTTCTATTTTTATAAATTGTGGAAAACTTTATTGACAAGGTTTTTTGTGCCAAAAACACAGTTTGAAATGGTGGTAATAAAGGAATTATTATGTATAATAAGTTCTATCGAAAAAAGGAAGATAAAGTAATGGAAAAACCACAAGAAAACTCTAATACATTCGACTTTGTCAAATATGATCGGAAAGGTTTCTTCCACGCCATGCTTTTGGGAGTCGCTTTGGGGCTATTTGCAATTATTCCGGGAGTCAGTTCTCCTGCTTTGATGATGGTCTTTGGCTTGTACGACAAGATCGTTTATGCCAATGCTCATATTTTTAAAGATTTCAAACGCTGCTTCCTTTTCCTTCTTCCCACTTATATTGGAAACGCGATTGGATTTCTGGCCGGTCTTTTTGGGTTGCAAGCCCTGCTTAAGGTACTGCCATTTTCGACCATACTTCTCTTTGCCGGATTGATGATTGGTTCCTTCCCCGTTTTGCAGAGGAATATTAAAGGTTATAAGAAACAATCCAAGGATTGGTTGATGATGGTTTTAGGACTCCTGATTCCTGCTCTTATCTGTTTCCTGACTTTGTATTTTACTCGCAGCGAGATCTTCCAGCGTCCAGTCATTGATTCCTCATCTACCCTTTATGAAAAAGCGGACCAGGCATTTGGAACTACCTATCCTGTTTCCCTATATCTATTGATTGCTCCAATCGGTATGGTAATCGGTCTTACCCAGGTTGTTCCTGGCCTTAGCGGAAGTGCCTTCTGCATGATGATCGGAATCTATTCCGGAATTCTAGACACAGTACATATTGGGTACTGGGTTATTCATCCTCTTATCTTTGTAATATATGCTCTTCTAGGTGTCGGCTTTGCTCTTGGATTCTTCTTTACGAATGTTCTGGTGGATCATTGCTTCAGCAAGCACAGGCAGCTTACCAATGAAGCCATTGTCGGTCTTTCTTTAGGTTCTATCCTGATGATGTTCTGCTCCAGGGAAGTCTTCATCGATGCCTATATGAAATGGTATTTCCAGATTCAGGATACAGGTGCACTTACCCGGGGAGAAATCGTAGATGCCGCTCTTGGAATTCCGTTCCTTGCTCTTGGAATAATTATCTCTGTGCTTCTGGTGAAGCTAGGAGACAAAAAAGACAAACAAAAATCATCCTGACCAGCCGGTCAGGATGATTTGCTTTTTAGTTGTTGGAGAAGGAGATATTGTAGCTGAAGGATTTGCCGTTGTTGAATGTCGTTGTCTTCGGGAAGGAAGCAGAGTAGGAAGAAAGAGAGAAGGAACTGCCGGCTTTGAAGAGGACGGAAGGAGCAATGGAATAACCCGTATAGGTTTTCTGTGTTGCATACATGTCCAAGATAGACTTGTCCTTAGCTATCAAACGGAGTTCATCAAAGGCATCATAGCTGGTAGGAAGCCCGAAACCGGATTCGGCTCTATCGCCGCCTTCCGAATTATTGATTGCTGCATTTACTAGATCCGTTGTGGATAGAGGAGTATCCGGATTTGAGTATTCGGTTACGGTAGTGATAATACCAGAGGCTTTGAAGAGGCGGTGATCGGCGTGGTAGATCCTAACGCCGGTTCCATTAATCGGAGCAGATTCATAGCAGTCATAGGACTGGCTGTCCATATTGGCGTTCGTATAGAAATCCAGGATCATATATTCGTCATAGGGATTTACCCAGGTCTTAGTTGAGGTTGTTCCGTCTGCGTTTTGGATGGTTTCCTGATACTTGGTATTGCTGTAGTCTTTGGAATCATATGGAATCAGGACGACCTGGTGATTGTTTTTGGTATTGAGGCTGAGGGTGATGGTGCTGTTTCCGTATACGAGGTAAGGATCCACCCAACCATAAAGGAGTTTGGAATAAGGATTATGATCTCCGACGTTATAGGCCATCATATCGTATCCGCCAAGAGGATCGTAGGTCGAGGAATAGTAGGAATAATAATCCGAGAGGCCGAGAAGATGTCCGGTTTCATGGATCAGGACGTGGGCATCTCCTCCGGCATTTGCAATAGAGGAACCTCCGCTAAAGTCATCATTGAGGAAATCAAAGGAAGTCCATCCGAAGTTGTTGACGGTCGGGGAAGCAACGCTTGCGGGAATCACAGAGAGGGTAGAGGAATAAGCCCACCAGTTGGAG
>Ga0172377_10006368_pt1 | contig 12152 bp, 15 predicted proteins | sample Pumphouse3metaG_FD_119749 | JGI IMG/M metagenome (GOLD analysis project Ga0172377, IMG submission 119749) | Leachate microbial communities from a municipal landfill in Southern Ontario, Canada - Pumphouse #3 metaG | ecosystem: Engineered > Solid waste > Landfill > Unclassified | place: Canada... | reverse complement strand
GTGGTGCGGATGAGAAGACTCGAACTTCCACACCGTGAGGCACCAGATCCTAAGTCTGGCGTGTCTACCAATTTCACCACATCCGCAATAAATTTTTTGAAAAAATGTCTAGTTGGTAATCTAAACCAAAAAAAGTGGTACTCCCAGTACGATTCGAACGTACGGCCTACGCCTTAGAAGGGCGTTGCTCTATCCAGCTGAGCTATGGAAGCAACAATAATAAAAAATGGGGTAAGTAATGGGGCTCGAACCCACGACCCTCTGAACCACAACCAGATGCTCTAACCGACTGAGCTATACCTACCACAGGTTAAAAATAAAGTGGTCGGGGCGAGAGGATTCGAACCTCCGGCCCCCTGGTCCCAAACCAGGTGCGCTAACCAGACTGCGCTACGCCCCGACAAAATACTTTTGAAGTTTCACAAAAAGTGGACGGAATTATATTAAGTTTTTCAATATTTGTCAAGTCTTTTTTAAAGAAATCTCGATATTTAGCGAAATTCCTTTAAATTCATTAAAACTGAATTAATCCGTCAATTGGTGAACTTGCAGTTGCATAAGGTTTTTTAGGAATTCTTCCCGCTTTATAACCCATTCTTCCTGCTATTACTGCATACTTCATCGCTTCTGCCATTAGTATTGGATTTTGAGCACAAGCTATTGCTGTGTTAGTTAAAACAGCTTCTGCACCTAATTCCATAGCAATTGTTGCATCACTTGCACATCCAACACCAGCATCAACAATAACTGGAACTTTTACTGCATCTCTTATAAAGGCAATGTTATATCTATTTTGAATTCCAAGTCCTGAACCAATTGGTGCAGCTAGAGGCATAATTGCATCAGCTCCTGCATCTTCTAATCTTTTTGCAATAATTGGGTCATCATTTGTATATGCCATAATTGTAAAACCCTCTTTTTTTAGAATTTCACAAGCTTTGATTGTCTCTATTACATCTGGATATAAAGTTTTAGCTGCATCTCCAATAACTTCAAGTTTAATAATATCAATGCCTGTAGCTTCTCTCATTAATCTAAAAGTTGTAATCGCTTCTTCCGCTGTGAAACACCCTGCACTATTTGGTAAAAGTTTTACATTTGTATCTTTGAAATAATCTAATAAATTCTCTTCATTTGGATTCATAATATTAACTCTTCTAATTGCAACAGTAATTAATTCACTTCCACTTGCTATGGTTGCATCTTTTGTAGTTTGGAAATCTTTATATTTTCCGCTTCCAACTATTAATCTACTATTAAATTCATATTTACCTATTCTTAAAATTTCACTCATATTGTACTTTCTCCCATAATTTTTAATATTTTATTTACATTTTAAATAATTTGGTGCAAATCATAACTATGTAATTCTTTTATTTTGCTTTTAACTTTTTCATAATTTTCTAATCTCTTCTATTAAATCAGTAGGAAGTAAAGAGTAGTTATTTTTATCATAGTTTATAGCTGCTAAGGTATGGGCTAAACTGGCTGTAATAGCTGAATCAAGTGTTTCATAACCTTGGGCTAATAAAGAACCTACAAGACCACTTAAAACGTCTCCACTTCCACCTTTACTTAAAACTGCACTTCCAAAACTATTTACAAATAATTTTTCATTTTGAGAAATAATCACATTTGCACCTTTTAATAAAAGTACTACTTTTGGATATTTTTTAGAAAATATTTGCACGTATAAGAATCTATTATTTTGTAACTCTTCAATACTTATATCTGCAATTTTGCATAGTTTTAAAAGTGAACAAAATTCTTTTGGATGTGGTGTTATTACTATTTCTTGATTTAATAATTCGCAAATTAGTTCATCATAAAACAAATCTGCATCTATTATTTTTGGAACATTTTTATTTAGTATTTTTTTTATCTCTTCTGTTTCATATTTTCCCAAACCCATTCCAATTGCTATTGCTGTACAATTTTCACTAACAAAATGAGTTTGCATAATATGGTATGGCAAATCTAAATTTTCATGACAAACCACACTCACAAGTCCAGCACCAAAACCAAAAGCAGCTTTAGAAGCAATTATTCCAGCACCTTTTTTACAACCAGCAACTACATTTAAATGTCCGTAACTGCCCTTATGAGAGTTCTTTTTATTTCTAAAAGGTAAGTTCATATCATTTTCATCTAAGAGATATTTATTAGAGTCTACTTCATAAAGGTTTCTTTGAATTCCTAAGTCTGCAACTACAATTTTTCCAACATAATCCTTTGCAACATCAGTAAAAAGTGAAGTTTTTAAAGCACCCATTGTAATTGTAATATCAGCTTCAAAAGCTGTTGATTCAACTTGTCCAAGATTATTTATTCCACTTGGAATATCACAAGCTATTTTTATAGAGTCATAAGAGTTTAGAGTATTTATTAGATTTTCGTAGTTTTTACTTAATGGTTTATTCAAACCTGTTCCAAATATACAATCAACTATAACATCAGCATTTGAGAGTTCATCAACAACATTTACGCCTAAAGCTTGAGCTCTTTGTAGTTGCAGTTTTGCCATCTCTGATTTTGCATTTGAAAATAAATAGAGTTTTACATCAAATTTTGTGTGAAGAAGTCGGGCTAGTGCAATTCCATCTGCACCATTGTTTCCACTTCCACATATTATTAAAATTGATTTACAAGAAGAGTGATTTTCATTGATATACAAAGCCATACTTGAAGCGGCATGTTCCATAAGTAAATCTTCACTTAGTAAAAATTTCTCGTAACATCTTTTGTCTAAAGAATTAACCTCATCAAATAATTTCTGCATTATATATCCTTTATTTATTTTCTAAATTTCCAGCCATCACTTTCTAAAATTATTTTGATTTTCTCTTTTACATCACCTTGAAGTTCAAGCCACTCTTCATTTATAGCTCCACCACAAGCTAATTTTTTCTTCAAAAGTTTTAATACTTCTTTTTTATCTTCTTCACTTATATTAAATCTTCCAACCAAAGTAACTGGTTTTCCTTTTCTCTTTTCATAGGTAAATACTAGCTGATGTTGATTTTTTGGAATGATTTCATTTGAAGATTTTGCGGAATTTTTTTTATCTTCTTTTGTTGTATCAAAACTATTTCCATCAAGTTTTGAGCCCATTGAAAAAGCTAATTTATTTGCTAATCCCATTATTTAAAACTCCTTGATTCTTGATTGTACATCAATATCATTTATTAAAATAAAATCATTCTGTTTATATTGTTCAACGGCCACTCGACCTATCATAGCTGCATTATCGCTGCAATATTTTAGTTCACTCAAATACAAATTTGTATTGTGTTTATCACATAATTCTTCAAGTTGCGAACGCAAATATATATTTGCACTTGCACCTCCAACTATTGCGAAGTTTTTTGGAACATTTTGTTTGAATAGTTTCTTTAGTTTTTGTGCAATATGAAGAACAGCTGTTTTTTGGAAACTTGCACAAATATCATATTTATCTTGTTCATTTATTCCAAATTCACTATTTTCAAGTTTTTCTATTTGCATTCTAACTGCATTTTTTAAACCCGAATATGAAAACTCTATTTTTGGACTTTGACTAAGAGGAACTGGTAAAACAAATCTTGAATCATCACCTTTTAAAGCATACTCTTGAACAACTGGACCACCTGGGTATCCAAGTCCTAACATTTTTGAAACCTTATCAAAACTCTCTCCAAAACTATCATCCATAGTACTTGCGATTACTTTCATATCATTTAAACTATTTGCTTGAATAATTTGAGTATGTCCACCGGAAACTAATAAAACTGTCATTGGTAAAATCTCATCTTTTTCAATAAAAAGTGAATAAATATGCCCTTTTAAATGATTTACAGCAATTAATGGAAGATTTAATGAAATAGCCAAAGCCTTTGCCATCGTTACACCCTCAGTTAAAGTAACACTTAATCCTGGAGCATTTGTAACAGCTATTGCTTTTAGTTTTGGGAAATACTCTTTGCACTCTTCAAGAATTTTAGGAAGTGCTTCTATATGAAGTCTGGCTGCAAGTTCTGGAACCACTCCACCATAAATACTGTGTTGAAGTTCTTGAGATATTTTTTTGTGATAAATTAATTTTTTTGTTTCTATTTGTGTAATGGAAATTGAGCTATCATCACAAGAAGATTCAATACTTAAAATCATTTTTCTAACTCTTCATTAATTTGACATTCTTCTTCTCTTTTTATCCAATCAAGAGCGCAATCAAGTTTTCCAAATCCAGAGGTTGCATTTATATGTCCTGCATTTTCCATAATTTTCATACCAATATTTAGTTTTGATTGAAGCTCAATTGCTTCTTCTATAGTCATATATGGATCATTTGTTGAAGCTGCCATTATTATCTCTTTTGCTTTTAAATCTTTTGCAATTGGATATGGGAAAAAAGTTTTTGCTTCTTCAATAGTTCTATTTCTTGAAACTGGCGCAACTAGCATTAATTTATCAAGTTTTATATCTAATTCATCACATGTATGAAACCAAAGTATATTTGCAAGTGAGTGACAAACTACAATATCTGGTTTAAAATGTTCTAACTCTTTTTTCAAAAAATCTTTCCATTCTTGAAGTTTTGGATTTTTTCGACTAGGAAAAGCAGGAAATGAAACAATATAATTCTCTTTTATTAAATCACTTGCCAATTGCGCTTGCCAATGTGGAAAATCACTTCCACCTAAACCATGAAGTATTAAAACTCTTTTATTCAATTTTTAATCCTGTTAATAATTTCTTACACATCGTACATATTTTTTTGTTTTTCTATTATCATAATAAGCTGTGCCACTTACAAAATGCATATAATCAGCATTATGCCAAAGTGTTCGCCATTGTGCTGTTGAAGCCCAATATCCATCTGGAACATTATATTTAAATGCAAAATTTATATTTGTTTTCACATTCTTTTTATAAACGATTGTTTCAAACTCATCTATATGAGCTAATCGCCAATCGGAAAAACCCAAAAGAGTAAGATTATTACAATATTTTTCAGATTCAAAATGGTTCATTAAATTTTTAATAGCAGAGGGATCATCAACCCACATTAATTTAGTAACATCGTCTAAAACTACTTCTTTTGAATCATCTCTATATATTTTTGCATCAAGAAATGAGAAAAAAATAAATAATATCAATAAATATTTCATTAGTTATCCTTTATATTGGATACTTCAAACTTTCCTCTTTTAAGTGTTGGCTCTACTGTTTCATCAAATAACTCAATATTTACTTTGTAGTCAGTTTTAAAAACTAGACCTACTAACTCTTTGTGAGAAGTTTTTTCTTTCTCTATTGTACTATGTTTTTTCCATTCATCAAATTTTTCTTCATACAATTTTGTTATATCTTTTTCAAAATTATTTCTTGAATAAATCAAATATATAACCATAATCAAAAGTATTCCAAAAGGTATTAATAAATCAAGACTCACAGTAACTTCTCACTTCTTTATCTATTTCAAATATTTCATCTATTGAAGTTGGTTTTACATTATTAAATTTATTTATTGCATTTAATGTAATTTTTGAAATATCTAAAAATCCAATTTCTGAATTTAAAAATTTTGCAACGGCAACTTCATTTGCAGCATTTAAAACAACTCCTAAATCAAGATTATTTAATATCTCATCTTTAATTTCCCAAATTGGGTATCTTGATGTTTCTATTTTTTTGAACTCTAAATTTGCCACTTCTACTAAATCAACTGGTTTTAAAATTGGTTCATCACAAACCCCTAATATTGCATAAGCAATTGGAAGTTGCATAGAAGCATTTGCAATATGTGCAGTTGTGCTTCCATCTGTAAAATTTATAAAAGCATGAATAAGTGATTTTGTTTCGATAATAGCATCAAGTTTTCTAATATCAAAAAGCCAAGCTGCTTCCATTAGTTCAAACATTTTGTTTGTCATTGTTGCACTATTGATTGTGATTTTATTTCCCATTGACCAGTTTGGATGCTCTAATGCTTCTTTTATTGATACATTTTGAAGTTTTTCAAGTGGATAATCTCTAAAAGAACCTCCACTTGCAGTTATCATCATAGAATCAATTTTTTTATCTTGAAGTAAATACCAAAGTCCAAAATGTTCACTATCAATTGGTTTTAGTTTTGTTTGGTCTAAAAATTTTCCAGCAACAACTAAAGATTCTTTATTTGCTAAAGCAATTTTTTTGCCACATTCAATAGCTTTTAAAGTGGGTTTTAAACCTAAAAATCCCACAAGTGCATTTACAACTGTTGAAGTTTTACTCTCTTGGATAGCTTGTAAAATTGCATTTTCTCCAGAAGATACATTGTTATGATTTACTAATGAAATATCTTCAGCTCTATCAATTACAACAATTTTAGGTTTAAATTCTTTTATTTGTTGGTTTAGTAACTCGATATTTCGTCCAGCTACTAAAACCTCAATTTCAAGATTGAATTTTCGTGCGATATTTAAAGTATTTACACCAATTGAGCCTGTACTTCCAAGAAGTATCAAATCACAACTCTTAATAATACTAACATTATAATTGCCCCAAATAAATACCCATCAGTTCTATCTAAAACTCCACCATGCCCAGGAAGAATTGTTCCACTATCTTTAACATCTGCTTCTCTTTTTAGGTAACTTTCAAATAAATCACCAAAAACAGAAGACACTGCAACCACTAAAGATATAACTAATGCTGAAGCATATGATATTTCATTTAAAGCAAATAATGGTCCTAATATTCCAGCAAGGATAACTCCACCAACAACCCCTTCAAGAGTTTTCTTTGGACTTGTTTCACTAAATTTAGTTTTTCCTATACTTTTTCCAACAAAATAAGCTCCGGTATCAGCACCTGCTACAATAAATAAAAGCCACCATAAAACTTGCATCCCAAATTCTGTATATAATGATAATAAAAATAAAAATGAAACTAAAGGATATAAAAGTGGCAAAATTATTTTTGGATTTGTTTTCTTTTTATAAGCAATTATTGATGCTATAACAATTAATGATACAAAAACTAGTTCCATTGGATTTGGATAAAAATATGCTGCAACCCAAATAATGCATGAATATTGATAAATAATGTAATTATGTTCTAAACCAAATAATTTAGTTGATTCTGAAATACTTGCAATCATAAAAAATCCAAAGAAAAGCCAAACTAAAAACAATGTATCAAAATAAGACACTAATATAAATACAAAAAAAAGAACTAAAGCTGTTTTAATTCTTGTCGAACTTTCAGATATTATTTTTAACATAACCAACCTTTTTTTTAATTGCGGCATTCTAACATTATTTCACTTTGTTAATTGTAAATATTTTTTTAATTTACAGCGTTTCTTAACACTTTACACATCTTATAATTGTTTGGCATAAACCAATATCATCTATTAACTCAACTACTTTGAAACCTGCTATTTCAATAAATTTCTCAAAATCTGTGTATTTAAACATTTTACTATATCCATTTGCCATTACTGTAAAATATGGCGATGTATTTATAACACAAAAAGCAGCTGTTTCATTATTTTGTCTATCCCAAAATGGTTCCATGATACAAACTTCACTATTTTCATCCATTGTATCTCTAATTTTAGATAAAATTGTAATAATTTGTTCTTCTTTAAAACAATCTAAGAATTGACTCATCCAGATAATATCAAATCCTTTTGGAATTATTGTTTCTTCCAATAATATATTTGCTTCATAAGTAGATATGTTTTTTATATTTTGTTCATAAATATTTTGTTTTGCTAACTTTATTTGTTGTGGTAAATCCATAATCGTAATATTAATTTGTGGGTTTTCTTTTGCAAATAAGCTTGCAAATTTCCCTGTATTTCCACCAATATCTAAAACTGATTTTGGATTCATGTTTTTTAAAATTTGAATTGCTTTTGGAAATCCTGAATCTGAATATAAATGATCAAAATCAAACCAGCTCTTTCTTGCATTTTCAGGTAATGTTGATAAGGCAGGATAAATAGTTTCACAGTCTGAAAACACTTTTAAACCTTCTGCTTTACCATTTTTTATTGATTCTTCAAGATAAAAAAGTCCTTGATAATTTACATGGTGATTATAATTCATATTTGCATTTGTCATTTTATCACTATTTATAAAAAAACCAATTTTAGTTAGATACACTTTTTCATCTTCAAAAGATATAATATTTGCACTTAATGCGGTTTCACATAAAACTTGAATTGCATATTTTGTTAAATTTGTCATTTTTGCTAACTCATCATAAGTTAAACCATTTTTGTTTTTTGACAATATTTCTAAGATTTTTAAATCTCTCATTGTTCTTGCAACTTGAAAAATTATAGGAGCAAAAGCTATTTTTTGTGCCTCATACTGCGCTTCTATTGCACTTTGATTATCATTATTTTTAAAAAATTCTTTTTTCATTATTTACCTTATAATTTATTATTATCTTGCATTACTATTTTTCTATGTAAAATTTTATTTGAAATAGGTCCTCTTATGGTTGTTAGTGTAAAAATAATTTTATTTATTCTTCTACTTAAAATCGAAACTTCTGAAGAAGTAATATTTACAGCAGCCAAATCTAAATTTGAACCAATCGTATCAATAGCAATTTTCCCTTCTATATCTGTTGCAGTTATATTTATCTTCGAATTTATTACTTTTAATGCTGTACCTTTTGAGTTAATATTTGAATCAATGATTGAAACAGTTGAGTCTTGAATATATAGACTTTCTAAATTACAATTTTTTAATTGTACATTTTTTGAATTTATTATTTTTATAGATTTTGAATTACAATCAAGCATTAGATTATTTTGATAACGCAATTCGACACTATTTGAAATAACTTTATTAAACTCTTTTGGTTCTTTTTTAATTTCATCTTTTAAGAATTTATCTAAATAATCCAAATAAATAGAAGATGAATCAATAATAGGAACATGCCCTGAGCCTTCAATAATTTTTAAAGTTGAATTTGGAATCAATTTATTTAAAACATATCCTGTTCTAAGTGGTGCAACTTCATCTTTTTCACCCCATAAAATAAGAGTTGGTGTTTTTATTTTTTCTATATTAAAAAAAGTTTCTGTTACTAACCCAACCGCTGCTATTGCTGTTGGATTTGATTGAAATAAACTATCTCTTAAATAATCTTTTTTTACAACATCATCTAAATTTGGTGGCATTAATTTATTTAAACCATTTGAAATATTTGAAAAAAAATCTGACATTTTATTGTTTATATAACTGGGTTCCTCAATCTTGAAAAATTTATCAATACCTGTTTTAATCAAAAAAGAGCTATATGCATCTTTATGTAAAATTCCAGCAGCATCAATTAAAAAAAGTTTTTTTACTTTTGATTCATATAGCTGAGTATATTTTAAACTAATTGCCCCACCCATAGAGTGACCAACTAAATAAAAAGGTTTATTTGTATATTGTGAAACAATATAATCAACAACTAATGCATATTTTGATGGAGTATATTCAGCACTTTGTTTTGAAGATTTTCCAAAACCTGGTAAATCAAAAGTTATTACAAAATATTCTTCTTTTAACTTATCAATACTACTTTCCCATATTGTTGAAGCTTCATCTCCTAATCCATGAACAAAAACAACAACTTCATTATCTGGATTACCATGGGTTTCAACATACATATTACTATTTAAAATGGGTTCATCTATGAAAGATATATCTGCATTTGCAATAGAAATAGTAAATATAAAAATTGCTAAAAATTTATTATAAATTTTCATCTTGCAATGCTATAGTTAAAAAACCTTCTGCATAAATCTCATCATTATTTAAAAGTTCAAATGAGAATTCCGTCATAGAACCAAAAGAAATATTTTTTTTAATTTTTATTTCATACTTTATTTGTGTAAATTCATTAATTTGTTCTATATTTTTTAATGAAATAAGAAAACCTATAATTGGTTTAGCACCCTGAGCAAAAGCCGCACTACTTTGAGCTGCTGCTTCACTTACCATTGATAAAGTTGGAATAAAAGGAAATAGGCAAGAAACAAGAATAAAATCTTCATTCTTTTCGATAATCTCTTGAGCAAATCTAATAGGTGCTTGATGTGGTAAAATCATTATATTTCTACTTCTATTATATTTTTTGTATCATTTTTGAAATTTTTAGCAATATGTAATATATGTTCTATTGCTTTGGGATAAGAATTATTTTGTATATTTTCAAAATTTATAGTTGCTTTTTCTTTACTTATTTTTACTTTTAAAGCAACTGCACTTTCTAAAAAATCTATGCAATGATTAACTTCTTCAATATTATTAATATTTAATGTTTCACAACAAACTAATAATATTTCATCTTCATCTAAAGCTTTAATTGCACCTACTTTTAAGACTTTCAAAGATGTTTCTTCACCTGAAGATATAGTTAATATTTCACTTGTATTTTTAAATAATATTGAAGCATAAGAAACAGCTGTATTATAAACAGAATTTTGAAAATCAGTAGGAGATAAAATATCATTTTCTAAAATTGCATTTAAAATATTTGAAGTTGCTAAAAGTTCACCAAATGATGTTCCATAAATAATTCTTCCCTCTTTAAAATCTACATTTGCCATTAATTCTATTATCAATTTAGAAGCTCTTGTAAGTCTTCTTCTTAAAATCATCGCAGGAACTAATTCTTTTGTATTTAAATTTGCAACTTCTTTTTCACCAAATAAATAAGAAGCACTTAATATTTCTAAATTTATTTTCATTTTGCAAGTCCAAAAATTAAAGATGTATTATTTCCACCAAAAGCAAAAGAGTTGCTAAGAACATAATTTACTTTTGTTGAAATAGTTTCCATAGAATAATTTATACCTTCAATTTCAATTTCTTCTAAACCTTTATTTGAAGGAACTATTTGTTTTTGTAAAACCATACATGAGATAATTGCTTCAATTGCTCCAGCTGCTCCTAAAGTATGTCCTGTAATTGATTTTGTTGAACTTACTTTTGGTTTTTTATCAATAAACAAAGAGTTGATTCCATTTAATTCAGAAAAATCATTTGCATGAGTTCCTGTTCCATGGGCATTTATGTATGTAATATCATTTATAGTTAAATTAGAATCTTTTAATGCATTTTCCATAGCTCTTTTAGCACCTAATCCATCAGGATGTGGTTGAGTCATATGATGGGCATCAGAACTATAACCGACACCACATAATTCAATAGAGTTTTCTTTTTTTTGATTTTGAAGTAATAATATTCCGAAGCCTTCAGAAACATTCATTCCTTCTCTATTTTTATCAAAAGGAGTGCAAGGTTTTGATGATAATACACTTAATGCTGAGAAACCACATACTGTAGTATATGATAAAGTATCTATTCCAATAACAAGAACATTTTCATAAATACCTTTTGAAATTACTTCTTTTGCATATCCTAAAGCATTTGCACTTGAAGTACAAGCAGTTGAAAAAGACACATCGTCATAAAAAGAAAATTTTTCTTTTAAATAATATGCTATTGCATCAATTGGATGTTTTTTGTAGTTAATTTTTTTGTAATCTTTATTTTGAAAAAAAACCTTTTCCGTTTCATTCATTCCACCAACAGATGAACCAACAACTAATAAAGTTTTTGAAAAATTCTCTAATTTTGATTGTTCTAATAACTTTTCACATCTTTTTAACAAAATATCTTTTAAATCTTCATTTTTAGATATTTTTCCAATAGCAACAACTTTTTCTTTTACATATATTGAATCTATAAAAATAGTATCTTTTTTATTACATATTGATTCAAATAATTCAGAAGAATCATTTCCTGCGCAAGAAATAGAATCAAAGTAGTTTATATATACTTTATTAGTTATTTTCATTAATATATTTTAATAGACTATTTACTGATTTAAATATTTCTTGATATTGTTCCGTATTACTTATTTTAATACCATATTCTTTTTCAATAATTAATACTAATTCTATTGAATCAACTGAGTCTAATCCTAAACCATCATCTCCAAAAAGTGGATCACCATCATTAATATCATCTACACCAATATCTTCAAGCTTTAATCCATCTATTAAAAATTGCTTAAACTCATTACTTGTAACTGCCATTTCTCGTCCCTTAAGTTCTATTTATTATTAAATTATACATTTTTTGTACTTTTAAGCATCTTATTTTTTAATT